>Ga0206869_1054_pt1 | contig 23488 bp, 20 predicted proteins | sample Alteio_BWOrgCont_35_FD_152618 | JGI IMG/M metagenome (GOLD analysis project Ga0206869, IMG submission 152618) | Enriched cells from forest soil in Barre Woods Harvard Forest LTER site, Petersham, Massachusetts, United States -... | ecosystem: Environmental > Terrestrial > Soil > Temperate forest >... | reverse complement strand
GGTCCATGCCGAGCGAGGAGATCTGCACGACGAGGACGTCCTCGTATTTATCCACGATGAGGCCGCTCAAGAAATCACTCTCGGCGTTCACGATGCGGAACGAGGTGGCCGCGCGCCATCCTGGAGCGGAGCGATATGGCCTCACGCAAATTCGAAGGGCTGACGGAAGCTAACGGCATTTTCACCGGTGAATTGGCCGGGCCGGTTTCAGTGAATCTGAACGGCCTGAAATTCGAGACCGACCTCGTCGGCGGTCACAAGACCGGCATGTATCTCGACCAGCAGGCCAATTACCAAGCCGTGTCGCAGTTCGCCGGTAGCGGGCAGGTGCTGGATTGTTTCAGCTTCCTCGGCGGGTTTGGCCTGCACGCCGCCCGCGCCGGGGCCGCGCACGTGCATCTGCTCGACCAAAGCGCCGAAGCCATTGAAGCCTCCAAACGAAACGCCGCCGCGAACGGCCTCGCAGCGCAATGCTCATTTGAAACCGTGAACGTCTTCGACTGGCTGAAAGCCAACACCGCCGTGAAACCGCACGAGCGCGTCATCCCGCGCTTCGACTGCATCATCCTCGATCCGCCGTCGTTCACTCGCAACCGCGCTTCGGTGCCCGACGCCTTGCGCGGCTACAAAGAGATTCATTTGCGCGCCCTCAAGTTGTTGAAAGCCGGCGGCACACTCGCCACCTTCTGCTGCTCGCATCACGTCAGCACTGAATTCTTTCAGGATACCCTCCTCTCCGCAGCCTATGACACACGACACATCCTGCGCCGCGTGGGAACTTACGCGCAATCGCCGGACCATCCCATCATTCCCATGATTCCCGAAACGGAATATCTGAAAGGCTTTGCGTTTGAAGTGGTGAGGTAGAAATATTGTGCTACGGTGTGCGAGTATGCGATTGGGGCCTCCTATATGATTGAAACTATCAAAGCTTGTTGCTTATAACACTACGACAACTTTGACCACAACATCACTTCGACGACAATCGTTAGACCTTACGATCAATGTTTTGAAAAATTGGATATCGGAATTATTTTTTCCTTTACAAACCATTTCAATTTCATTAGTTTTCTTGCTGTGGAGCGAATAAACGCCCACATAACAAAAAGCGGTCAGTGGATTCTGACACGCAAAAGAAAGAAAAAATGAATACAAATAGTAATAATAGCAGTACGTTCAGGTTCAAAACCCTCGCAGCCCGACGCATTCCAGATCCCACTATTCTAGGAAGTACCAGGCATGTTTTCTTATGTGCCTGTAAGGATATGCCCGAAGGATTACCGAAAGGGGCTAATCCGCGGGAACAAAATATTGACCGTGGAATCTATCGGGACATTATGAAGTCTTTGTTAAACGAGGATTGCACTCCCAATACATTCCATCTCAAGAACAAAGGCATCTCAATCCTGGCTGAGGAAGTTACCAAGGCAGAAAATGACGAGGAATTAGTTGTACGTTTTTCATCCCCTGAACAAGGAATTGTTGATGGTGGGCACACATATGAAATCATCAACAGTGGAAAATCCAAGATTGCGGAATTGAATCAGGGAGAAGGTAACTCCATTAATCAATATGTCAAAATCGAAGTGCTGACTGGAATAGATAGTAACCTGATTACCGAAATAGCTGGTGGTCTTAATACAGCAGTTCAAGTTCAGCGCATGAGTCTGGCGGACTTAGGCAATGAATTTGAATGGATTAAGGAAGAGTTGGCTAAGAAAAACTTTTTACAATATGTAGCGTTCAAGCAAAATGAGGTGAAAGATTTTGACGCCAGGGATATTGTTCGACTCCTTGATTTATTTAATATTTCAGAATTTCCAAATAATGGAACCGCATATCCAATTAGGGCATATACAAGCAAGGAAAGTGTTCTTAAGCACTACCTGATGAAAGAGGATGGGCAAAAGGAATATGTAGATAACTACAGACGTCTTTGTCCAATTCTAAACGACATACTTATTCTTCATGATACTATTAGTGCATACGGAAGAGATTTATATAATGAAGGTGGTGGCAAGCGGGGTGGACGACTGAAATTTATTGAAGGCGACAGTAAGGGCCACAAGCTTTTTAAGTTTCCGTTCATCGAAAAAGAAGGATCATATCGTTTAAGTGGCGGAGCGCTTATGCCAATGTTGGGAGCTTTCCGTGCGGCTGTTATTGAAGACCCAAAATCTAAAAACATCATTTGGCGAAATGGCGGTTTTAGCGATGTGATACGATTATGGAAAGAGGCGGCTAAAGACTTGATGGAAACCACCCAAGAAACCAGTGAGGAATTGGGACGTAACCCGAATGCTATCGGAAAAAGCAAAAAACATTGGGCATTTCTACATAATATGATTCAGCGTCGCATTGGTTAGACCAATTAACCGCATTACAGCGCAGCCCGCTTTTCAAAGCGGGCTGCTTTATTTCTACGTTAAAGGGATGCCTCAACTAATGTCCGCTACAATTTAACAACAGGCAATAATTTCTCCGCCTTCTCAATATCCCCAATCGTCCCCGTCTGAAACCATTTCCCATGATGCGGCAGGCACATCAGGCGATTCTGCTTCATCGCTTCATGCCAAAGAATCTTCACCGTGAACTTCCCATCCGGCGCATTCGCCAGCACGCGTGGATGCAAAATCCCGATGCCCGCGATGATGTAAGGCGCATCGGCATCATTCCAACCGATGGTGTTCTCCCGCTTGATAAAAAGATGGTCCTCGCCCTTGTCATGGCCGACAGCTTTGGCCTTTGATTGCGCCAGCAGCAGAAAATCCATCTTCGCATCGTCCCATGTTTGCGCCAGCCGTTCGAGCGCCCCCGGACCTTCGTCGATCCAGATGATGTCGCTGTTGATGGTGAAGATCGGCTCACTGCCCAGCAGCGGCAGCGCTTTTTTAAGTCCGCCGCCCGTCTCCAATGGCTCGGGCTCTTCGGAAATTTTGAAACGCAAAGATTTTATCCCCGCCAAATATTCTACCAACTGCGCCTTGTGATGCGAGACGTTGACAATGACCTCTTCAATGCCGTAGGCGACGAGTCTGTCCAATGCATATTCGATCATCGGCTTACCCGCCACGGGCACCAACGGCTTGGGCATCCGCCCTGTGAGCGGCAACAGCCGTGTGCCGTAACCGGCGGCGAGCACCATCGCGCGTTTGATCTTATTAGGCATATCGGGCGAACCAATCTTTCAACCCGGCAAGTTTGGGATGTTGCAACGCTTCGCGCAACAGCCGTTCCACGCGCGAGGAATGGAGCTTCTTGTAATCCGGCTTCCCGTCGCGGCTCAATTTCTCAAACACCGCCAACACCCGCGTGTGCCGCAGCGCCGACAGGATGGCCATGGACGTCTTGAATTGCGCCCGGTCCATGCCGGGAAATTCATCGAGATAACGCGCCACCATTTTTTCCTTGAGACCGGCCGGCAAATCGCGCCGCGCGTCTTCGAGCAGTGAAACCAAATCGTAAGTCACCGGCCCCTGGTAGGCGTCCTGAAAATCCAACAAACCCACGCGGCGAACTCCTTCGCGCCCCCCCAGCAACATCAGGTTGGCCACATGATAATCGCGTAGCAACAGCGATGTCGGCACCTCATGTGCCACCGGCAGAATCTCATTCCATGCGTTTCTGAATTCTCCTTCTCCCTTCCCCGAAATCCCATGCACACTCAAATACAATTCCGCGTCTCCAAGCATTGCCTGGGGACTGTAACTGCGCAAACCGTGAGGAACTGCGTTCGGTTGCTTGTGCAAGGAGATCAAAACATCCGTTCCGAGCGTGAAAAGTTCCTCCGCGCTAAAACCCTTGTCCAGCAACCGTGAAAAAGTTTCATCCCCAAAATCTTCCAGCAATAGAAATCCATTGTTCACGTCGCGTCTCAGGATATTCGGCGCGCTCAAGCCCAGCCGCCCGAGGTGTTCCGCGATCTGGATGAAAGGCGCGACCGTGCCGGAAACGCGCGAAGCGTCCATCAAAATTGCGGTGGCCTTTTCCGTGCGGAGTCGGAAATATCTTCGCGCCGAGGCGTCGCCCGTCAATGGCTCCTGCGTTGCGCCCTTCCATTCCGTGTCCCTTAGAAAATCCGGCAACGCGCTCATTTTAACAATTCGCGCTGCCAACCCATCAATTCCGGTGCGTGCTTGTCCCAATCCCGTGCCAGGTCGCCCAAGGTCGAGCGGCTGGCGATGAGTGTGGCGTCGATCCCCAATTCATGCGCGTGCGCATCGCGGATCTTTTCCAGGACGCGATACTGGCGGAACTCCGCCTCCGTGGGCCGTTGAAAATGGTTCCTCAAAATCTCCGGCTGCTGTTCCGCCGGCATGGCCAGGCCGGCCTTCACCGCGTCCAGAAAGCTGCTTTTCTTGCGCGGCGATATTCTCAACGGCAACAGATTCTCGACCGGCAGGTTCTCGGCGGCGATCGCGGCGATGTCCACCAGCTTTTCATGCTGCAAAACGAAGAACGGCGGCCGGCTGGCGCGCAACGCCTCGCCCTCGCGCCATTTCCAGACCTCGCGCAGGACCGCCAGCCCGCGCCGGCTCAATCGCGTGCTGCCCTTGATGCGCCAGACCGCGTCTTCATCCACCGGCTGCGGCCGCGTGCAGTTCTGGATGAGTTGCGCGCAGGATTCCTGATGCCACGCCAGGCGGTTCCTGGACGCCAGTTCGTGCCTCAGCTTGTCCACGAGCGGTTTCAAATGGTGCGTGTCCGCCCGCGCGTATTGTTCCATCCGGGATGTCAACGGACGCCGCGCCCAATCCGCCTTCTGCGACGATTTATCGAGCTTCACCCCCAGGAACTTTTCCACCAACGACCCCAACCCAAACTGGCGCTCGCCCAGGAGCCGCGCTGCCAGCATCGTGTCAAAGATTGCCGAAGGGATGAATTCATGATGCTTTTCGAGCAGTCGCAGATCATAGTCCGCGCCGTGCATGATGAGTTCGTGCGAGTTAAGAGCGTCCAAGAGAGGATTCAAGTCCAAACCCGCCAACGGGTCCACCAACCAATCGCTCCCGGCGATGCTGATCTGGATGAGACAAACCTTTTCCGGGTAAGCGTGCAGGCTGTCCGCCTCGGTGTCCAATGCGACCCAATCGGCGGCGCGCAATTTCGGAAGAAATTCTGCCAGTTTTTCTATGGTATCTATCACATTACCAAACCGACTCCCCCAAAGGTTACGACAAGCCTCAAATCCTAACCGCTTTGACCCCCCAACGCAAGAATTTGCCCTCCGTAACTTTAGCGAAGGAGGGTAATTAGTCATTCCTCAACGGTAGGGTCAGCGCATCCACCTTTGCAATGCTTCGGCGCGACAGGGCGCGGCGTCCCTACCACAATCAGGTTGCCAAATCAATTGCGCCTCCTACCCTTTTGCCATGAACCTTGCCGCCGCTTTCCGGGATTGCGCAAAAAAACATGCGCAAAAAATCGCCATTTTTTTCGGGGAGAAGGAGATTTCCTTCTCCGCCCTTCTCGCCGATGCCCACGCAGCCGACGCCCGGTTGAAGAACCAGTTCGGCGTCAAACCTGGCGATCGCGTGGCTATTTGGCTGAAAAATTGCCCGGAATTTACCGTATCCGTCTTCGGCATCCTCTTCGCCGATGCCGTCGTCGTGCCCATCAACAATTTTCTTAAACCCGCGGAAGTCGGTTACATCCTGAACGATGCCGGCATCGACGTGATGATCACCGATGCCGAGCTGAGCGCGCACGAGAAGGACCTGGCCGCCGCGCGCCCTTCCTTGAAACTGCTGCGCATCGAAGATTTTTCCTCCGAAATCATTAATCAAAAATCAGAAATCAGAAATAGCGAACGCAGTGAGCAGGACCTGGCCGTCATCATCTATACTTCCGGCACGACCGGCAAACCGAAGGGCGCCATGCTCTCGCACGGCAATCTGCTGGACAACGTCAACAGCTGCCGCGTGGTCCTCGCCATGGTGGCGGACGATACGTTCGCGGTGATTCTGCCGCTGTTCCATACCTACATGATGACCGTCGGCATCTTTTTGCCGTTCACCGTGGGCGGCGCCATTGTGCTGGTGAAGTCCCTGCATCCGCCGCGCGCGATGATCCAGGAGATTTTCTCGCGCCGCGCCACCATCCTGCCCGCCGTTCCTTCGTTTTACCGGATGCTCCTGGGCGCGCAATTGCCCACGCCCATCCCCATCCGCATCTTCATCAGCGGCTCGGCGCCATTGCCGATGCAGACGCTGCGCGAGTTCGAAGAGAAATTCCATGTGCCAATCATCGAAGGCTACGGCTTGAGCGAGGCCAGCCCCGTGGTATCAAAAAATCCGTTGAAGGGCGTGCGCAAGCCCGGGTCCATCGGCATCCCCGTCGCCAATGTGGAGATGAGCGTGCAGGACAATGAAGGCAAGATACTCGGGACCGGCGAAACCGGCGAAATCTGCGTGCGCGGCAAAAATGTGATGATGGGATACTGGAACCAGCCCGAAGAAACCAGGAAAGCCTTCCGCAACGACTGGCTGTTGACCGGCGACGTGGGCCATCGCGATGCCGACGGGTATTATTACATCACCGATCGCAAAAAGGACATGCTCATCGTCAACGGCATTAACGTTTACCCCCGCGAAATCGAGGAAGTCATCTACCACTATCCGGGTGTGCGGGAAGCGGCCGTGATCGGCGTCCCGAATGCCCGACGGGGCGAGCAGCCCGTCGCCTTCGTTTCGCCCGCCGAGGGCCAAACCCTCGATGAAAAGGCCCTGTTGCAATTCATCCGCGGCAAACTGGCGGATTACAAAGCACCCAAACAGATCATCATCCTCCCCTCCCTGCCCAAAAATGCCACCGGCAAGATCCTCAAAACGGAATTGCGGAAACAGGTGGCGGGATGACCAAAGAACCATCAATCAGGCAAAACAAACGCCGTCTGATGCCTACTATCGTTATCCAACGTGGCCCAGTTCATACCATGCTTTTCAGCCAGGCTGGCAAGATAGAAATCTGTTGTCCTGCCGCTCGCGGGCGCAGCGGCGCTGTCCAGCAATCTTAAATCACACGGGATGAAGCGCGGCTGAATTTTTTCCTGCCAGGCCGATAGCATTTTCCGCGCTTCGTCCATCGTTGCCCCAAAGGCGGGTTGGGTGGAAATGCGGATAAAACCCAATTCAATGATGGGACATACAGCAACAGACTTTCCTTTTTGCCAGCGCATGACGCGCTGGTGGTGTTCGTGGTCAACCCACAACCACGCCAGTAACGTGGAAACATCCAGCAAATAGGTCATGGAATTTCATCCATTAGTTTTCGCGTTTCAGCCATGGTAATGCGCCTGCCAGATGAAGCCACCAGATATCCGTTTTTAGGCGACAATTTGATTTGCCGTGCCGGCTTCTCCAGCCGGGTCAGGAGAAACTGGCCTTCGCCGGTTTTTTCCACGTCAAAGGCATCGCCCGGGTTTGCCGACCTGGGCAATGTCACCCGGCGTCTGGAATCTGCAGTTACAGTCATATTGTGGGTATAACCCACAAAGTGAAATCCATCAAGGGCAATTTCTCCAATCCGGGGAACAGATTGGCAAATTTAACCATAAATGGCTCATTTTTAATAGTTTAACATGAGTCCTTTCACAGTTGCGCTTGGGTTTTGGCTTGGGTATGATGGTTGGACCGTTCGGGCATGAAGCGCGGACGGTAATATTTTTATGGCGGAAGGATATTGCGTTAAATGCAAAGCCAAAAAAGAGATCGCTAACGGCGTCGAAGAGACGATGAAAAACGGGCGCAAGGCGATCAAGGGCAAGTGCCCCACCTGTGGCACGGTGATGTTCAAGATTTTGGGCGGCAAAGCCGCGCCCGCCACCCCTGCGCCATCCGTCCCCCCTGCGACTGGCTAAATTATGTCTTCATCTCAGCTTGCGTATGTCATCCTCACACCGTATTCGCTCTATAAATCCCGCACCGGCGGGGTCCTGAGCCGCCTGATCTCGCGCACGGGGCTGGATCTGTGCGCGATCCGGATGTTTGCCCCCAGCACCGAGCTGGCCAGGGAATATGCCGAGAACATCATCTCCGCGCATGACTCGCAGGACCGCAAGATCCAGGAGCTGCTCAAAGATTACATCCTCCATCAATTTGTCCCCGACCCCAAGACCGGCCGCCGCCGCCGCGTCATGATGATGCTGTTCCGCGGTGATGAAGCCGTCCGCAAAGTGCGCAATGTCGTCGGCAACCTCAGCCCAGACCGCCGCAGCGGCGATACCATCCGCGGCACCTATGGCGACCTCATCCTGGATGATGAGACCGGCCAGGTCCGCTATTTCGAACCCGCTGTGCTCGCCGCCCCCAACGATGAAGAGGCCCAGACCAAGCTGAAATTGTGGGCGCGGTTTTCCGATGCCGATGGCGGCATCCTGGAAAATGTCACCACCTATCCGCACGGGGATGTGCCCGAACGCACGCTGGTGCTGATCAAGCCGGATAATTTCCGTTTCCCCACCGGCCGCCCCGGAAACGTCATCGATTTCTTCTCGCGCACCGGCCTTTATATCGTCGGCGCCAAGGTTCTCCACATGAGTACCAACCAGGCCGCGGAATTTTACGGGCCGGTCCGGGATTTCCTTCGCATCAAGCTGGTCGATACCATCGCCGCCCGCGCCAAAGCGAAAATCGAAGAAGAATTTAAGTTCAAGATCCCGCCCGATGTGGAAAAGACGCTCGGCACGGCCCTGGGACCGCTGTTCGGCGACAATCAATTTGATAACATCGTGCGTTTCATGTCCGGCCGCGCCCCTTCCGAATGCACGTCCGAAGAGGAAATGCAGAAGCCCGGCACCGAAAAATGCATCGCCCTCGTTTACGAAGGCGTCAACGCCGTCCGCAAGATCCGGGACGTTCTCGGCCCCACCGACCCCTCCAAGGCGCCGCCCGGTTCCATCCGCCGTGAATTCGGTTCCACCATCATGGTCAACGCCGCCCACGCCAGCGATTCCGTGGAGAGCGCCCAACGTGAATTCAAGATCGTCAACGTCGGGGAAAACAACCTCAAACAGGTTGTCGAAGAGGCCTACGGAAAGGTGTAAGCCTGCAATTTTTTCAGCAGCCGCGCATCGGCCGCAGGAAACGGGTAGTCCGCCAGTTCATTTTTACCGATCCATTTGAACGCCGCGCAACCCAGCGGTTCCGGCTCGCCGGAAACCAGCCGGCAGAGGAAAAACTTCAGATGAACGGTCTTTTCGGGGTAATGATGCGTGATCTCTTCGAAAAGTTCACCGACGGAGATCTCCACCCCCAATTCCTCCCGGATCTCCCGCGCCAGGCATTCTTCGTCCGTCTCCCGTGCCTCGCGCTTGCCCCCCGGAAACTCCCAAAGACCACCCAAGTGAGAATCTTTATGCCGTCGCGCAATCAATAATTTGCCATGACGAAAGATGAGCGCGGCACTAACGTCCACAAGCTTCAACGCCCGATGCTTTTGTAGATCCAGCCGCGCTTTTCCATCTCCGCCGGATCAAACAGGTTGCGCCCGTCGAACATGATCGGGTGCGCCAGCGATTTGTGCGCGCGGTCCAGGTCCAGTTTCTTGAATTCCTCCCACTCGGTCGCGATGACGAGGGCGTCGCAGCCGTCAGGCACGGCATTCATATCGTCCACGTAAGTGACATTCGGCAAAACTGCTTTGGCCTTTTCCATCGCCTTGGGATCGTGCACGCGCAATTTGGCGCCTTCCTTGAGCAACCGCTGGCATAGATCGATGGCCGGCGAGGAGCGGATGTCGTCCGTGTTCTGTTTGAACGCCAGGCCGAGCACGCCGATGGTCTTGTCTTTGAGGACCCAAAGAGTGTCGGTGATCTTTTTCACGAACCGGTCCATCTGGTCGGCATTGATGATCTGGACCTCCTTGAGCAATTTGAAATCATATCCGATCTGCTCGGCAATTTTGATGAACGCGCTCAGGTCTTTCGGAAAACAACTGCCCCCGAAGCCGATCCCGGCATTGAGAAATCTCCGGCCGATGCGCTCATCCAGGCCGATGCCATGCGCCACTTCCTGCACGTTGGCGCCGGCAGCCTCGCAAATGGCTGCGATGGCGTTGATATAGGAGATTTTCAGGGCCAGAAACGAATTCGCAGCGTGTTTGATCAGTTCCGCGGAATTGATGTCCGTCACAATGATGGGCGCCTTGAACGGCTCATAAATCTCTATCAATGCAGCCACCGGACGCTGGCCGCGCACGCCGATAACGATGCGGTCGGGTTGCATCAGGTCGCCCACGGCAAAACCTTCCCGCAGAAATTCCGGGTTGCTGACCACGTCAAAATCCACTTTGGCCTTGCAATAACGCCGGATGGTTTCGGCGACCTTGTCGCCGGTCTTGACCGGCACGGTGCTCTTATCGACGATGACCTTGTATTCCGTCATGGCCATGGCGATATCGCGCGCGACACGCTCGATAAAGCTCAGGTCCACCGAGCCGTCCGATTGCGGCGGGGTGGGCACCGCAATGAAAACCACGTCGGATTTTTGCACCCCTTCCATCGTGCTTTCCGTGAAGGAAAGCCGCCCCGCGGCGGCGTTCTTTTTGACCAGTTCCTCCAAACCCGGCTCGTAGATCGGGATGCCTCCGCCCTTCAGTAATTTGACCTTTGCGGCATCGTTGTCCACGCAAATGACCTGATGGCCGACTTCCGCGAAACAGGTGCCCGTCACCAACCCGACGTAGCCTGTCCCGATGATCGTCAATTTCATATCACTTTACCCGGAGTGGAGAGGAATGCGAAGTGCCAGAACCCTGCATTTGGGCGCTCAGTTCGATCAGACGCTGCCTGGCTTCAGCGCCCAGCGCGCCGGAGGGGTCAGCCTCGACCACGTCTTGATAATAAGTAACGGCATCGCTCAATCGGCCTTCCGATTCCTCGATGCCCCCGATGGCGAATTTTGAGGAATTCACTTCCGGCCCGACAGAAGAGCTGTTGACGACACGTTGATAGGCGGTGATAGCCTCGTCCGGCTTGTTTTCCGCCGCCAGGCAGGCGGCATTCCCAAACAATGCCTGGATATAAAATTGGCTGTCGGGATTTCCATCGATAAATTTTTGGAATTGCGTTTGAGCGTCGGCATAGTTGCCTTGCGCAAACAACAGGGCCGCCGCCTGAAGGGCCGCCCGCTGCGCGGCGACAGTCCCCGAATATTCGGAAGCGATTTTCAGATAGGCATCAGCCGACTGGCCCGTTGGAGAAACCACCAACTGCGACATGGCGGTGCCCGCCGCTGTTTCTCTTTGGCTGTGTTGCACCGACGAAAACCAAAAGAAGAATACGACGACGATAATGATTGCCGCCCCGATGGTGACCGCCTTTTTGTTTTCCTCGAACCAGGGCCACAATTTGAGGATATATACTGTTGTTGCGTCTTGCGCTTGCATAAATGAACGCGCAGTCTTTCCCATGAATGCCAAATATTCAAGCTTGAAATAATGGAAAATGGGTTGCACCGCGGTTACATGCAGATTTCTCATGGTCCTGGCGCTTTTGCTGGCGCCGGCCAGCGTCGCCCTTTGCCAGAACGCCGCTGATTATTTCAGCCGCGGCCTGCAGGAGGAACGGAGCGGTGATTTCGCCGGCGCCATCACCAATGCCACGCAGGCCGCAGCATTGCAGCCGGATTTTGCGCCCGCCTATCTTCTCCGCGGCATAGCCGAAGAAGGCCGAAGCAATTTTGATGGAGCCATCGCCGACTTCGACAAAGCCATCTCAATAAAGCCGGATCTTGCCACGGCCCGTAAAAACCTCGCCCTCGCATACAAAGGCCGCGCTCTGGCTCGACAAAGCGCAAATGACCGGCCGGGCGCGGTGGATGACCTCACAAAATACTTCGCCCTCGTTCCCGGAGACGCGGAAACCTATAAATTGCGCGCGGATGCCAGACCCGTGCCCCAGGGTCTCACCGCAGCCCTGGCCGACTACCATAAATATCTCTCGCTCAAACCGGATGATGCGGGTGCATGGAACGACCTCGCGCAATTGGAACAAAAAAGCGGAGAGTGGAGCAACACCATCACCGACTACGGCAAAGCTCTGGCGCTCAAACCGGATGACGCCATGGCTTATTTGAATCGCGCCCTGGCCGAAAAGAACGCTGGCGATTTAAATGCCGCCACCAATGATTTGGAACATAACATCCGCCTGGTCCCCGGCAATGCCCGGGCCTGGTTTGAACTCGGACAGATTGAACAATCCCAGGGCAACGTCCGCAGTGCGACTGATGACTACACCAAAGCCGGTGAATTAAAACCCGACCTGGCTGGCGCCTGGCTAAGCCTCGCTGCCATCAAATGCACCGCTGCCGATTGGTCCGGCGCCGTCGCCGATTACAACAAATATATCGATCTGAACTCCGGGGATGCCATGGCTTATTTCAAACGCGCCGAAGCAAAGGAAAAGAGCGGCGACCTGGACGGAGCCCTTTCGGACTATGACGACGCCATCGCGCTCAAACCGGGTTTTTGGGACGCGTACAAAAATCGCGGCCTGGCAAAATTCCATGCCGGCGATGCGACCGGCGCGATCTCCGATCTCGGAGAATATCTCGGCCAGCATCCGGACGCGGACCTTCTCTATGACTGTGGATTTGCCTGGCAAAACATCGGCAACCTGCAAAACGCCATCGTCGACTATCAGAAAGCCCTTGCGCTCAAGCCCGATTTTGCCGACGCCCATTACAACTGTGCCCTGGCTGAACAAATGCTTGGTGATGCCGATGGCGCCATTGCCGATTTCAGCAGTTATATCGCCGAAAAAACAAACGCTCCTGATGCCTATAATAACCGCGGCATCTTAAAAGCCGGCAAAAACAATTTTGCCGGCGCCATTGCCGACTTCACCGCGGCGGTCAGGCTCCAGCCCGATTTTATCGACGCGTACAAAAACCGCGGTGTGGCGGAGCGATTAAGCGGTAATTTTGCCGCCGAGGCCGCCGATTTCAAAAAATATCTCGCCTTGAACACCAATGACCCGGCCGCATACAACACACTCGCCCTCGCCGAAAAAGCCGCCGGCGATCTGGACGGCGCCATCGCTGAATTCAATCAGTACATCAAGCTGGTGCCGACCGATGTGGCAGCCATCAAAAGCCGCGGCTATTTGCACTTTGACATGCATTCCTTTGTGGACGCGTTGATCGATTTTGAAAAGGCCGGCGACCTGGATGCCACCGACGATTACGTCCGTTTCCGCATCTGGCTCATTCGCGCCAGGCTCGGTGATAAAAAGATTGCGACGGACGACCTCGTAAATTATTGGAGCGAGCGAAAAACCGGAACGCCTAACGATTGGCCCTCAATGGTAGAACGTTTTTTGACCGGCCAGATGGATGAGCGGGAATTGTTTGCCGCTACCGGCGAAGCCTCCCCGGACACCCGTACCGGCTGCAAATGTGAGGCCAATTTTTACGCCGGTGAAAAGCGGCTGCTTGATGGCAACAAAGCGGTCGCGAAAGATTATTTCCAACATTGCCTCGATACCGGCGAAAAAAAATTTACCGAATACGCCAGCGCCGCGGCAGAATTGAAATTTTTAAACGCCGCGCAATAATGTTTGAGAATTTCCTTGAGCGCCCGCTGGATTCGGGTTTTACTGGCAAAAGCGGAGAGATGGCCGAGTGGCTGAAGGCGATGGTTTGCTAATTGAGAAGCGCTTTTTCGCCCAATTTTTCTCATTTTCAAAAACTTATTTTCGGCTTGTCATCATTGGAGATTTTCAATTTTGCTCCTGTCCCATGTTCTGAAATATTTCTCCATTTTTGCCCAAAAACGGGCGCTCAGTATCAGATGGCAGTATCAGATTTTGTAAAAAGACGGTTTGATAGAACAAATAACTTTTGCGGGATTAATTGGGATTTTTCAAGAGTTCCGATACTGCGTCTGATGCTGGCGCGAGCAAATTGAAATTTACGATTCCCTCCCGATGATTCAGATAAGAATGGCTGGCTTGCCCTGCCGTTGATGTGTTTGCTACGCTCCGCGCCATGACACGATTCGTGGACGTATCTGGACCTGCACCCCCCCATAAAGTGCTGGACAAAATTTGGTGACGGGAGTATTTAGAAAAATAGAAGTAAAGATAATTTCATTATTATGATCACACAAATCGAAGTTGATGGGTATAAGTCTTTATCCAATTTCAAAATGACCTTAAACCCAGGTTTGAATGTGTTGGTCGGCCCGAATGGAACAGGTAAAACAAACATTGTTTCTTTTTTTGAATTTCTTGCTCATGTAATTGAAAGTGATCCAGCGGAAGCGACGAGTTTTCTTGGTGGTGCAGGTGCAATCTTGAGGCGAGTAAAAGATACTTACCAAACAATAATATCAGCGAGGGCAATAGGCAGCTATCCTTTCAGCGAGAACTTGAGAGTTCATTTACCTGTCAATAATCAAATAAAAGGAAAATTTGCCTTTTACGATTATGGGTTCACTCTGCAATACCTAGGCACACTAGAACCAGTTGTCTTCGTAAAACAGCATTTGAAATACAAGCTTGGAAACAATTTTATTGACCACAAACGGATTGAAGCGGAATCAACTGATTGGGATGTTGAAATAGAGACATCTCTCAATATTCAAGATATGAAGCCGGTTATTAAAGTTAGAACATTCAAAAACAGCATGAGACAAATACTCCCGCTATTTCCTGCTAAAATGAAGGAGGCCGTAGTTATCCCACAAATTGAACAATTTTTGGGGAATATTTGTTCTGCGAATATTTCTCTTCCGGCAGTTCTTTCTCGATTTAGTCCATTGATGCTTTTATTATCAGGGGACATAGCTGGTGGACAAGCTTACAATATTATTCCTTCTCGCGTAACCAACTATCTTTGTGGAGTCGCTACGCTCCACAACTGGCAATCGACCTATGTTGCGGTTCAACATTTTTGAAAGCGCTGTGTGCAATGGTTCGTCAGGAAAAGCAACCGTCAAGTCCGTGGTGCCTGCTTCGGCTACGGTCATTTGTTCAGCGTGGTCTCGACGCAAAGCTCGGACGATGTCCCCACGTGTAATGATGCCGACAAGTTGATTCCGCTCATTGATAATTAAAGTGCCTTGACGCCGGTTGAGATTGACATCGCCATTGGCAATCCGGTCCGACAGTTCCGTGAGTTTCATCGTGGAGAGAACGCTTGATACATCCTTGTCCATCACGTCGCGCACGCGCGCAAATTCAAACGGATCAATGCTGTATTCGCGTGTGATATGATGCCCGCGCCGTGCAAGTTTTTCGGTGAGCACAGAACGGCGCATTAGCAGAACGGTTACACCGAAGGCGGCCACCGAACCAACCAATACCGCGGGGAAAAGGTTGAAATCGCGTGTCAACTCCACAGCGAAAACCATCGCTGTGAGTGGCGAACGCATGGTGCCACCCATCATCGCCGCCATGCCGATCAAAGCCCAAAGCCCGATGTCGCCAACCGGAATCCATGAACCGACCCAAGCACCCAGCGCGCCACCCATGATAAGCAACGGCGCCAACAGGCCTTTCGCAGCATACGGTTAGTTAGTCTGCCCCACCCACCGGGATAATACCTGTCCAATCTAATATTATTCCGTTTTTTTGTCCGGGCAGATCGCTTTCGCCGAGCCTCGCGTCGTGCGCCTGGTACCTCTGATTCTCCGCAGATGAATTTCATCATAGCCAGAGCAAGTTCGTTGCTTTTTTATGAGATGAATGCTTCGGCCTCTTGCACATGTTTTTTTACTTTCTCCTCACAAACAGGGCTCCTCCCCTCCGCTTCAACAATCTGTCCCCCGATAATCATCTGCACCATTGTTTCAATCCTCGAAAGCCTAGTCAGAACCGCCGTCATGAATTTTTGTTGGATTGCCTCATTCGCTGCCACAGCCAACGCCAGTTTTGGCAGTAGTTCGTGAATCATGCGTGTCCGTTCCGCCATGACCTTTGCCATAGTTGCCGCCATGTCTGTAATCGGATCCGCCGCCGATCCCGTTGATTTGCGATGCTTTCTCATGCCAGGCAAATATCACAACTGCGGACCATCGCAACCTATTTTTCGGCGTCTATTTGCGCACGCGGGGACAATTCGATTTGATGCAACTTGGCTTCGCGAGCTTACGACTCTTGGTGAGAATTTAACTTATCGGCTCGTTATTCTGCGCTGATGGCAACGCAGAAACAAGACTCTGAGAGTAATCCATAGGAGACATGGTCCGTCGGACATCAAAACGCGCTGGCAATTGATGTTGTTTTTTCCACGAGGAGAGGGCTTTTGCCCATCCTTCCGCCAGCAGTTCGCTTAGGATTTTAAATTTTTTCGCAATGTCCTCAGATTCAGTGCTGTTTCCATTCGAATAGTCGGATACGCAGTCTTTTGCAGAGTCTCCTGTGCCGATATTTACACTATCCGTCGGGCATATAACGCCCAACTCAACGAAACAGTAGCGTTGACCGGTTAGCTTGTGCCGGAAAAGGCAAAGATTGTTTCCGTCGGTGGGATTCTTCTGCCACGTCCGTTCATCGTCTTCCAACCGAATGCGCACAGTATCAAAGCCGAGCTTGCGGGCGACGAACACCGTATCCTCGCAGAGATCAATGAGGCTTTGGCAACGGGATCCTTCCATAGCGAGCCAACGGGTTTGGGCAAGGGCATATTGGATTTCGGAACGCTGGCTTAAGGAATTGCCCAGCACGCGCCCGACGACAAACCATTCGCGGCTGAAATTAAACCAGCCTGCCGCCAAGAGTACCACCAGAACCCCGCCGCCCATAACCAGCGGCAGATACTGGTTGCGCCACCAGAAAGCGACGAAACCCAGTCCGAGAAAAAATACCGTGAAGGCATATGCCACCAACACGACCCCTCGCCGCGACAGGCCGCTCTCCAGCAGGCGATGATGAATGTGCCCGCGATCGGCGCGAAACAGCGGCAGACCAAGAAATCCCCGGCGCACGATAGCCAGCGAGGTATCCAGGATAGGCAACGCCAGCACAAACAACGGTGCGAGCAAGGCCGCCACAATGGTGCCTTTGTGGGAACTGGCAATGGTGAGCAGTCCAATGAGGCAACCGAGAAAATAGGCGCCACCATCGCCCATATAAATTTTGGCCGGTGGAAAGTTAAACCGCAGAAAGGCGAGCAAGGCCCCGACCATACCGGCGGCCAAGAACGACACATAGCCGGTCCCTGCACCCACCACGGACATGAGCAACATTAACATCAGAGAAATGCCACCCGCCAAGCCGTCCACCCCATCAATCAGATTAATCAGGTTGGTCATGGCCACGATCCAGAAGACGGTGGCCAGCCAGGACCAGAATCCCAAATCAATGATTTGGTCGGTCAATGGAATTTTGAATTGGCTGATGCTAATTCCGAGAAAATAGGCGGCGGTGGCAATGATCAATTGACCGAAAAGTTTGCGCTTGGCTCCCAAGGCATACAAATCATCCCACAGACCCAATCCGAACATAGCGAGCGCCACACAAACGATACTTGCCCCTTTTGAGAGTTGGTTACCAAAAACCGTCAAAGATAGGGTGGCAACGAAGATAAAGGCGGCGGCAAGCCCAATGCCACCCAATCGGGAAATTGGAGCAATCTGTGAATGATGAAAATCCACACGCCCCATTGCGGACTTGAATTTGACGCGACGCCACAAGCGCAGTGTCATCAAAATAACGCCAAAGCTGACACTGAAACCTAACAATCCGCAAATTAAGAGTTGCCCCACCATATTTTCGATTTCCGACTGCTTTCATCAATACCAAACCGAACCTCTAAATGTCACTTATACGTTACCCCGTCTTCGATACTTTAAGAAAGACCGTCAGAGAATAGCAAGAATTATTTTGGAAAAACACTTGACACCTCTATTAGAGCTGCTAAAAATGCTTTAGCTTATTGGCAGGGGAAGCTTGAAAACAACGAAGAAATGGCAAATCATAATATGAAAACATTTATTGGGAAATCATTTGCAGCAGGAGCTGTAGTGTTTTTGGCGGCCAGCATCGGAGCTTACGGCCAGTATATATACAATGATAGCACCATTGACACGGGTAACAGCTTAACTTTGCTTAATGGCGTTACGCTTGGCGACGAGATCCTCATGGGTCCTGCCTCTCCTTCCTACAGTGTTACTGCTTTTTCTTTTGAAGTTTACAGCCCGGACGCCACTTTTTCTGGCGATGTTCAGATGGATGTTTCCCTGCTCCCGAATACTGGCACTACTTACAACGGTTACCCCACGCCAAACATCGCAACGCCGCTTTATAACAGCGGGTTCTTCACCCTGCCCACTCCCTTAACTTTTAATGATTCAGACGTCGGGACAGTTAATTTTGATCTTTCATTGTCGCCGGTAACTGTGCCGCAAGACTTTACTATGGCCGTTGAAGTAACAGGGCTCGCCGGCGGCGATTCCGTCGGGATTGAACTGTTTGATCCGGCAACTACAGGTTCAAATTACGGGGATTATTGGCTGAACAATGGCAGCTGGGAACTGCTGAACGGCAGTTCCCCCACAGCTTTTGGCGCACAAGTTGATGGCACTGCGACACCTGAGCCATCTCCTCTTAGTTTGAGCGCTGTTAGTGCAGCATTGCTTCTGGGATTGAACTGGCTGCGCCGACGTAGGGTTTAAAACAAGATTTGCCGCGGTCACAGATTCAAAATCCTCTTCATTTTACTGCGCTTCCAAACGGTAAAAAGCATTCATGTTTGTCGTTGGCACAGCCAACATAAAAAACCCATTCGTCAAGGAGGGCATATTGGTTATGGTTGTCCATTGCACCGGCGGATTCAGGTTGAATGTCTGCTGCAAAGCATAACTTCCGCCATTGTTTGTCCAGGACAGAGAAAGCTCCTGACTGGCGCGGTTGACCATGCTCAATTGTAGCTGGGGAACAATCATCACTGAAACCCATGCTGAAAATTCGGAGGTATTATTGGCCGGATCGGTTGCTGTCGCGGTCACCACCCATCCCGCCGGAACAGAGACCGGCAGTAACACCGTGTAGTTGGATGAACAGGCCGCGCCCAAGGTCAGGTTCGTCTGGCCCAAAAAAAACTGGCCCTGGCCGTAGCCCAGCGCGTCGCCAGATGAATTCGAAAAAAACTGGAGCAAATAAGTCCTGGCCGATGCGCTGTCGAGCGAACCCGTGATGATCGTACCCGAACCACTGCTAAGTACTGCCGTCAATATCGGATAATTTTGTCCCGTATTAGCCGCTCCCACCGGAACGCCGCTTTCGCAATCATAATTGGGGTTGACTCCAAAGGCGCCCAAGTCAATTCCCAGTTCCCCATTGCTGAAAATCGCATTGCCACTGATTAAATTGTTGAAGCTGCCATTCCGCACCCGCACTCCGGAATAAAGCAGGTTGGCGAACGCAAGGGTGTTGCCAGCGCCCGGCATCGAACCACCGACTGTATTGTTGATGGCGTTCACATCCAGTTCCACATTGTGGAAGGTGTTTCTGAGCGCGTTGGTCCCACCCACCTTGGTACCGATGAAATTTCCCTGGATCAGAATCCACGAGGCGTTGGTCGCGTAAAGGCCGTCCACGTCGTTGGCCGAAATGACATTGCCGGCGCCAGCGGCGCTGCCGCCGATGAAATTCGTGACCACCTGTTGCAAGTAAACTCCGTCGTTCAGATTGCCCACAGCCATCATCCCTGACACATCGGTACCGATGTAATTTCCCTCTAACCCATTACCCGTCGTGCCCGTGCCGAAGAAAAAGACACCGCCCAGACCTGAAGACAGATTGCCATTAGCTGAAATCACGTTGCGCGCGGCAGCGGTTGTTCCGCCGATCTGATTATTGGCTGCGCCTGAAAGACCGATACCAGCCAGGGCGTTGCCCAAGCCACTTCCACCGGTGGCAATCAATCCGATAAGATTGCCTTGAATCATATTGCCGACCACGTTGCCATTGTTTCCCGCCAGAAAGATACCCTCCTGGCCATTGCCGGAAATGACATTGCCACTGCCTGCCGTCGTACCGCCAATGACGTTGTAACTGCCCTGGACAAGGACACCGGCCAGGACGTTGGCCACAGCCCTTTTGCCGGTGATATCCGTACCAATGTAATTACCGCAAATTGTGTTCAATGTGTCCGTGACCATCAAAATTCCGACGCCGTTGTCGGTGTTGCCAGAAATCACATTGCGCGCGCCGGTCACAGCGCCGCCGATAATGTTCGAAACAGCGCCGCTCAATGAGATTCCGTTGAACCTGTTGGGCACCGCGTTCGTGCCTCCCGCCGAAAGTCCAATGAGATTTCCCTCAATCAAGTTCCGTGTTGCGCCACCGATCAAAAAGATTCCATCCTGAATGTTTCCTGAAATCACATTACAGTCGCTGGAATTTGTGCCTCCCAATTGATTCCAGGCGGCGGTCGAAATCACCACTCCGGAATTTTGATTTCCCAGGGCTGTTTCCCCCGTCGAGTCGGTGCCGATGAAATTTCCCAAGATAATATTATTGGAAGAACCGCTTTCGATTGAAACACCTGAAAATCCGTTGCCGGAAATCACGTTGGCGCCGCCAATAATGTTGCCCAGCGCGCCATTGATGGTGATGCCGTCAGCCGCGTTGCTCAACACGATGCTGCCGGAGGCCCCCAACCCGATGTAGTTGCCTTGGATCAAATTACTTATCGACGTGCCACCGTTTAGATAGATACCGCTCTGACCATTGCCCGAAATCACGTTACGCGCACCTGAATTTGTGCCGCCAATCAAGTTTCCAGTGCCTCCATCAATCACCACGCCGTTATTCACATTGCCGAGCGCATTTGTGCCTGCTGCGGCAACCCCAATCATATTTCCCTGGATGGTGTTGCTCCCCGCATTTAGAATGAAAATTCCCGTGTCGTTGCCACCGGAAATTACATTGCCGTTACCGGTGTTTGTCCCGCCGATGAGGTTCCCCACACTTTCAATCCAAACGCCATAACTGGTGTTGGCCCGCGCCAATGTTCCCGACACATCTGTCCCGATATAATTGCCTTGAACCGTATTGGACGGACCGCTCAATATAATACCCTGCTCAGAAAACCTGTTGATTGCCAGGCTGCGCACGGTGCTGAAACCGGAGAGCAATTGCAAGCCCACCGCATTTGCACCCGCTGAAGCGCCATTTAGCTCAATCACAGGATTGTTCGTGAAACCATTTTGCGTTGTGCCGTCAATGGTTGTCGGATTACCCAACGATGGCAATACCGTGACTGGTGTGATCGTGAACGGCGGCGTTCCACTGATTTGAAAAATGATATTGTTTGGTCCAGGGTTTGTGTTGGCACTCAGAATGGCCTGGCGAAGTGAGCCGACTCCGCTATCCGCTGTAGTGGTTACTGTGAAAGTCGCCCCCCTGCTCAAGGTCGCCCAAAGCCAAACACATAACAATGGGATCCACCATTTGCCATTTGATTTGAATAGAAAGTTCATGATGACAAATTATCGGTTTAAAGCCCAAAAGATTAAAGCTATCACAAGATTGGCAAAAAGAACACTGACAATAACAAAAAGCACGGTAAAAAATCGCATGTCCTTTTGATGCGCCGAAGGATTTGGCTTATTTCTGCGAGAACCTATTCTTTTTGGACTGCCCCCCCTTTTCATGTCGTTTATGGTGTTTGAACGCGATAAAACCGCATGGTGGAGCCGTTCGTGGTCGTGAAACGATATGAACTGCCGAGAGTGTTGGTAGTCAGCGACGCATTTGCGTTCGTAAGCCAGCTCCCTCCCAGTTGATTTGCTTGCAGCAAATGAAACGTGGAGGCTGTGCCGGTGTTGATGGTGAAATTGAGAAGCACTTGGTTCCCCGAAACAATAGGCACGCCCAAGGCAATAACCGGCGAACCTACGATTGCCGCAACCTGTTTGATGGGTCCCCAATCCAGCGGAAATTGATTGAAAATCAACGCATATGCCAGCAGATCGTAATTTGTTGCTTGTGCGGGCGTAAACGTAAAGTTGGTCGAGACGGTGGAATTGGTGACAAGGTTGATCAGTTGTAACGTATTGGTAACCACGATATTGTCGAGAAACCAGCCGACGGGTGGGTCGGTGAGGGTTTGACTGTAATAACTTCCGCTCCCGCTGGTATTAAAATGATAATTGAAACGCAGTAAAACCGGCGTGCCCGCGTAATTGGACAGTGAAAGCGATTGAGTTATGAAGGAAGATTCTCCGGCTCCGCCCGATCCGGTCTGACTGTAAATGTCCTGCCAGACTGTCCCGCCATTGGTGGACGCCAGCACTTCTGCTATCTGGTTTGTGGTGGCATAGCCGAGCAAGCTGTTGAATTTGACCATTGTATTGGTCTCCGGAAATAGCAATTCACTTAACTGAAGGATTTGATCCGATGCCGGCGTAGGCATCGCAAGATAAAAGCAAAAATCTCCTGATTCTCCGGCCAAATTGGTGATGACAGAATAACCGGACGTGGTTACAGCCGTGAAATTTACCAGCCCATTTTCTGCGCCGTCGAAAAAGTTACCATTGGTGTTTTGCGCCACCAGCCATTGATAACCCGTGATGTTTGGGTTGACAACTGGCGTGCAGGTGTAGGCATTATTCGCGTTAATCGTTGGTCGATTTGTCCCGCTGATGATTATCGGGACATAACCCGCGCCCGGCACCGCCGGATCAAATACCGTAACGATGTAGGAAAAACTTTCCGCACCTTCGCTGGTTATAATGTTACTTACCGCGACAGTAAAAACTGTGTCCGTGCCATTAAATGGAAAAGCAGTGCTCGAAACCGTTGGGTCAAGATTCGTTGGATACCATACCAAAGTGTTTTCGCCATAACCGGTTTGGTATGGCTGGATGGACACGGGAATGCTTACCCCATTGCTCTGCATGTTCACTGTCGCGGCGCTAAGATCTGCATTGGACAGAGCAAATGACCATTGAGGATACACGACCCGATAAGGCACATATCCAGCCGGTGGCCACGAGACATAAGGAGTGCGCGTCGCCGGACGCGGTCCGCCATAATTCGCGTCGAAAACCCAAGTGGCGTTTGCCGGATTAAAGCTATTTTGTTGCAACACGTCGCCAGTGCCCATCACCTGCGTTTGGGGATAAAGAATCCAACGGCGATGGCCGACTTCATAATTATTCGTCCCGAAATCCCAAATGTAACCTGTGATAGCATCCGGGCCGTCATAACCCAGGGCGAGATTTGAATTAGCCGCGGCATTGGTTCCATCGATGCTGAAACAACTCCATGTCGGCGGTATCCCGGTATGTTGCAATTGATCATTCGCCGACATCATCAACGCCCCGGACTGATCTTCGGTGTTTTCATCGGAATCAAAGGTGACCGCTGCGGGCAGCCCGGCCATCGCGCGAAACCAGTTTATGCGTAGCAATACGGCTTCCTGAAACGCGGTGGAATTGGTGCCCGGAAAGCAATCCGCCATATTTGCTGTCGAGTCAATTAACGTGCCGAAAGATGCTGTATAAATTGCGTTATAAAATTCGCGCACCTGTTCACGCG
>Ga0206869_1055_pt1 | contig 23606 bp, 21 predicted proteins | sample Alteio_BWOrgCont_35_FD_152618 | JGI IMG/M metagenome (GOLD analysis project Ga0206869, IMG submission 152618) | Enriched cells from forest soil in Barre Woods Harvard Forest LTER site, Petersham, Massachusetts, United States -... | ecosystem: Environmental > Terrestrial > Soil > Temperate forest >... | reverse complement strand
AACGTGGCATTGCGGGTTGATTGACTAGTGGTGCGCCAATTTTCGGTCGAGAAGAATTGAATTGCTCGCGTGACGACCTCCTCGCCCGAAAGCGACGTTTGTTTTGTGATAACGGAATCAGCCATAATTTTTAAGAATTGAATTTTATTCGCAGCCGAACGGGCCTGCCTGAGCGACAAGAAATTCTTAGCAATGTATTGCCAAGATGCAAGGACTTTTTTCAAAGTCTCTTATGATGTTATTGAATGGGAAAAAGATCAAAAACCCGTCGCGATTCTTACGGAGCATGGCTCTTGCATCTCCGCAAGGAAAAAGGCTATACGCAGCAACGCCTTGCCGACGCCACTAAAATCCCGCAGCGCAATATTGCGTATTGGGAACGGGCTGGAAAATTAAAGGGGCGCAAGGAAATTTTGGCTCTCGCGCAAGCACTTGGCGTCTCGGTGAAAGAATTATTGCGGGAGAAGTAGTACGACTCTTTTGATGTTTGATTCGATATGAATCTCCCGTGCCGTTTGACGCTTGTATTCCCACTGACCCCGGCGCGCTTTGCCTTCAAACGGTGTTCCTTTTGTCCCTTCGCGGTAGGGCGAATGGCAATTTTTTATAATGCCGATCAAGAAAGCGTTTCGTCCGCTCCGGCGACGATGGCATTTTCACGACTTCCGGCGTCACGATGGAAACCGGCGCATTCATGCCGACCATACGGGCGACCCCATGCCGTTCCCGTTGGTCAAACAGCATGGCCATTGAGCGGAAAAGCTGTTCTTCAAGCGAACGGAATTGAACATGCGACAATTCCTTGCCGAATACCGGAATGAGGACGGATGATTCCGTTTCGCTCTGGCTTTCGGATTCCGTCCATGTGTTGCTGTCACCTGCGGAATTTGCGAGGGATTCATTCCATGAGTTCGCATCGAATTGCTCATTGCCCGACGCGGAGCCGCTGCTGCTTGTTCCCGCTGTCGTGCCGGTGAACGCACCGCCGCCGGTGCTCGTGCTTCTACCACGGCTCACGCTCGTTCGCATTTCTTCCCGGTATTCCATGACTTTGGTGCTGTATAGCTCATGTTTGATTTCGTCGGGGTTCATCACGCCCATAAACAGCCATTTTGCCATTGCGCTCAAATTCTCCTCATGGGTCAGCCGGAATACCACCTTGCTTGACGCATTTTCCATGATGGAGTTGTACACCCGCTTGCCGTTTTCCCCTCGGTCTAATAATTGGTTCGGAACCCGTCCCGGCAAGGGAGTGCTCACCGCTCCCGCACTAACTCGTTGAACCCGTCCGTATTTATCAAGGACACCTGTCCTTTACCCGCATTAACCCGTCCGTCGGTGAACTCGTTTTCGCGTCAGCGATGAGGGAGGTTTTTGGCGAGCGCGGCATCCAAACATATACAGGCCGCGCGAGCCATAAAACCGACCGAAGTCGGGGATGCCGTCAAACGGCAAAACCCCGACAAAACACAGATGAACAGAGGGCGGTTTCAAATCAGAGGGTATCCCCGCCGTGGGGATAGGTGCAGGGATACCCTAAAGGGGGTGGATTTAGGCTTCATCAAGGACAGATTTGTTGCTAAAATAGGTTCGCAGATGGTCAACTATCTCGCACCACCTCCGAAATTACGAACTACGATTTGCGATTTACGAGTGGCAATGTGGAAGAAGGTCCAAATTCCAGTGCCCAACATCCAGAGAATTTCCAGGAATCAAACGAGCTATCGGATGAATGGAATTGAAATGGGAGGTCTCACAAAGTCGATCTACCAGGAATCGCGACAGGCGAATGAAGGCAGAAATCCGCCGTGCCTCCAGCACGGAAATTTCTTTTTATGCAAAACCAGCCACCGCGTATGGCCGGCGATGTTGGAATAATGTGTCTCGCAGGAGCTCGACCCTCCGGGAATTGAGGACAAATTTCTTGCTAAAATGGGTGCAGGGTGAACACTCTTAGGCACCAATTCTGCTTTGTCAGAAGAGCAACCCGAGAAATTGATGTTTAATTTCATATCGAGTTTGTGGACGGATCAAAAACTGCGCTTTGGCAGCCCGAAAGCCAGGCTGGCTGCGGTGGAGGAGTTGGCCCAGCAGTATGATGAAGCGACGGTCGAGCCGCTCATTTTTGCCTTAAAAGACAAAAGTCCGGAGGTGCGCACTACGGCGGCGAGGGCATTATTGCGTTATACCAACACCACGCAAGCAGTCGAGCCGCTCATGGTGATCTTGCGTGACACCTCGCCGCTGGCCCGCGCCGCGGCGGCGGAAACGCTCGGCCGCCTGGGAGATCTCCGGGCGGTCCCTCATCTGGTGGTATTACTGCGCGACGCGGACCCGTATGTCCGCGGAATCGCGGTGCGAAGTCTCAATCGCCTGGGGTGGAAGCCGGAAGTCGCGCCAGATCGCGTACTGCAGATCCTGGCCACGGGTGAATTGCATCAACTGGTGGCGATGGGGCCGGAAGGTGTGGGACATCTGCTCGATGCGCTGCGCAACGGGACGCTAAACAAACAACTAACGGCGGCCAAGGCTCTGGCCCGGGTAAATGATCCACGCGTGAAACCGGCGATGCTGGCAGCGCTAAACAGGAACATCCCGCAATTGCGCGTTGTGGCGCTTGGCGTTTTGGAAAAACAGGGGGACCCTGAAACATTCGACAAGATCAAACCCTTGATGCAGGACACTGAGGCCGCAGTGCGCCTGGCGGCGGTGGAGGCGGCTAGCGTGTGCGGCGGCAAGCGCGTGGTACCGCTGCTGTTGAAGCGCCTCAAGGACCCATCATGGGAGGTGCGGCAGGCATCGGCCAAATCGCTCGGCAAGTTAAGAGACCCCTCCTCGGTGGATGCTTTGTGCCAGGTCGTCCAGGATCCCGACCACGACGTTAAGGAAGCCGCCATCGTTGCCCTGCGGGAGCTGGGCGATGCTCGCGCGATCCAATACCTGGTGTTGTCCCTGTTGGACCAGGAAAGTATCGTGCGCACCGCCGCGCTGGCAACTTTATACCGGATCAACCGGAACTGGATGGAAACCGGTGCCGCCCATCTGGCCATCCCCAAAATCAAAGCCGCCCTGTATCACGACGACTACTGGATAAGCAATGCCGCGTCGAAACTCCTGCAGCAATTCAACGTAGACGTGGCGAGCCTGCTCAACACCGGGGCAGAGGCTAAACCGGAAATGAAATCGGGTCCGTCTCCGGCCTATGCGTTGTTTGCCGAACTGCTCTTTGACCGTGACCGCGACCTGCGCATGGCCTCCGCGATTTCACTGGGCCGGTTGGGCGATAAAAGCGCCGTCACCATTCTCACCACGGCCTCGCGCGACGCTGACTTTACGGTTCGGAAGGCGGCATTATCGGCGTTAGCCCTCCTGAAATGAGCAAAACATGAGCGAAGCCAAACATAGCGTTTTGTTCCTGGATGATGACAAGGATTTTCTCCAGACGATCCAGGAGCTCTACGGGACGATGAGCGGACAATCCTGGAACATTCATACGGCCCCAACGCCCGACCGGGCGCTGGAAATTTTGGAAGCCGAGAGAATCGACCTGGTGGTGGTGGACATCAACATGCCGGTGATCGACGGCATCCAATTCCTGGGCATTTTGCAGCGGCGTCATCCAAAGTTGAAACGGGCGGTGCTCACCGGCCTGGGAACGCCGGAAAAACGCGCTGCGTGCCTGGCCAACGGCGCGGATTTGTTCATGGAAAAATCGCCTTCGCCCGAAGGCTACAAATCCATTTTTGTGATGCTGGGCGAATTGTTGCAATGGACGCCGAAGGAAGGATTTGAAGGAGTCTTGCGCAAAGTGACCCTGCAAGACGTCATCCAGATGGAATGCCTGGCCCGCAACTCCTCCATCCTGGAGATCTACAACGAGCATGTCCTGGGACAGATTTACATCGAAGAAGGCCAGCTCGTCCATGCCATCGGCGCCGGTCTGTTGGGCGAACGAGCATTGCAGAAACTGCTTTCCCTACCGGGCGGCTCCTTTGAACTGGCGCAATTCACCCCGCCGGAGCAAAAATCTCTCAGCGGGTCATGGGAAATGCTGCTCATGAACGCCGCCCAGGCTCTGGACGAAAGCGCTGCCGTCACGGAAGAAGCCAAAACAGCCGCCGCGTCCGCCAATGAATTGGCCTCCCACCTCGAGGAAATTCTGGTTTGCACCTCCGCGGGCGATACGCTCGTTGAAGGCGTCCCGCATGATGCTCCGGCGCGGGTGAATTGGCTGCAATCCATGGGCCAGCACGCGGCCATGTTGGGGCAGCTTCTGCCCCTCGGAAATTTCGACCGGCTGGAGACAGAGCTTGTGGAAGGGCGGGCCATTTCCCTTACCCGCGGCGGCAAACTGGTTCTCGTGCGTGTTTCCAAAGGCTTGGGGAGCAAATGAACGAATTTTTCCAACAATGGTTCGACGCCCGTTCCTCGGTTCCGGGAACGATTGCCTGCGCGGTGACGGCCGATGGCGCCGGCTTCTGCCGGAGCCTGGATCCCAGCTTTCCCGACGAGCAAATGAAAGAAATCGTCAGCGCCCTGCGAAGTGGCGCGCCGTTCCCCGGCGCCGAATCGTCCGAGGTCCGCTGGCATACCTGGGTTTTCGCCAACGGAAAAATCCGGTCCGTCATCCGTCCCCACGGCTGGACTTTTACCACGGCCGTCCGCGTTAACTCTGAAGCGGCGCAAATTCTCGACCCGCTATCGGAAGAATTTCTTGCGCTCAATCCGCCCGGCTAAAAATATTTCGCGCGTTGTACACTCGACTCTTAAAACAACTCCAGCAATGGCGCATGGAATTACTGACCATAAATATGGTATTACATCAAAAGGAGGCTTTTGTGAGAAAAGCCACCCTTCTTGAATAAGCTTATCAACAGAGACAGAAAATGATTTTACGGACGGTTCAATATCAAATCCTGTTACATCAAACCCCGAATTTGGGGCGACTGGTTGAATCGCCGTCATCTTGAACAAGATTTCACGGTGGCCAGCCATTACTGCCTCAAGTTGTGCATTAGCCTCTGCTACTTGGTTCAAAATATACAGGATTAGCTCGGTATGAATTTCTGAACGGACTGACAACTCCTCAATTTTCTCCTCAAATTCTTCTGGTGTCATGGGGCGTAGATTATTTTTTACGACGTGAACGCTTGGAGGTTTTCTTGGCAGACTTCGTTGGCGGTTTGGCGGTTGCCAGTCGCTTCAATCCTTCCTCGAAGGTGAGGCCGGGGACACGTAGATCAATGGCTTTCGGCATGGCGTTGATAATAGCACTTCCTTGGCGAGGTTGGAACTCGAAATTTATTTCCCGGCAATCATGGTTTGTGTGGTATAAATTCACTCGCCAGCCGTTGTCCCTCCGCAATTTGGTCTGGCGTTAACCGACTTTCAGATACTGCTATGTTCCTCTCAATTTTTTCCCAATTAACAACAGTGATTCGTGTTAACCGATGTTTTGATATAGCTATACCCCTCTTGGCAGGGGCGTAGCCCTGCCCAGCCGCCAGTAAAAACCATTTGTAACCCTCTACTTCATCCTGTGGCACACCATCGCCAGTTGCATAACAAGTGCCCAGATTCAACTGAGCACTCACGTCGCCACTTTCAGCAGCTTTGCGATACCATTTGGCCGCTTCTTCAATGTCTTGTTCGACACCTATGCCAGCGTCAAGAAATTTTCACCAATTCAATCCTTTGAATAATGAAAAAACACAAAAGCCATGTCCGTTGCCGGAAATATCCGGTCAGGTATTTGGTTCCAAAATGTCCTCCAGCGTTTAATTGTAATGGAGGAATGATTCGGAAACCAACACCTGTAATGCGCCGATAATGAAACGCCCCTGCTGGTCTTTACCGGCAGGGGTTATTTCTTCGCCGCATCCGCTTGCGTCCCCAACGGGCAGGTTTAAGCCGCCGCCGAATGAGGAAGTGACAATGCAGATGCAATTCCGGCTTTCAGACCGCTGGCTGACGATACAGAAGCCGTTTACCTTCAATCATGGGCAACGCAGCGGCCATTCTCGCGCCGTCAGTCAGCTTGCGCGTGTTCCAACGAAATTGAAACTCATTGACGTATTTTGAAAGATGCTCGCGGCTCACGTTATGCCATGCGCCATGAACGCCACGCTTTAGCAGACTGAAAAACGATTCACAATGATTCGTGCCAGCGGATATTCCATCGGGAGTTTTCAGGATGTATTCGTAATCGGAATGGACAACCGTGTGATGTGCTTTGTAATGCTTTTTGACCGTTTTATAAGCGGTGTTCTCATCCGAGCAAATGACTGCCGAGGTGTCCACGCATTCAAACAGGGCTTTGCCAAGATTCTTGAAACTGACATTCGGCACGACTCGCGCCCTCATCTGGCCACCCTGCTCGATCAATGCCATGACCGGCGTCTTGCTGGATAGCTTTCTCTGGCGAGTTGAACGGCCTCCAATAAAAGTCTCGTCAATCTCTACGACGCCTTTGAGTTTCGTCTTGCCATCGTCACCCATAGCAAAACGGATTCGATGCGCCATGAACCATGCAGACTTGTAAGTAAGGCCAAGCATCCGGTGAAGCTGGTGAGCGGACACAGCTTTCTTGCTCGAACAAATGATGAACCATGCCATAATCCATTTGCTGATCGGAATATGCGAATCTTCAAGCACCGTGCCGACAGTTGCCGTGAACGGCTTGCGGCACGCTCCGCAGGAATACAGGCCGGGGCGAACTTTCTTTTTCGTATTCTCTTTTGACGTGAGCTTATAGTTCGGCTTTGCCTTGCCGTCATTCTTGCAATGTGGACAAATCGGTTTCCCATCAGGCCAGCGCATAAATTCAAACAGCGCACGCGCCTTGTCCTCATCGTTGTATTTTTGCGCGAGCGTAATCAGGTTCAAATCATCGGCATCAAACTCATCAGTTTTCGTTTTCATGCCGCCAAATTACCATTTTGGTTTGCGTATGTCAAGTATATAATCCCGTTAGCCCTTGTCCCCAGTACTGGTGACTTTGGGAAAAGCAGGGATATGGTAGAGTATTGTCGTTGTTCGGGTGCTAGTTCTCAAAGTTTAAAAAGGCCGGCCTAGTGAACCGGCCTTTTTTATTTCCCAAAATTCAGCAGATTATTCGTTTTTCCTGTAGTTTTCGGTGATTTTAAGGCTTTGGAACAATCCGCAAGTCATGCTGCGGATATTGCCTGCGGTCACTCAAGTGCGCGGAGCGTCTGGATTGCGCCGATTAATCGGCGATCTTCGTCCCTGCAAAAGCGGCGCTAAAGACGCCGCAGTCCAAACGCTTCGCGAGCTGTCACTTCAAATTCCTTAAGCGACGGCCCGGTCAGGAGGGATGGCCGCCGCGGCCTTGGCCAGCAATGCTTCGAGGTGCTCCATACAAAAGCGCGACCAGGATTCGTAAGCAGCGGGGTCTTTCATCGCTTCGCTTACCGGAATGAATTCCGGCGAGACAATGCCGCTACGCCGGTTGGCGACAGATTCGTCGGGCACATAAACCACGTGCACGATACCCAGGTGGACAAATCCCACGTCGGTGCTGTCGTCGTTAATGACGGCCACGGCCGCTTCTTTGGCGGCGTCGATCTCCACTTCTTCCATCAATTCGCGCTTCATGGCATCGTGATATCCGATACCGCTGGCAAAAAGGCCGCTGTCCTCCTCGGAAATATGGCCGCCCACACCCACGGAAAACAATCCGTGTAAACGCGTTTCCCCGCCGCGACGCCCGCGCTGGTAGCGAAGGATTTTATCTCCACAGATGATCAGGGCGTAGGGGATCAATTGCTTGTAGCGCCGGTCCTGTTCGGCCTCGCTCCGGTTCAGGTAGGAAACATTGGAGGTGGCCGTCATTACGGGCAGGTATTTATCGACATCGAGGGTGATGCCCTGGAAAACGCCCAGCTTTTCAAAAAGTGTGCGTTCAAAACAGAGAACTCGTTCTTCGGCGGCCATGCGGTTGTTTGCCTTTCTATTTTTTGTCATTAACGATTTAACTATTCGCGACGTCCGGAACCCCTACGAGCAAAACATATTATTTGTTATTAAGATTTTATTCACATTCTAAATTTGGATTTCAAAATATATTTCCTCCCGACAAATTTAACCGATAGCCTCATCCATCATTGGGCAGGCTATTGAATTATGAACATCGAACTTCGAGGCGTCCTCAAGAGTTACCGGTCATTACGTGCACTTGACCATGTATCGTTGCAAATCGGGCCGGGACAAATCATCAGTTTGTTGGGTCCCAATGGTGCGGGCAAAACAACGTTGTTGCGATGTTTGGCCGGCATCGCCGCTCCGGACAAGGGGGGAATATATTTTAACGATCAGGAATTCGCCCGCGACCAGTTGGAGTTACGCAAACGACTCTATTTCATGCCGGATTTCCCCTTTCTTTTTTGGGAACACTCAATTCTCCGTAACATTGCCATCATCCTGCGTATTTACGGGGCGGATGGAGAGGGTGCGGAAAATCGCGTGCAGGAATTGCTCCGGGACTTTGACCTGTTGCCACTGGCGTTGAGACCGGTCAGGTCGTTATCGCGCGGACAATTATACAAGACCGGATTAGTGGCAATGCTGGCCGCGGACCGTGAAATCTGGCTACTGGATGAGCCATTTGCATCGGGGATGGACCCGCAGGGGATCGACGCATTTAAACGGCATGCGCGCGCCGCCGCCGGACGGGGCAGCATCATTTTGTATTCGACCCAACTCCTGGACATCGCCGAACGCTTCTCGCACCGGGTTTGCGTGATCCACCAAGGCGAGGTCCGTGCTTTTGACACTATCGACAATCTGCGCACACAAGCCCAAGACAAGGACAATGTCCTGGAGGAGATGTTCCGAAAATTGAGGGAGACTGAAAAGTGAAACTGCATTCTCCCAAATTTGAGAAAAGTCTCAAACGAGGCGTCAAACGGACTATCCGAAGCTCAAAATCATTGAAGGCCCAGTATCGGAGGGCAAAGAAAGGCTTAAATCGCCAGATTCCAAACCGTTTCTTGCGGCCAATCTGGCCCTTGGCCATTGGGCTAATAATCTGGTCAGTGAGCCACGCTACTGGTCGTGTGCAGGCCGCCCTGGGAATGATCACTTTATACACAGCCGTCGTCCTTTGCAGCCATGTGGTCACGTTGTTGGCGACCTTGTATCGCCCTCCGGATTTCTGGGCGTTATTCCTTTTGCCGATGTCGGATCGGGAGATCTTTCAATGGGAATTTGAAAAATTCCTGAAACGACATGCGGCCTGGTCATTGGCAGATTTGCTCTGTGCCTACGGGGCATTGGCTCTTTACCTGGATTCTTCTCTCGCCCATTGGATGGGAATATGTCTCCTGGCCATTCTCAGTTGGATAAGCTTGTTAGGGATGGTTTTCTTCTGCGCAGCCCGATGGCCGAGGGGGCCATATCAAGTGGTCGTGGGCGGTTCGTGGTTGTTTGGTTTAGTCATATTATGGGGAGGCAAACTGATTGGGCCACCGCTATGGCATCTGTTGGATAGCGCGGCGCCTGTAATCGGTCTGGTTTTGCCAACGGGATGGTGCCCTTCATTGTTCCAGTTGTTGATGCCGGCGGGGCAATGGATTGTCGCGCTCCTTTTGATACCCATTGCAATGATTATCTGGACCACGAAAGATTCTCTGGCTGTTTTGCGGAGCCGTTTCAAATTTCATGAAATAATCCAACCCGAGGTTCCTGACCTTGTTCCCGAGAAATATGGGACTGATCCTGATGATGACGAGGCTGATCCTGAAAGCCATGCGGAAACGGCTACCGCCAGAGAAGTTCCTCCACCGATAACAAGACGCGTAGGAGTTACGACGACAGAGGAGATTATCCAGTCCCGGCAGTTTATGGCGCAGGAAGTGTGGAATGGGGATTTTTTCCAAAAACTTTTATGGAAATGGTTCACGAACCGCGAACGGGAATTGGCTGAATTTGCCTTTGCGGAAAAATTAACCATTCCAAAATCGTGGCTCAAAGTATTGCGAAATTTTTTGGTCGTTGTGGTCTCGGCGTGGGTTGCCCAACTCGGCTCCAGATCATTGGCGTTAGGGGTATTGTGTATTGGTGTTTTTATCACAGCCGCTCATGCAGTGGGATTGGTTTGGACTTCCGGTCGCACCTTTAGAAGGATGGGAAGCAGTGGCGTCAACATCCCGATGTACGCTGTCTATCCGGTCACGCTGCCGGAATTGTCACGTGTGCTTTTCAAAATTTCAGCGATCCAACTGCCGATGCTTATCGCATACGCTTCGGCAGCGGCTTGTTTGATCGCGTATTTCACCTCATATCCCTTGCTTCTGGCTTTAGTCATGGGCATCAAAGCCGGGATTTTGGCCTGCGCCGCGCGCTTTATCACGGTGTCTTTGGGTTTTAGCGCTGGCACCAATGATTCGAACGGGCTTCGATTGCGCTCGCTCGCTCTGGTCTTTCTCTTTTTGGGCGGGACGATTATGTTTTTCGGTTTCGGCGGCGCCTCATTGTTTATTCCACACCCTTTGATCGCAGACTTGCTGCTGATCTTGGCCGTGATCGATGCATATGCCCTATTTAAGGTTTATGCCTGGTTCCACGCCACCAACAAATTTGATCTCATGAATATGCCGCGACGATGAATGGTCAAGTGCGGGTCATTTCCCAGTCTTCCTCACCCGCTCCTTTTTGTCTTCCAATTCGCTTTGCAGCTTGCGGCGGTCGATAGCCAGTTGTTCACGGAGGGTTTTTTGCTGTTCGCGCTCGGAGGCTTTGGCGATCTCAGAATTGAGCGCGATCTCACGCTCGGCGATTTTGGCGGCGTATTTGGAATCGAGTTCGGCCAGCTCTTTTTTTTGGGCGTCGGAGAGTTTGGCGGGGGGAGCGGATTTGTTCAGGCGCTCCATGGCGAGTTCGTAGGAGGTTTTCATAAATGGATCGTCACTGGCCGGCGGATTTCTTTTTCCACGGCTGGCTGGGGAATTTCATGGGTTGTGGCGTTTGTTTGGCCATCTGCAATTCCGACGGCGCTTCGGCCGCGGGGGCTTTTTTGGCATCAGCGCGCCAGGATTCAATCTTGGCCTGGAGACCGTGTTTCTCAGCCGTCACCTTGTCGCCCGTCTTCATGTAAAAGAGCGAGAGGTTGGTGTGGACGAGTTGTTCCTGCGGGCGCAATTTCTCGGCTTTGTGGCCTTCGGCAATGGCGGCGGCGTAATCGCCCTGGCGATAATAGGCCATGCCCAGGGACAGTTGGGCGTCGAAATGCTCCGGTTCCTGCGCGAGGACGGCCTTCAGCTTGGCGATGGCGGCGGTGTAGTCGCTGCGGCTGAAGTCGAACATGGCGTCGTCGTATTGTTCGGTCATTGGCATCTAAACGCTAGGCGCGATGTTAAGCGAACGCAAGAGGGATTCGCGTGAAGAACGCGAAGGAGGCGAAGGAAAACAGGAGTTGACTGCGACAGACGCGACGAAAATATAAGCGACAGAAGTGAACGTGCGGAAAAATTCCGGGTCAAAGTCGAATCAGCTTGAATTGCGAAGCCAGAAAAATTGAATGACGCGCGTTTTAAGATATCCGAAATCCTTACTGTCGGCTGTCATCCTTCTGGCTGGCCTGGTCATGGGAGTGGTATTGCAAGACGACCTGTTCGGCAATTATTTGCTTTGGTTTGGAGGTCTTTTAATCCTGATCCCGTTAACGTTGCTTTTCGGCGTCGTGGCGTTAGTGGTCTTCTTGTGGAAGCGCTGTATTGGAAAGTTTCTCACCTATGGTCTTATTATCGGCTGCTCATCCATCGTTTCGGTCAATTTGTTCATGGAGACCGGTAGCTGGATCAATCGGTGGAAGGTTGACGCTGTCGAAATCTATGTAGCGCGGGCAGTTCCCGTCCTTGACCAAATAAAGCAGAAGAAAGGCGCATATCCAGCCAAACTTCCCACCGACATTCTGGGGGAGCCTCCCGAACTTCTTCGGGACGACGGAGACTACTCAGCCACTCGATCTTCATTTTGCTTTGAGTATGTGGACGAGCCTGCCGAATGGGCCGGCGGGGAGGGCGCGATTGAATTTGATAACACAAATCGCGAATGGAAGGATGAATAGGACAGTCCTCCATCAAAGACCCGGCAATACTCGAAGATTTTACGTTTTAGGCCAAAGTGGCTGGGGATAAACGCCACTCGTGATGAGCCGGTTGATGCCGGCGGCGACGGCGGGGCGGTCTTCGCGATAGGTCACGCCCAACCAGGAATCGGGCGTTTTCAGGATGCGGCAGCGTTCCCGGCCGGTGGCGATGAGGCTGTTCACGGCGGCGGGAAGGTAAAATTCGGAGGTCTGATCGCAACCGGTCTTCAGGAATTCCGCAAACTGTGCGCGCAAATGGCCGAAGAATCCGGGCGTGAAACCCCACAAGTTCAGCGAGACGATCTCATCGCCAGTCCATACGGTGGTCCTGCCATCAGCGCCAACGCATTTTGCGCCGTTCCCACTCTTCTCGATCTTCGTCAGCTCAGTGACGCTTTTCAAAAAGCCTTTGGCGTCCATTTCACAGACGCCGCGCGAGACGGTGCCGAAATCCGAGAGCGTGTTGCGCAAGACATAGCCGACCATGGCGTAATCATTTGTGCTGGAACGCAAATGATCGGCGAGGATGCGTAGGGAGTTCGGGCCGTAGAAATCGTCGCCGTTGATGACGGCAAAGGGTTCGCGGATGAGATCGGCGGCGGCGAGGATGGCGTGGCCGGTGCCCCAGGGTTTGGTGCGGCCCGGCGGAACGGAAAATCCCGCCGGCAACTGGTTCAGTTCCTGAAAGGCGTATTCGACGGGAATTTTGCCCGTGAAGCGCGAGCCGACGATCTCTTTGAATTGCGTTTCGATGTCGCGGCGGATGACGAAGACGAGTCGGCCAAATCCCGCGCGCAGGGCGTCGAAGACCGAGTAGTCGATGATGGTCTCGCCGTTGGGTCCGACGGGCTCAATCTGTTTGAGGCCGCCGTAACGGCTGCCCATGCCGGCAGCCAGGACGAGCAGGGTAGGTTTCGTCATTCGCCGTTGAGCTTAAGCCGGGAGGTGGGAGCTTTTCCACATTTTTCGCGGCATCAGGCCGAGCGCGATGAAGCACAATTGGCTCAGGACGAAGAGCGAGAGCCATTTGAAGGCGGCATCCGTGAAACCATAGCTGTGCAGGCCAATGCCGAGCATGTTCACGCCGAACCAGGACCAGCTGGTGACGACGTTGCCGAAGATGGCGCAACACATCAGACCGCGCTCACGGATCATGCCGCCCCAGCGCAGGTGCAGGATGAGCGCGTTCCAGAGCACGATGATGAGCGCGCCGTTTTCCTTGGGGTCCCAGCCCCAAAAACGGCCCCACGACTGGTCAGCCCAGATGCCCCCAAGAACGGTGCCAACGAAACTGAACAGCGTGGCGAAACAGACAATCGCATAAACCATGCGCGCAAGGGATTTGCCGGTCTCGACATCCAGTGTTTTGGTGAAAACGCCACGGACGATGTAAATCAAAGCCAGGAAGCCCGCTACAAACGTACTCGCGTAACCGGTAGTGACGGCAACGACGTGAGTGGCCAGCCAGAAATTGGTATCAAGCACGGCGCGCATCATTTCCATGGTGTCGCCGTCGAGCGAAAGATTTTGCGCGATGATGAGCGTGATGAAGCCCATTCCCGCCGAGGCGCAGGCGCCGATGCCGTTTTTGTGAAATTTTTCAAGAATCAGTCCCAGGATGACTGCGCCCCACCCGATAAAGATGGCCGAGGAGTAAAGATTGGTCACCGGCGGGCGTCCGCTCAAAATGATCCGGTAAATCAAACCAGTGGTGTGGATGAAGAACGCCAGGCCGACGAGCCAAACGGCCGAGCGGCGCAATGTTTTGGAAAGATTGAACCAGGAAAAAATCGCGAGCAATCCGGCCAGGACGTAAATGACCATCGCATGGTAAAACGGTTGCATCTGGTTGAAAAAAACTTCCGCGCGCACGCGGGCCAGCACAGGTTGAAAATTGGGAACGAGCGAGTGACGATAATCGGCCAGGGCGTTATTGAAGGCGGCGGCGTTGGTCGTCTGGAGGCCTTCGGTCATGGCGGCGTAATCAGCGACGGCGGTGGGGATATCATTGCCTTTGGCGGCACTGAGCAGGACGTTGCCGGTGCGCTGCCAATTGTCACCCGTTTTTTCCGGGGGAATCACCAGCGGCGGCTCGGTTTGCGCCATGAAATTGAAGCGCTGGAGTTCGTTGACGAAATCGTTGAACGTCTTCTCATCATATTTTTTGCCGGCCTGCTGCGCCTGCACGGCGGTCACGCCGGCGGGGATGAGGTTCAAGTAATTGATCAGTTCCGATTTCCAATCCGCCGCGTCCTCGGGCTGGATGGTGTTCTTGAGTTGCGCATAGAGTTCCATGCGGTCATGCACCTTGACGACAGCGTGCTCGTAGGCGCTGCGCTCTGAGGATTCGGTCTTATCGACTCGCGCATATTCGGTATCGAAGGCGTCCAACTGCGGCGCGACCTGGGCCCATGAATAATGTTCGCCGTCCTGGTGCGCGGCGAGGTTCTTCTCGGGCAATTTGAGGAAGGTGATGAGGTCGGGATTGTCCACGCGGAAGACAGGCCAGGAGTCGGCGACCTGTGGATTCATCATCACGTTGGCAAGCCATTCGATGGCGGAGATGGTCTTCGGTTTCTGGTTCCAATCTTTCCACGGCTCGGTGTTGAACGTCTGTTTCTCGTAGATCTGCAACAGTGAATTGCGCGCGAGCGAATCCATCGGCTTGAGGCGGCCATCGGCGACGACGGGCAACTGGCCGAATTCGCTGAACGCAAAATCCTTGTCCCTGGGCGCCCTCATTTGCGCGAAGAACCACAGCGCCATGATGAACGCCAGGAGCGGCGGAATCCAACGTTGATAAATCTTTTTCATTTTCGTTTGGTGATAAAGCCGATCAGATGAAACGAAAACTGGATCAAAAGCCCGAGTCCGACCATCGCACACCCGACGTAGGGCGTCAACCATCCGGGGTTATGGACGACCTGCAATACGGAAGAAGGCGTGTGCCCGGCTTGTGCCGCCGCCTCGCCGGCGTCCATCTGGTATTGGTAGAAGGTCAGGCCGTCGTAGCGCAAAGGGGCGTTCATGTAGACCTGCACCTGGCGGTCTTCGCCGGTCTGGGGATTGCGCAGGCGGACGAGGCTGCGAAAATCTTTCGGGATGTCCGTGCCTTCATAAACGGTGTGCGTGGCCTTGAGCAGCGTCAGCGAGAACGGAAAATTCAACCGCAACGGACGCAATTCAAACGTATAATTCGTGCCGCCGACGGCGACCGTTTGCGGCGTTTTGAGGTCCCCGATGATGGAGCGGGCCATCTCCGGGCCGATCTGCTGGGCATAGCTCTGTTGAAGGTCGGGGATCAAATTGTCGTCGGTGGTCCAATCGGAAACGACCCAGTCGCCGAGCGAGCCGTTGGGGCCATCCAGTTCGATCAACGCGGTGGGCACGTTGCGGTCGTCCATGGATTTGGCCTCTTCCGCCGGTTGAAAATCGAAGTGCAGCGCGACGCCATTGGGCGCCAGGGGCGGGCCATTGGTGACCATCGGGGCGCGGAACGACGGCTCGGAATTTTTCCAGTATTGTTTCACGAGGATGGTGAACGGCAGTTGCGGCTCCAGGATCTCGCCGCCGCGCGCCAGCAATTTGCCGGGAATGGTGACGACGCGCATGGTATTGGGGCCGGTCGGATCCATGACAGCGAACTCGAAATTTTGCGCGCTTTCGCCGTACGATTTGGTTTCGCCCTCGGTCAGGCGCACTTGCGATTCCCTGGCCAGCATATCGGTGGCGAGCTGACCGACGAGCAACAGGATGACGCCGGAGTGTGCGATCTGGATGCCGAGCTTTTTGACGCTGAGTTGAAAGCGATAAATGTGCGCGGCGAGGAGATTGGCCAGCAACACGGTGCCGATGAGATAACCGCCGGGCAGGATGAGAGGAATCCTGTGCCCAAACAAATCCGCGCCGAAGACGATCCATTGCCGGAAATATTTCGCCTGGGCGTTGTAGAGGCCTTCATCCACCTGCGCGAGCGTGCCGATGAAAACGATGACGATGGCAAACGCCAGCAGGACCACGGTAAGCCGCAGGGACGTCAGGATCTTGATCAGGCGGTCAATGAGCGTTCGCATCACGGACAACAAGGGTATGGGCGCAGGGGACCAGGAAATTTTGTTTGCCGAGGCCCGTGCCAAACATTGGCGAAGTCGCCACACGCTGCGGTTGGCAAAACGCAGCAGCGACGATGATGCTCATGACGATCCCGGCGCAAAAATAACACAGCATATTCCTGATGAGATTAATCTGACTCATTGTTTGTTCCAACTAATGTTGTACTACGAACGGGGAAGACGCGCACGCCATTCTTTTGGTTGAAAAGAACCCGTCGCCACCGCCACAACATGAGAAGACATCAACCCACGCTCATCTGGAGGAGGAATTCGATGTTGCTCTTGGTTTTCTTGAGCTTGTTCAACATCAGTTCCATGGATTCCACGGGGGGAACGCCGGTCAAAGCGCGGCGGAGGATGACCACGCGGTTGTATTCGTCCGGGTGATAAAGCAATTCCTCCTTGCGGGTGCCGGAGCGCTCGATATTGATGCTGGGGAAAATGCGACGGTCCACCAACGCACGATCGAGGTGCACTTCCATATTGCCGGTGCCTTTGAACTCTTCAAAGATGACTTCATCCATGCGTGAGCCGGTGTCCACGAGCGCGGTGGCCATGATGGTGAGCGAGCCGCCCTCCTCGATATTTCGCGCGGCGCCAAAAAAACGTTTCGGTTTATGCAGGGCATTCGCATCCACGCCGCCGGACAAAATTTTGCCGGAATGGGGTTGGATGGTGTTGTAGGCGCGCGCCAGGCGCGTGATGGAATCGAGCAGGATCACCACGTCGCGCTTGTGCTCAACCATGCGGCGGGCCTTTTCGATGACCATCTCGGCCACCTGCACGTGCCGCTCAGGCGGCTCATCAAACGTGGACGAGATCACTTCTGCGCCTTTGCAACTGCGCTCCATATCGGTGACTTCCTCGGGACGCTCGTCAATGAGCAGGATGAACAAATACGCCTCGGGATTATTCTTCAGGATCGCGTTGGCGACCTTTTGCATCAGGACGGTCTTGCCGGTACGCGGCGGCGCGACGATGAGACCGCGCGTGCCTTTGCCGATGGGGCAGACCAGGTCCAAAACGCGGGTGCTCAATTCGTCGGCGGCCGATTCCAGGATGAAACGCTTGTTGGGGAACAGCGGTGTGAGGTTGTCGAAAAGTGTTTTTTCCTTCGCCTTGTCCGGATCTTCGCCGTCCACGGCTTCAACCTTGAGCAGCGCGAAAAATTTTTCTTTTTCCTTCGGCGGACGGATCTGGCCGGCGATGAGGTTTCCCGTTTGCAGGTCAAACCGGCGGATCTGCGACGGTGAGATGTAGATGTCCTCCGGGCAGGGCAAATAATTGAAGCTCTGCGAGCGCAAAAAGCCGAAGCCTTCCGGCAACACTTCCAGCACGCCTTCGGAAAACAACACACCGGCACGCTCGGCATTTTTTTGGAGGATGTGGAAAATGACCTCGTGCTTGCGCATGGTGCCGAAATTTTCCACGTTCAGCTCGCGGGCCATGCCATTCAGTTCGGTCATGTTCATCGCCTGCAGCTTGGCGATGTTCAGGGACGTGACGATTTTGTCGCGTTGAAAACCGCGGCGTTCTTCGCGCACATCAGCTTTTTCCAGGTGATCGGTGTCACTGGTGGGTTCGATGGGCGTGGAAGGCGGCTGCAGGGCCGGTTCCGGAGCGGCGGATTCAACAGGAGGTGGTTCGGGAGCGGGCGATGGCGTGGCAGCATTTTGGGGCGCGACCGGCTCCTGGGCCGCTTCATTGGCGGCTTCGGCAGAAGCTTTTGCGCGGGGGGCGCGAGGCTTTTTGGTAGAAACTCTAGGCATAAAATAGGTAAAAATGGTTCGCTTTGGCTCAATGACCAAGGTTCGATTTAGCGCAATTTATTAAGCTCAATGGCCTTAGATAACCCTATATGTTAAATGTTAACTAAAGATCAATGCTGGCTGGATTTCCTGCGGTGCGAACCGTCGAGTATCCGACGACGGACGACCGGAATCGTTCAATTTTGGATTATTTTCTTTGGCCTGGCGTTTGAGCATGTGTTCTCAATACGGCAAGGGGAACTTCGCAGTCAACTCACGTACAGGTTGGCGCAGGTTGGCCGCCCTGTCAAACGATTTTTCTTGTGCGTTTTTCCCCGCGGTGGGTGCTATAAATTGAAAATAAAATGACGCCCGATTCCGAACTGCTCCGGCGATTCGCCAAAACGAACTCCGAAGACGCCTTTTGCGAGGTGGTGAGGCGCCATGTCAATTTGGTCTATTCGGTGGCGATGCGCCGGATGAACGGCGACGAGCACCTGGCCAAAGACGTGGCGCAGACGGTCTTTGTGGACCTGGCGCGAAAGGCCGCCGCCCTTTCCCGGCACAGCAACCTGGCGGGCTGGCTTTACACCAGCGCGTATTTTGCGGGTGCAAAGATCGCCCGGACCGAAAATCGGCGGCGCGAACGCGAGGAAAAATTTATGCGCGAACCCATCTCCGATATCGCCCCCGATGCCGATTGGGAAAAGATCCGCCCCACCCTCGATGACGCGATGCATGAACTCAAAGAGTCCGACCGGCAGGCTCTTTTGCTGCGCTATTTTGAGAACCGCCAATATACCGAGGTCGGCGCCAAACTGGGGCTCAACGAAAACGCGGCGCGGATGCGCGTAGAACGGGCGCTGGAAAAACTCCGCGCGCTCTTTGCCAAGCGCGGCATCGCGACAACCGTGGCGCTGGCTTCGGTCATTTCCGCGAATGCCGTCCAAACAGCGCCGGCGAGCCTCGCCACGGTCCTCACCACCGCTTCCGTGACGGTGGCGGGAACCGGAACTTTCACTCTTCTAAAAATTATGACCCTGACCCAATTAAAATTTGCGGCCGGCGTGATCGTCGTTGCCGGTGCCGCGACGTTGTATATGCATCAACAACAAATCCAAAACAAACTGCACGCGGAAAACGACGCGCTGGGGCAACAGTTAACGCAGCTCCAAAGCGACGATGAGAGCCTGTCCAACCGACTCGCGGATGCCGGGCAAGCCAAATCATTGTCTGATGACCAAATAGAGGAGTTGTTAAAGCTGCGCGGCGAAGTCGGGGTGTTGCGGGAACAGACAAACGGATTGGAAGAGGCAAGACAGCAGAACCTTCAATTGCGCGCCCAACTCAAGGCCGTCCAAAGCCAACCGCTTCAACTGTCGCCGGACGACCGATACACATTGGACCATGAGCACGCCATCCAAGCCATTGAGGGATTGGCTAGCGCAATGCATAGTTATGCAGAAGATCACAATGGACAATTTCCCGACAGTCTTTCTGAGCTTCAAACACCTGCCTACCTTGGATCAGGCAGTTTGCCCGATAACGCCCAGTTGGATGATTATGAACTGATGAACACAGGCGTGGTGAACGACGGGATGACCAACACATTGGTGTTCCGGCAAATAACGCCTTATCAAAGACCCGACGGTGAATGGGTTCGTGAATACGGCCTGGCCAGTGGCACGGTCACATCACAATATTCCACGAATGGAGATTATGGTGTCTTTGAACAACAACATTCCGCAACGCCATCGAATCAATAAGGCAGCGGGAATTTAGCCGTCAATTCACGCACGCGCTGACGCACTTTGGCCGCAGTGTCAAGCGACTTAATATCCATCAAAACCTCGGAGATCATGTCGGCGATGGCGGCCATTTCCGCCTCTTTCATGCCGCGGGTGGTAACGGCGGGGGTACCCAGGCGGATGCCGCTGGCCTGGAAGGGCGAACGGGTCTCAAAGGGGATGGTGTTTTTGTTGACGGTGATGCCCGCTTCGTCGAGGGCGATCTGGCAGTCTTTGCCGGTCAAATTTTTCGCGCCGACATCGACGAGCATCAAATGGTTGTCCGTGCCGCCGCTGACAAGGCGGTAGCCGTTGCGTTTCATGCCGTCGGCCAGGGCGGCAGCATTTTTGACGATCTGCTGCTGGTAGGCCTTGAACGAGGACTGCAAGGCTTCATGGAAGCAAACGGCCTTGGCGGCGATGACATGCTCGAGCGGACCGCCCTGGATGCCGGGGAACACCTGGGAATCGATTTCCTTGGCGAATTTCTCGCGGCACAGGATCAAGCCGCCGCGCGGGCCGCGGAGGGTTTTGTGCGTTGTGGTGGTCACAAAATCGGCGTGTTCAATGGGGCTGGGATGGAGGCCGGTGGCGACGAGGCCGGCGATATGGGCGATGTCCGCCAGCAGATACGCGCCGATTTCGCGCGCGATCTCGCCCATGCGCTTGAAATCAATGGTACGCGGATACGCGCTCGCGCCGACGGTAATCATCTTGGGCTTATGTTCGCGCGCCATCTGGGCGAGCTGGTCGTAATCGATCCGCTCGTCGTTTTTGCGGACGCCGTAATGGATGATCTCAAAGAATTTGCCGGAGAAATTCGCCTTGTTACCGTGCGTGAGGTGGCCGCCATGCGAGAGGTCCATGGTGAGCATTTTGTCCCCGGGCTTGAGGACGGCGAAATAGACGGCCATGTTCGCCTGGCTGCCGGAATGCGGCTGCACGTTGGCGTGTTCCGCGCCGAAGATCCGGCGCGCGCGGTCGATGGCGAGCTGCTCGATGACATCGATGTACTCGCAGCCGCCATACCAGCGTTTGCGCGGGTAGCCCTCGGCGTATTTGTTGGTAAGCACGGAACCCTGCGCCTCCAAGACGGCGGGGCTGACGAAATTTTCGCTGGCGATCAGCTCGATGTTCTCCTGCTGGCGTTGTTTTTCGTGTTGAATGGCATCGGCGATGGAGGGATCGACATTGCGCAGGCGCAATTGGAGTGGCGCAAGGCGGAAATCGATCTTGTTCACACGGCGCTCGTGGCGGCCACCCTCAAATTTCGCGTTGATGAAGGTATCGAGGATTTTTTTCGCGAGTTCGCGGTTGGTGTCACCGGCCAGGCAGAGGACGTTGACGTCGTTGTGCCGGCGCATGAGTTCGGCTTCCTTTTCATTGAACGCCTGCCCGGCGCGCACGCCAGGGATCTTGTTGGCCGTGATATAGATGCCCACGCCGCTGGTGCAGCAGAGCAGGCCCAGCTCAGCGGCGCCATCGGCCACGGCCTGGGCGGCGGGCTGCGCGAAATCTGGATAATCATCCGCAGGGTCCTTGGTATTCGCGCCGAAATCTTTGAGCGTCAGGCCGCGCGATTGCAGGTGGGCCTTGAGGAATTCCTTCAAGTCAAAGCCGCCGTGGTCCGCGCCGATGGCAAAATTGACAGTGGAGATTTTGGCGTCTTGCGCCGAGAGGATTGCGTGTTGTTCCATAAATTTTAAAAGCGAAACGATGCCCTGCACGATCTGTTCCCGGCAATGCACATAGACCTCATACGGGCTGCCGATGGGATCGGGAATGTCTTTCTCATACGGGTCCAGCGACTCGTTGAATTCCTGGAGCAAAAACGTCTTTTCCGCCGCCGCCGGGTACAGCAGTCCGACGGTGTCCACATGGTTATGCGTCATGCCGAAAATATAATCGGCCTGGCGGATCAATTCGGGCGTCAAGGCGCGGCTGCGTTGGGCGGAGATATCGATACCGACTTCGCGCATGGCGTTGACGGAATGGGACGTGGGCGGCTGGCCGTCCACCGCGCCGATGCCCGCCGAAAAGATGCGGAAATCGCCGCTGCCGTTGGTGGCCTTGCGGAAAAGTCCCTCGGCCATTGGGCTGCGGCAAACGTTGCCGGTGCATATGAACAGAATGGTTTTCATCCCGCGCAAAGATTCAAGGTGAATCCTTGAGAGCAAATCGTCAACCTGAAATCAGGGTTGTCCGTGTCCCAAGGCAAAATGTGGCTCCCTCAAGAGTGCGTCCGGCGCAAGGCCGCCAGACCCTTGATAAAATCCACTCCCCGCGCCAAAACCGGGTCGCGGATGAACGGCTGTTCCGGTGGGGCAGCGGCGGTTGGCGGCGCAAAGTCGCTTTCCTGGAGGCCGTCTTTGATTTTTTCCCGCACCAGGTCCGCCTCGGTCGTGTGGTCGATGTACGGCAGAAAATCGGGATCAGGCGCGGTATTCGTGTGGTTGAGCGTGGAAGGCGCGGCGCTATTCTCGGCCACGACGGATTCATTCGTCGAGAGCGTCCCGTAGGGTTTATCCATGTTTTTTTTTTCAGCATCGGGGCTCACAGTCACCGGGATGTCCGGGTTTAGCTCTTTTGAACTGCCGAAAATCAAGCCGGCATTGCCGGCGCGCAAATCGGACGCCAATTGCTCCGCCGCGCCTGTGGTTTCCCTGTTCACGAGGATGGCCACCGGCAATTTTTCCCGCGTGAAAAGATTTTCCACGGCTTTGGCGGCGTCCGTGTCGTCGCCGCCGGCAAAACGCAGGTCCAGCACAGTGCCGGCGATGGTATTGCCGGTGGTGAGCGCCTGCTGCGCAGCTTGGATCTGTGCGGGAAGGTCTTGGGTGATGTCACTGATGCGCAGGTAGGCCACGTTGCTCTCCAGAACGCCGGATTTGGCCAGGGCCTCTTTTGGGGCTGGCTGAGCCGCCAGGGAAAACGGCGCCGACAGCAAAATGGCCAGCAGCCATCGGTTAAAGTGACGTTGTGTCATTATCCAAGAGATTGCGGCACAAAACGGGGAAAGTAAAGAAGGGAGGGGAGGAGGAATGACTAATTTCTAAACCATAATGACTAAATAAATCAGGGCTCGACGGAGTCTCGCCCCACCAAATAAAAAATCCGCAGATGGTTTAAAACCTGCGGATTGAATGGACGAAAAATTCTGGAATTAGTGGCGCACGAAGTTCAGCGGTGCGCCCTGGGGCATTTCGTGGGCGCAGGGCTGGTTGATTGGGGCGTCGGGGGTGCGATTGTTCTGGCTCACGACGTTGTTGGCCAGCATCCAGGCTTCAACCTCTTCACCGCTGATATCAGGCAACATATGGCCGTTGATCTCGACGCAGGGGCTGAGCATCTGGCCGCTTTTCTCGATCATTTCCTGGCGTTGCAGGGGATCGTTGATGATGTCGCGGTCTTCGAAGGGCAGGTCGTATTTGCGCAATACGGCGCGGACGCCCTGGCTCCAGCCGCAGGTCGGTTTCAAATAGGCGATAATTTTTGGTTTGCTCATAGTTTTGTAAATAATGCTGTTTCTGTAGCAATATAATGCCATAAGGAAGAGGGAGGGGCAAATTGTTTAACTTGAATGAATGTGATTTAAATTGCTTTTCGATAATAACGAAACAAATCGCCCAATTTCTCCTGCCAAAAATTTTCTAGCGATTTGCGGCTTCGATTCAAATGTCGTCGTTCACACCAAACGACGGGTTCAGTAAAACCAATGTGGCGGATGAGTTGAATCATGCCTTCATGAACTAATTTTAAAACGGCCGGGTCATAAGAATTCCAAAAGATCATGAATCCTGAAGTGGAGTCACAATCTGGGCCAGGAAAAACTGTAGTCCGAGACCGGTTAATA
>Ga0206869_1052_pt1 | contig 24426 bp, 23 predicted proteins | sample Alteio_BWOrgCont_35_FD_152618 | JGI IMG/M metagenome (GOLD analysis project Ga0206869, IMG submission 152618) | Enriched cells from forest soil in Barre Woods Harvard Forest LTER site, Petersham, Massachusetts, United States -... | ecosystem: Environmental > Terrestrial > Soil > Temperate forest >... | reverse complement strand
GGTGACACCGTCGACGTGGTCAACCCTGAGGTATATAGCAACCGGCTGGAGACGAATGAAGCACCTCGCGAGATGCGCGTACCGAGCGCGGCGTATAGCAGCATCATCCTATTGGAGAGATTGGAGACGGATGAAGACATTGACGTCGCCATTGTGGGCTTGCTGTCTGCAGGTTTGAAGCCGCCCGCTATTGCCGATGAGATGGAAATGACACTCGCCGAGGTAGAGCGGCGATTTAAGAACATCGCTAGACGTGCAAAGCGCGGGACGCCATTCACCTACACGGTGAACAAGGTCCGAGAGGAACATCGGAAGATCCGCGAGGCGCGGGAAGCAAAGGAGGTGGGCGCGGTATGAATTTTCAACCCAACATATACGGACCCAGCAAAGTGGAACTAAGGCCACATCCCACCAGAGGCGAACTCATGGGAGTGTTGCCCTTGCTGGATGGTGAGACGGTGCCGTCCCGCTACAAGACTGGATGGACTTTTACAAACTCCATGACTCGTGGTGAGTGGAGCAAGTTGGGGTATAAGGTGCGACAGCGCCAAGAACCAACCCACAAGGAGTTGCGCAAATATGGCCGATACTTTGGCGGACAGTGGCATCCGTGGTACGTCGGTGTATACACAGGGCAACAGGCTGTTCTTGTGGAACAGTATGAGGCCGAACAAAGGCAACGTGAAACCGACAAGGCGACGGCGGAACAGGAAAGACGTGCACGCGAGGAAACTAAACTGGCAACGGAGCATGAATGGTCCATCGTTCAGAGTGTTGCAAAACTAAAGGACAAGGTAAGGTGCATCTACACGTATCTTCTCGACAGAGCCAAGTCTGAGGTTACGGACACCGTTATCACGAACAATGACGAACTGAGGGCAGAGTGCAAGATCAAGCGGAATGACCTTAAGGGCTACCGCGACGAACTGGTTGACCTCGACATGATCAACTATCGGCTCACGGCAGGAAGGCAGTCCAAGATCACCATCAAGGCGCTCCAAGGGGGATAAGTACCCCCTGATTCAATGTGCAAGTTCGTCCGAGGGTACTTATCATAGATACGTATCCCTGATTCAATTACTATGTTCTCAACAAAACCCTGCATATAAGAACTACTCTGCATCAGGTACTACTCCATGTTTCTCCACAAGAGCTTTTGTTCCACAAGTCTGTTACTAGTTGTGATGTCTTATTGCTTTACAGCAAAAGATCAAAAGCATTGTTGTTAACACTGGAGTTGTTCATATCATCATCGGATCAGTCCCGCTCCATGGAAAGAACCTTGACGGGCGAAATACCCGGCTATTCCAACTCCCGTGGCCAACGACGCCGAGGTATTGCCGGGTAGGTCAGGGGCAGAGGTAAGCCAAGCCGAAGGCGCGGAGCGGCGCGGAGTAAAGAGAACCAAGACTCATCTCCTTGTTAACCGACGCATAGGGTGCCCCGTGCTGGCTCACACGTGCCCGTGGTGGCGTCCGTGGCTACCAACCTAAGGGAACCCCTTAGGATCGTCGACCCGTTATAGAGCCTCGCGCACAATGTGCATTGTTACAGCCCTGTTAACAATGCCCATGGTGAAAAAGGTTCGAATAAGTTACCAATACAAATAGAGGCGGGATGGGAACGTCTCAACACATTCCATAAGTGCAGAGTTTGCACTGACACGTCTGGTAGAGCATGCCGACGAATACACGGCACGGCAGACGGCAGATCAAATAGTTTCACTTGGCGAGGAGCGCGGCGACGATGTCCTCCTCCGGCTGGGTGTGCAGGTATTGAAGGCCCTGAAGGCCAGCACGGTCCCCACGGGCGACGCTGACAAAGATTGGGATCAGGCATATGATGCCGTCCGCATCGGTCACTACTTCGCAGCTGTAGACGAGTTTGTCCTTCGGCACTGGAAACAGGCGAAGGAAGCAGCGTAAGGCCAAATAGTAACAAGATTCGCCGTCCGATTGGTGCTCGGCGAGTAGGACGACACGCAGGCAGCGGTCACCCTTGCCATAGGGTGGGCCAGATGCGGAGATCGCATCCGTGTCGTCGCAAGTTTAGATTTCACGAGATTCGCCGTGTACCTCCTGTGTGCGGCGATTACAACAGGGCGTAGTCAGCAGAGCCGTCATAGAGTCCCACACTTCCGGACTCCTAGGCGCTGGACGTGACCACATTGATGCTTCCACATCACAGGTCCGCCCCGTTGTTTCCATTTACAAGATTAATATTCCCCGTTCTGCGGGGTGTGGCGCGATATCCGTCTCGCCATTAGAACGGGATGCGTCGGTCAACGTGTCCCGTTAACAAGTTTGCCGCTGTGGTCATCGGTCAACCACTGCGGCAACGGGAGCGTTGAGTCACCGTTTCTGTTCCTTGACGGCTAACGACTCCGCTCACAGACAAGATTGCATACCACTCTCGTAGGTTTGGTGTGCAATGCGCGGCAGGTAGGTAGCGACACACCCGACCGGGGGTTAACGTCTCCCTATCTGCCTCAAGATTGAAAATCCCAACAACACATTGGCAACCATCGCACGCGCCGCAGAGTCGTGCGCCTCACCTATTGAGGAGACATTGAATTGAAGAGTAGCAAGTTTGCAGATGGCGGCAGCATATACGACCGCATCATCTACTTCCCTTACCAGAACGTCTTTGGCGTCATGCGTCGCAGGAGAGCGAAGTTACCAACCCAGAACGCTTGGCACGACGTGTTTTTTGAAACGTTGGACGAGGCAATTTCGTGGCGTGAACGAGGTGCGCTGTGATCGAAGTTGAGAACAACGCGCCAGTGGCCAACACATCAGCGTCACCCACGGCGAAGAAGACCCCGTTTGTTCAACCTGACCTAAAGGCCATGAGCAAGACGGATAGGAAGCGTCACATCTGGAGAGCGGCAAAGGTCATCAAGCTCACAGACCAACAGAAGCGTGACATGGGAGTGTTGTACGCATCGCGTGATGTTCGCGATGTAGTAAACCCTTATAGCTTGTCGGCGACGCTTTCTCTGTATCCCTCGCTTAGGGACGCATACGTACCTGACTGGACAGATGACCAGCAACTGTCCTTTGAGACAGTGAGTAACAAACCTGTGTTGTATACCTTAGCGGCGAAAGAGATTGATCCGTGGCAGAGCTAACTGAAGAAATCACACCGACACTTTGTAAGCATCTCCGCAAGGTAGATAACGAGATAGATGAATACGTTGGGTTAATTACGCCGCGTGACACGGTGAGATGGGAATGTTTGCGATGCTCACTAGAGCATCTGAAAAGTTCGAGCTACCTGTCCGACTACATCGTACGGACTCCCAATGTGGAAAACCTTTCGCATGCAAGCAAGCTGAAAATACGCGTTGCTATTGAGGCTGCCCTTGCTGCATTGAAGCCGCTCAGCAAGGAAGAGAAGGTGACCCATGCCAACGCGTAGAGTACCGGATGATGTGAAAACCTTGCAGGGCACCTATCGTGCGAGCAGAGCAGTTGAACACGTCGACTTTACAGGCCAGCTGCCAAAAGCACCGTCGTGGCTGCCCAAAGCTGCTAAGGCCGAATTCCGCCGGGTGCTGAAGTATCTGGCATCCGTGGGCACCGAGTACGTTACTTCACTCGATCAATCGGCATTACTCGCGTATTGCTTAAACTACGCGGCATGGTTAGAGGCAGAGCGGAAGTTACTCCTCGACGGACCAATTGTAACCGTGACGGTGTTCAACAAGGCCAGCAACAACCCAGTCGGTGAGAAAGAAACCATCTCGCCCTACGTTCGTATTAGTCAGGTTCGTCAGGCTGCCATGCTCAAGGCTATTGCTGCCTTAGGTTTTGATCCCCGTTCGCGGGAGTCTATCTCTGTGAAGCCAACCACGAAGAAGAAGCGCCAGTTCAAGTACAACGAGCGTGCCGACGCGGCCGCGAAGCTGGCGCACCCACTCGTTGCATCCCCTACCGATGATGACCTCATCGCTGAGTACAACGCATGAGTGAGTTCAATCTAAGGCTTGCTGTCCTACACGCACGTGTCCTGCAGCATCACGCCAACGTCGGCAGGCAAGACATCGCACAGTACAAGGACAAACGGCTAAGTGCCATCATCAAGTCCGTGTACAACGTCTCTGTACCTCCGCATGTGATAGCAGCGGAGGCTAGACAGTACGACATCGATAACAAGGCGTCTGGCTATGCAGGATACCTACCGATAGACGATCCATACACCGAGGCTCACCAGCTTGAGGCTCACCTCGACAAGATGCACGCCGTACTTGAAGACGACGAAGACATCTGAGTAACACAAACAAAATCCCAACAAACAATCAAGGAAACAAACTATGAATAAACCTGTGCGAGAAAAGCGCAGTGTCCTCCTATCGTCTGCGAACGTCGAAGTGAGGAGCACCACCAAGGGTCGCATCGTAGAGGGCTACAGTCCCAAGTGGAACACACTTAGCGAGGTGCTTAGCGACTTCCGCGAGACCTTCCGTCCATACGCATTCACCGACTCACTGAAAGCATACCCGGACGTACAAGCCAACTATGCCCATTTACAAGATCGGTTAATCGGAAGAGTCTCATCAGGGACGCTCAAGGTCAGGCAGGATGAGACAGGGCTTTACTTCTCTGTTCTCGTGCCTAAGAGCGAAATGGTGTTGCTCGAACTGCTGGAACGTCAAGACATCACTGCCGCGTCGTTTGAATTTGCACTGGCAGATTCACGAGACGAACAGTGGTCCATCATGGCCGACGGTACACCACTGCGAACGGTCAGCCGTGCTGTGTTGTATGCCGTGTCGCTCGTTTCAAGCCCAGCTTACCCCGATTCAAAGATCGGCTTAAGGAACGCACCGAAGTTTGTACTCGATAAGGTCCACATCGCTCAGAGCATCAGAGACGATGATTCTTCGGAAGATGAAGTCTGTCAACATGCTGACGATGAACGCAGCGGTATGACGTGCAGAACGTGCTCAGCCGCCGTTGTCAACGACGAGTGCCGCTGTGATGAAGATAAAGGTGAAATTCGCGATTGGCGTTGTGATGATTGTGGACTCCCAGTAGACGATTACGACTCTGTAGACAACACGCTAGATGTCGACAGTGACGACGAGGACGAACTCGATGAAGGGCAACGCAATGCATTGGTATCGTCTCTCCTCCTGAGAGCAGCTGAATAACTCTTCATACAAGTTAGTAAGAAATCCTTGGGCACACTGGCGTTGAGGCGCGACAGCGTCGCTTGCAAACGTGTGCCCTTTTCCATTCACGCATCCCCAACCCAATAACACACAAAGGAAATCAAACACTATGGCTATTCAGAACGATATCGCACGCGCGCGTGAAGCTAGGTCGAAAGCTCTCAACCAGATGGCTAACCTCGCAGCTAAAGGCAAGACCAACGACCCCATTTACCACTCACTCCAGCAAGATGCTGACAACTATAGTGCGGATATCGACATGTTGCTTAAGATCGAGGGGAACACCACGGAAGAGGAACGCAACGCCGCTATACGCGAAAGCCAAGATACACGCGCTGCCATTGCTGCAATCCCAGACGCAGTGACAAATCATCTTCGCCGCATTGGCACTGTTGCCCCGAAGAATGAGTTTGAACTATACAAGCGTTCACTGCTGAATCCTCAGAACCTGACCGAGTCCGAGCGTCGTGACCTTACAACGCTTGCAACGCCGGGCGGACAAGACCTCATCAGTCTTGGATTCAATAAGGCCATTCAGAGCGCAGCACGAACCTATGGACCTATCGCAGAGTTGGTGCGCGTTGTGCCCGGTCACTTCATCAAGCAACCACTCGCAGACGCCACAGCAGTCAAGCATCTCGTTGTGGGCACGGGTGAGGGCTCAACTGTCGTAGCCAAGCCTAGCGGGAACGGTGCCAACAACTACTCGCAGACCCCAAACGTTTTCAGCACCACGGCACAGGTAAACAGCATCGTGGCTACCGTCAATGCATCGCGTCAAGAGTTTGCTGATGCTGACTCGCTCTATGACTTCCTGACCAATGCCGTTTTCGCCGAGTCGTTGGCCGCGTCGGTTGAGAGTGTGCTCACCACTGGTAAAGACCTTGCCGGGACTGTTATCCCTTCCGCTTCGTCCACGCTGTTGGCTAGCAGTGCGACAGGCGCAACGACGTCGACGCTGGCAGCTGGCATCAAGTACAACGACTTCATTTCGTTGTTCGAGTCGTTTGGTACGTATGCTTACATCTCGCCTGATAACCCGAACGCCCGCATATTTCTGCACCCTTCGACTAAGTTGTATCTGCAAGGACAACTTGACGGGTTTGGGCGTCCGTTCTACTCACTGGATGCACAGGGCAACCTTGTGTCCATCGCAGGCGTACAGGTAGCTATCAACAACGCGCTGCCTGTGTATAACGCCGCAGCACCTACCGCAGGACAGGTGGTAGCAGTTGCTGGCGATACGAAGCGTGGCCTGAATTACGTGCAGGGTAGCTCGACGCTGACCGTACTCCATGAGCGTTTCCTAGATCAGAACCTGCTCTCCTTCGTGAGTGAACATCGTCTTGGTGTGACCGCTGGCGTGACCGGTGCCTTCAAGTCGTTGGTGTTGGCCGCATCATAATGAGCACTGGCGACTGCATCGAGAAGTTCCTGTATACACGCCAAGAGGCAGCACACGCACTTGGTCTGAGTCTTCGCTCCATCGCGTATCTCATCCAACAGCAACGCCTTGCCACACGCCGCGTTGGTGGCCGCGTCTTGATTCACAAAGATGAGATCAGGCGCTTTGCACGTGGACATCACACAGACGCTATTGCCGCTTAGCAAATCCGCCTCCTTGTTCGCCATGATGGTGACAGGGAGGCTTTTTTTTTGTTTCCTAAAACACACGCAGCGGATAAAGTGGTTCCCAAGGGAGGACGTAAGACGAATGCCACGGAAGAAAGCAGTCACGAAACACAAAGGGGTGTATGAGAAATATCCCGGCTCCGGTATCTGGTGGGTACGTTGGACGGATGCGGAAGGGAAGCGCAGGACGGAATCAATCGGCACCCATGGTGATGCGGTTGCACGATACCAAACTGTGATGACAGAGAAGCGCACAGGCGTGTTGATCCCAATCAAAAAAGCACGAGGACTACGCTTTGAGGCGATAGCGAAGGCTGCAATCGAGGATTCAAAGAGCCACCACCGAGACCACAGGAACTTCAAGCAGCGTCTGGAGTCGGCATCTTCTCACTTTGGGCGCATGGTGGCTGACCACATCAAGCCGAATGACATCAGGGATTGGTTAAACGATCAGGCTGAAGATAACGAGTGGGAGCCTGCGACGTTCAACCGATACAAAGCTGCCATTAGCAAAGCATATAAGCTTGCACTCAGTAATGGGGACGTTCACACGAATCCAGCCCGTTTTGTGCAGCAGAGAAAGGAGAGTCATGGCCGCGTTCGTTTTCTGCAGGACGATGAAGAAGACAGACTCCGTGAAGCCATACTCAACAAGCGTCCACATTGCATCTATCAGTTTGATGTGGCCCTTCATACTGGCATGCGTAAGGGAAACCAGTTCACGGTGACGTGGTCACAAGTAGACTTCAAACGTTCTGCCATTGACCTTGACACAACGAAGAACGGTAGCGCGGGAACCATCCATCTGAACCAGACAGCCCTCGAATCGTTGAAGGCATTGAAGTCTGAACACGAAAAGCGTGGTCTCAAGTTTGACACGCTATTTTTCGATCATCGTAGCCAGCCCATACGAGACCCGCGTGAGTGGTTCGCAGAAGCGTGCTCCGAAGCGAAGGTCACAGGCGTTACATGGCACACGCTACGGCATACGTTCGCGTCGCGTCTTGTCATGGCTGGGGTTGACCTGAAGACGGTACAAGAGGCAATGCTGCACAAAACGATTGCCATGACAGCCCGGTACGCACACCTAAGCCCGAAGCATCTCAAGGACGCTGTGAGTAGACTGGACGGTAAGAAGGATGGAACGGAGGCGCAGCGGATTGCTTGAGCGGAGTTTTTTAGGGAACCAATTTGGGAACCAGTTGTTCCTGACATTCCTGCACTTTGTTGCACTCGTATGCACAATTGGTATGTGCATGAGACCCTTATGAATAAAGGAGATTATCGCTACATGCCTGATTCGGCGCGTTTTAGATAGGTGGCAAGATTCGGACTTAAAATCCGCAGGGAGCAATCCCATGGGGGTTCAAGTCCCCCTCCGGGCACCAGATAACCGTCGTAGTATCTGTGATTTAAAAACCAAACCAAATAAAAATAAATTGGATAGTCCAGGCGTCCGACTACACCCAAGCTCGTGAAATTTGAGTTTTACACACGATCGCGACCATGGTTGCTCGTCCCTAGTCTTTCTCTATGAACGTTCATTCACCAGATACTGCGCGAAGCTGCGCTGATTGACCGAATGGCCAAACGCTGATTTGCTCGTTGAAAGCTATATGGGCAGATAGCTGCGCATGCTCGCCTGGTAGCCTTCGCGGTTGGAGCGCCTCTTGTTCGGATGATGGCTCTTGGAGCATCTGGCGGGCCTCCTATACTGGCAAATAGTGAGAATCCATATCCTTGGTGTGTGAGCAAGGCTTTCCACACTAGTTTATTGACGATTTCGAACCTTGAATATTCAGATATTGGATGAAAGGACACAGACATGACAACCACATTCACAGGTAGAAACAAGATGATCTTCAAATACAGTGCTGTAGGAATCGCTGCCATGGTTGTCGGATCTCTGACGGTCATACTCGCTCAAAACAGTGCTAATACCGTCGCGAGTGGTCACCGCGAAATTCTGCTGCAGACAACTCAGTCATGGAATGGCCAGCCTTACACGCACTACCCGACGGGCCAGCCGCAACTCACAACCATCAAGCTGACCGTCGCACCACATACCGCGTTGCCATGGCATACTCATCCATTTCCAAATGTCGTCTATGTGCTTTCGGGCACTCTCACGCTGCACGACAAGGCCAGCGGTAAGACTCTGGCCGTTCATCAGGGACAGGCTGTTGGGGAATCAGTGGACGATATTCATAGGGGCGAGTCCGGTGACGAACCCACCGTGCTGCTTATCACGTACGCCGGCACCCCTGGCGTTCCGACCTCCGTTCCTGCAAAGGGTGAGAAGGCGGAATACTAAGACAGGGCATGGGGTGTCACACGATACATTCCTGATCGGTAAGGTCCTTTTCAATCATGCTGTCGTTAAGATGTGTAGTCCATTGCGACCTTGATCCTTGACAACGTACATGGCAGCGTCAGCGTTCTTGAGCAACTGATCGGCTTCGAGACCATAGTCGGGATAAATACAGGCGCCGATACTGACGGTGACGTTGATCTCGCGATTTCCGATGGTGATGGGCCTGGCAGCGCTCTCAACGATCAATGCGCCGCAGCGCTCGACGTCTTCCATGTTCTGGAAGTCCGGCATGACGATCACGAATTCATCACCACCCATGCGGGCAACGGTGTCCGTCTCTCGGACGGCGGAGAGGAGCCTGTTGGCGACAGCGCTCAGGAGTGCATCGCCATCAGCGTGACCCAGGGAGTCGTTGATGCGCTTGAAGTAGTCAATATCAAGCACAAAGACGGCGATCTTCTGGTCATGACGCCGCGCGCGGAGAATAGCCTGATGCAGGCGATCGTGAAGCAGAGTGCGATTGGGTAAACCGGTGAGCTGGTCGTAATGGGCGAGATAGTATATGTGGTCAGTCAGGCGCTTGCGCTCGGTTACATCGCGGCTGGTGATGGCGATCCCGTCCCCAAGCTTGACGACCTGGACGTTGAGCCAGGTGGCCTTAATCATGTCGTCGTCGATGAAGACTTCGCAGGTGAACGGTGCACCAGTGCGGACGACTTCCCTGTAGTTTTCGATGAGTCCAGAAGAGATCATAAAGGGGCGAACTTCAGTGAGGATCTTTCCCATGAGATCCTCGCGCCTGATGTTCAGCCGGCGTTCCGCATTCGGATTGATATAGCTGAACCGGAAGTCAACAATTTTGCCCGAGGCATCAGGGACACCGTCGAAGATGTAGAAGTCGTCGAGACTGCTCTCCGCAGATGCCAGAAACCGATCGTGCTCCTGTCGTGCGATGGCGGAGCCTTCCTTCATGCCGCGAAGGTGCGGTAAGACGGCTGCGACCCCCATAGCGACTGTGACCGAACTGAGCAACTGAATCCACTGCAACCTGTGTGTGAACCAGTGCAATTGCGGCAGCAGAACTGCACCGTCGATAAGGCGATCTATCGCAAAAAAGAGAATGAAGACGAAAAGCAAGTAGCGAGTAAAAAGAAACGGAAGGTTGTTTCTGAGAGAATTCGTGATTCGCCACAGGATGATTAGACAGGCGAGGCAGGCGAACCATGCAGCAAGGTCGGTGGCAAGATGAAGACGGACACCGCCAGTAAACATCGTTGCGCGAAAGCCGCGTCGAAGAATCGCAGCTGGACGGCCGATGGGGTAGATGAGGATGATAAACGTGGTCAGGGCAAATAGGAGAAGGGAAAGAGTAAGGCGCACTCTCTCTGAAATTGGCTGGGTCTTTGTCACGAGATTACGAATCCATCGGCCATTGGTATAGAGGCAAATCTGCCATAGTTCTGGGCACACAGGATTTGCTCTGTATGGCAAGGCATGCTGCCTGTCAGCCATGAAGAATCCAGCGCGTTCTTCGCATTCCGGCCCATCACCTGTAGAGAATTAGCAGAATTATATAGGCTATCGGGTGATTATCGGATACCCGATAGACTGACCGACGATGTGATGCGGCTGCTCCGCTTTTGGGCGATGACTCGACGTGGGCGGTACGACGAATGAACTCGTAGTGATGCCTTTGTAACAAACAGCTGCCCTGTGCAAGATGGATTTGATGGGATAGTCAGGCGTAGCTGGCCCCTGTCATTGATATCGAGAGATGTCTGACCTATACTAAGACTGCTTCCGGTGTCTGCTTTTGCGAGCAGACTGAAAAGGGAATCCGGTGAAAATCCGGAACTGCCCCGCAGCGGTGAGCAGGAACGAAAGCTCCGACCAAAGGCACTGGTTCAGCCATGAACTGGGAAGCCGGAGTAAGTAGGTAGCCTGCAAGTCCGAAGACCTGCCCTGAGCCGTGTCCATAACGACGGGCATAAATACATACGCTTCCGAGGGGAAGTCGGGTGATTGCAGCTTCATTATCAAGCGCTGCCCTCTCTCCGATTCGATCCTCGAGACAGAAAGATGATCCGCTCAGATGACGCGGTAGCCGCTTGTCTAGATTTGGAAAGAGCACGATGAGAGTTGGCGACAATTTCTGCCCAGGAATTCTTCATGCAGTTCCTGCAAAGGACGGCTTGCTGCTTCGGATCAGAGTGCCAGGTGGATTGATTCGTTCGAGCCAGCTAAGCGCGATCGCAGAACTGTCCATCACCTTTTCTGATGGACAGATAGAGATAACATCTCGTGCGAATATTCAACTCCGAGCGATCCATCCCCAGAGCCTCGCCCAAGTTGTTGACGGCCTCGCATCGGCTGGCCTCTTCCCCTCGCGCGAGCATGACCGCGTTCGCAATATTATTGCCAGCCCCTTTGCCGGTCTGGATGCTACAGAGTTGCTCGACACACGTCCACTTGTTCGGAAGCTAGATGATCGTCTCTGCGCGGATTCGGAGTGTGCGGAGTTGCATCCCAAGTTCAGCCTGGCGTTGGACGGGGGAGGGAAGTGGTTCAGCCGCGAGAGAGATGACCTCTCAATGCGCGCGTTGGAAGTCGAGGGTAGACTCTGTTTCCATCTTGCGATTGGCGGGGTGCCTACTGGTTTCGGTGTGACGACTGATCAAGCGGTTGACTGCATGCTTGAAGCGGCAAGGATCTGTCTGCGCGTCGCCAGGCAGTTCGACGTACCCGTTCGAGGGAGAAGTATCACAGCTGTGCCCGGCGCAATGTGCCACCTCATAGAGCGCCTCTCTGACTTTTTGGTGCCCTGTCCACCCCCAAATAATTCTGGAGTCGAGGTCGAGGTGCCAGTCGGTGTAGTTCGCACAAATCACGCTGGGTTGATCAGCATCGTTCCTTCGGTCCCTCTTGGTCGATTGCAAGCAGGACAGGCGCAGTTGATTTCTGCGATAGCAAGCGACTGTGGCGCCAGTCTGAGACTTGCTCCTTGGCGCGGCATCGTCCTTGGCACAATACCTGAGAGAGCTGAAACCAAGGTGATCGCACAGCTTCATAAGAGCGGCTTGTCACTTGACGGGAAGGACGGTTATCGAGGCATCTCTGCTTGCGCCGGGAATGATGGCTGTGAAGCTTCTTTAGCAGACGTTCGCGCGCATGCAATGTTGTTGGCGGATCGACTAGCAGGCCAAGACACAAAACCTGGATGGAGCGTGAACATCTCTGGATGCGAAAAGCAGTGCGCGATGCGAAACGGCGCAACGTCCGAGTTGGTGGCAAACGAGTCAGGTTACAACCTGAAACTCCACGGAATCTCTGTCGCTTCTTCCTGCTCTCCGGCTGCTGCGATTGATGCAATCATTGCCTGCCACGCAGGTTTCTCCACTGAGGATCGCCCATGAAGATGATCTATAAGAAGGACGCCGATGCTATCTATCGTGAGTCCTTCTCCATTATCAGAGCGGAAGCTGATCTGTCTGCTTTCCCGCAGAATCTCGCCCGTGTCGTCGTTCGGATGATTCATGCATGTGGCATGACGGATCTCCCACAATATGTGGCAGCATCTTCTGGCGCTGCAGAGATCGGTATGCAAGCACTTCGTGCTGGTGCAACCATACTTTGCGATACGAACATGGTGGCAAATGGAATCACTCGATCAAGATTGCCCAGCAGCAATGAAGTCTTCTGCACGCTCGGTGATCCTCAAATCGCGGAGTTAGCGAAGAAACTTGAAACCACTCGCAGTGCTGCCGCGCTCGAACTCTGGCGTGACAAACTGGAGGGATCGGTTGTGGTAATTGGGAACGCTCCGACTGGGCTGTTTCGCCTGCTTGAAATGATGGATGAGCCATCCCCGCGACCATCGCTCATTATTGGAGTTCCGGTAGGGTTTGTAGGCGCGGCAGAGTCGAAGGCTGCGCTCATGGCCAACCCATTGAATCTTGCCTACATTACGATCCAGGGCCGTCGCGGTGGGAGCGCCATCGCCGCCGCTGCTGTCAATGCGCTTGCCAGTGAGGAAGAGTGATCGAAGCTCAGAAGGCGGGACGATTATTCGGCGTTGGGCTAGGTCCGGGCGATCCAGAACTGGTGACGCTCAAAGCTCTTCGGATAGTCAGGCAAGCGCACGTAATTGCCTATCCAAGTGCTAAGCACGGTCAAAGCAACGCCCGTGCCATCGTTAGCGATGAACTCGTGAGCGAACAGATCGAGCTTCCGCTGATCTATCCGGTCACAACAGAACTGACGGACCATCCTGGAGGATACGAAGGCGCAATTTCAGATTTTTACGATGACATGGCGAAACAAATTGCCGTACATCTGGAGTGCGGCCTGGATGTGGCGATTCTCTGCGAGGGTGACCCATTCTTTTATGGGTCTTACATGTACCTGCACGACAGGCTTGCTCACCGTTTTGTGACAGAGGTCATTCCCGGCGTTCCTTCAATCATGGCTGCAGCTGCGAGGCTCGGAGCTCCGCTTGTGAGGAGAGACTCTGAATTGGTTGTGATACCGGCAACTCTTTCTGAAGAGGAACTGGTGGCTCGGCTGAGTTCATCGAGCGCATTTGCAATTATCAAACTGGGGCGTAACTTCGCAAAGGTGAAAAATGCGCTCATCAAGGTTGGCGCGGCTGATAAAGCGCTTTTTATTGAGCGGGCAACGATGGCCGCCGAACGAATTGTTAAGTTGAGCGAAGTTGACCCGCTGAATGTCGCTTACTTCTCACTCATTCTGGTTCCCGATTCATGCGAGAGTCAGAGGAGTCATGTTGCGAACGGTTCAGGTCGAATCACAGTTGTGGGACTAGGTCCTGGTGCTTCTGACTGGATCACACCTGAGGCTCAGCAGGCGTTAGCTGAGGCTACGGATCTAGTTGGCTATCAGGCATATCTCGACCGCGTCCCAGTAATATCCGGTCAGTGTCGCTATGGTTCTGATAACAAGGTCGAGGCCGAACGCGCGCGCCATGCCCTCTCCCTGGCCGATTCGGGACGGCAGGTCTGCGTTGTTTCGTCGGGAGATCCAGGCATCTTTGCTATGGCATCGGCTGTTTTGGAGTCGGTTGAACATGGACCAGCCGCATGGCGCTCACTCGACATTCATGTAGTGCCTGGTTTGTCGGCAATGCAAGCAGCTGCTTCGAGAGTCGGCGCTCCTTTAGGGCATGACTTTTGTGTGCTCTCGCTCTCCGATCGCTTGAAGCCCTGGGAGATGATTGCAAAACGGCTGCATGCGGCTGCCTCTGCGGATCTTGCGCTTGCAATTTATAATCCTGTTTCGTCTGAGCGTAGATGGCAGTTAGCCGAGGCGCAGGCTATTCTTATGCAGCACAGAGCACCTGAAACTCCTGTTGTGCTCGCGCGCAGTGTTGGCAGATCAGGTGAGAAGGTTGTGTTCACCGATCTTGGAAGACTCGATACTTCCCAAGTCGATATGCAGACACTGGTTCTGGTGGGGTCTTCGACAACGCGCAAGCTGTTTCTATCGAATGGCCGGCAACTGATCTATACTCCGCGGAGTTATGGGGTCTAATCCTATGCAAAGCGTCGGAGTGGAGTTGCGATGATGGAAAGCAAACAGCCTTGGCTGACCATCGTTGGCATTGGTGAAGATGGTTGGGAAGGGCTCAGCTCAGAGGCGAAACGGGCGATAGAGTCTGCGGACTTACTCTACGGTGGCGCGCGTCATCTAGCGCATGTGCCTGTAGGTAATGCTACGAAAATTGCGTGGCCCTCTCCCATGGCCTCTGCTGTACAGGAGATTCTGACGAAGCACCGAGCGCAAAGAAGAGTTTCAGTTCTGGCCAGTGGTGATCCCATGCTTTATGGAGTCGGCGTAACCCTGACTCGCGAATTGAGTCGGGCAGAATTCCGTGTGATTCCGCAGGTATCTGCGTTCTCCCTTGCTTGTGCGCGAATGGGTTGGGCGGTAACAGAGTCGAGCCTCGTCTCCTTGGTAAACCGGCCGATTGAGCAGTTGCAGCGATATCTTTATCCAGGGCAGCAGGTTGTGATCTATTCCGAAGATGGTGCTACTCCCGGCACCGTCGCTCAAATGTTGACGGATCATGGTTATGGTTCGAGCCGCTTAAATGTTTTTGAAAATCTGGGTGGCTCCTCGGAGAGATCTCGTGAGGCGATAGCAAGATCATGGCAAACAGAACGATGCGGTGATCTGAATCTTATTGCGCTAACTTGTGTTACGGATGCCGGTGTCGAAACTTTATCGCTTGTACCAGGGTTGCCCGAAGATGTTTTTGAGACCGATGGACTATTAACAAAGCGTGAGGTTCGTGCCGTCACGCTTGCCCGGCTTGCCCCTTTGCCCGGACAACAGTTATGGGACGTGGGTGCAGGCACGGGGACAATTGGTATCGAATGGATGCGGGCTCACACCTCCTGCTCCTGCATCGCGTTTGAGGAGCGAGAGGACAGAGTGAGTAGAATCCTGGCGAACGCGAAACGTCTGGGTGTGCCGGCTATGAAAGTTGTAATGGGAACAGCGCCCGCCACCTTCAGGGGATTGGCGACTCCGGATGCGATCTTTATTGGAGGAGGTCTCATGACTGAGCGCCTGTTTGAAGAATGCTGGGATCGACTTGTGAGCGGAGGCAGACTGGTTGCAAATGCAGTAACAGTCGAGAGTGAAGCAAACCTTGCAGCTAGGCATAAGCAGTATGGCGGTGAGTTAGTGCGCGTGCAGATCGCTCGTGCTGAACCGATCGGCGGCGCGCTCGGTTGGCGATACCTAATGCCGATTACTCAGTGGGCGGTTGTGAAGCCATGAGTCAGCATGTTGCGATAGGTTTTGGCTGCTCTTCCCGAGCGACCGTCGAGGATGTAATCAGCCTTATTGAGAGGTGCTCAGTTGAGACTGTACCTGGCTCGATTGTCGCAACGCTGGATCGCTGTAGGAGCATTGGAGAAGCTGTAGCGGCAAGTTTAGGATTACGATTGATGGTATTTCCTGCAAACGTACTCACCCAAATTGCTGGCATAACGAGTCATTCTTTGCTGGCTTCCGCAGAGGTCGGCACTCCCAGCGTTGCGGAGGCTGCGGCATTAGCCTCTTTGGGACCGACGGCGAGCCTCACCTTGCCGCGCCAGACAGGACGTTTCTGTACATGCGCGGTGGCGGTGCTGCCATGACCGTCCATTTCATTGGCGCCGGACCAGGAGCAGCCGATCTGCTCACACTCAGAGGCCGGGATTTGATTCAAAAATCTCAGGTGTGTCTCTATGCGGGTTCACTGGTGCCGAAAGAGGTGATCGCTCATGCACCGCCAGGCGCTCGTTTGATTGATTCTGCAGAGATGAATATCGAGGAGATCATTGCGGAGATTGCTTCAGCGCATGAGAGGGGACTGGATGTTGCCCGCATTCATTCGGGAGATCTCTCGATATGGAGCACTATGGCGGAGCAGATTCGCCACCTTACTTTGCGCGGTATTCCATACGATGTGACCCCGGGGGTGCCTGCATTCGCAGCCGCTGCTGCGGCTCTGAATCAGGAACTGACACTTCCTGAGATCGCGCAGACCTTGATTCTGACACGGACTTCAACCCGATCGACGTCGATGCCGATCGGAGAAGATCTCGTAACACTAGGCCAGTCGGGTGCAACGATGGCAATCCATCTGTCCATCATGAACCTCGATATTGTGACTTCGCAGTTATTGCCTTTATACGGAGCGGACTGCCCTGTAGTTGTTGTCTTTCGGGCTAGTTGGCCAGACCAGGCTATTCTGCGAGGGACATTATCTACGATCAATAAGATTGTCGCAGCATCGGGTGTAGATCGTAATGCGCTGATCTTAGTTGGGCGATCTCTGGGCCAACCCTCTTTCGGTGAAAGCTATCTTTATTCGGTATCCAGAGATCGGAGCGTCTGAAACAAAAGCATAGTGGCGGATGACATGCTCTCAGACCACCTAGCTTCTCTAACAAGAAAAGATGAATGCAAAGCTATGTGGCGTCACGCCAGCTGTGGAGAGGAACTTCGTGATTGGACCCAACACACTTCGACGACGCGTGTTGATACTCGGTGGGACCGGAGAAGGTGCTCAGCTTGCTGCACATCTCGCTGAGAGAGTCGATCTGACTGTGATATCGTCTCTCGCTGGCCGAGTCAGTGAACCTAAGCTTCCGAAAGGGCTGGTTAGAGTAGGGGGCTTCGGCGGACTCGATGCACTTGCAACATATCTTGGGAATGAGGAAATCAAAGTAGTCATCGATGCAACCCACCCCTTTGCAGCAAAGATTAGTCGGAACGCTGAGGCCGCCTGCCGCCGCATAGGATTACCGTTTATTGCTCTGCTTCGTCCACCGTGGAGAATGGTCGCCGGCGATCGATGGCACGAGGTCCCCGATTTTCAGAGTGCGGCTGAGTTCGTAGATACGAAGACGGGTCGAGTCTTTCTCTCCATTGGACGTCAAGAGCTAAGTTCGTTTTCAGAGTGTAGTAACGCATGGTTTTTGATCCGTGCCATTGAAGAGCCTACGGAATGGCTACCGCCTCATCGCAGAGTCTTATTGCAACGGGGACCGTTTGAGTTTAAGGACGAGTTACAGTTGCTGCGTGATCATTCCATCAACCGGCTGGTTTCAAAAAATAGCGGCGGCCCGGCCACTTACACCAAGATTGAAGCTGCCCGTTCTCTTGATATTCCGGTGGTGATGATCAGTCGTCCCATCAAACATACCGTCCAGGCAGTTGAAACAGTCGAAGATGCCATTGCAAGGCTTGATCATCTTATTCACCCTGTTTCAGGCATGCCTGGGAGCTTGATCGGAACATGAAGCAATTGTTTGAATATTTGATCGACGAATACCAGCGGTACTCACGCGAAAGTGTTTAGAGGGATGTCGGGGATGAGAAAGCTTTACATTATTGGTATTGGCGCGGGAGATCCGGAGCAAATCACCGTGCAGGCAATTCGAGCGATGAATACAGTCGACGTATTTTTCTTCATGAACAAGGGTGACGCTAAAAGCGATCTTGTGCGTCTACGAAAAGAGATCTGCGAACGATATATTGATCAAAGAACATACAGAATTGTAGAAGTCACCGATCCGGAGCGTGATCCATCGATAGCTTCTTACGCTGTACGTGTCGAGGCATGGCATCAGCAAAGAGCCATCGTCTACGAAGAGTTGATCGAGCGTGAGTTAGGAGAGGGAGATTGCGGTGCTGTCCTGGTATGGGGAGATCCATCTCTTTACGACAGCACGTTGAGAGTCATCAACCACGTCATCGAACGGGGGAAAGTTAGTTTTGACTACGAAGTGATTCCTGGAATCACCAGTGTGCAGGCTTTAGCCGCACGTCACAAGATAGTTTTGAACGGTATTGGGGAATCGGTATGTATCACGACGGGCCGGCAACTAGCTGCTGGCGGATTGCCGGTCGATACGGAAAATGTTGTTGTGATGCTGGACGGTAACAGCTCTTTCAAAGGCTTAACGGACCAAGACGTCACTATTTACTGGGGAGCCTACGTGGGGACTGAAAAAGAGATTCTGCTATCCGGAAAACTCGGTGAGGTTGCTGAGATCATCGAGAGGACTCGACGTGAAGCCAGAACGAGCAATGGTTGGATCATGGACACTTATCTGATAAAAAAGCCAGTGCTTGTTTAGGATTAGGCGCATTCTTTTGCCGAGACAACTAATAAGAGCTATGTGAAGGCAACAGCCAGTTTCACGAACTTCACAGACCGCAAATTCCAATTTTGAAACACGGTCATGAAAGCTGCACCTTGTTAACTCAAAATACCTGTGAAGCTGATATTAAACATATTTATTTCATAACTTCCACCCCGGGCTTCAGCAACTGGAACAGCGGTCCTCCGATAGTCGGAATGTTATAGGCGAGCCATGTCAGTACCGGGGCCGCTCCAAACGAGAGAATACGCAGGTAAAAATCTAGTCCTAGCTCATTGGGTTTCTTGTCGGTGATACGGCTAAGAATCGAGTCGCGATGCATCTGCGCGAAAACCCAGATCACGCCGGAGCCGAGAAAAGCTAAAAGAATGGTGAAAATCCAATTGATGAGCTGGTGTGGTTCAAAAGGGTAGGAATTCCAGGCGATGATTCCCAGCGCAAAAGCGGTCGAAATGAATGTGATCAGGTATCGCAGATTCACGAGCACCGTACGAATGAGCGAGACGTAGCGGATGGCAAGAAATTCTTCCGCAGCCTGGATAGACGATTCACTGTTTTCTGTGGAAGAAGAGCTCTCCTCTGGTTTTTGTAGGCATTCGCGCAGAGCCTTGCAGAGATCGGGAGAATCGAGCTTGCTTTGCACTACGCCTTGGCGCTCAGTAACCCAGTAGGGAATTAGGAGCTTATCCAGCAATTCTTCAGCAAAGGCAGCATAGTGCAGCTCGATTGCATTCATGAACGTGGACGAGAGTTCTTCTGGTGGAATCCGGTGGTCGTGCTTCCCTAGCAGCGGAGTCGTCTCGTCGGGCTGCTCGCCGATGTAATGTCTCAGCAACCCTGCTGTGTCTCGATTCAGCTCGTCGTAGATCTGAAGCAGGTTCTTGTGCGCTTGATCAGCCGGAGCCTGACCTGAGTGCGACCTCTTTGCCAGTTCCTCCTCATATCGCCGCATTAACACTGGGTCATTAACAATCTGCCGCATGGACTCAGAGGAGCGATTCATATCCCGCCATTGTTCACGAAGACCGCTCTGACGAAACATCACTACCCAGCCGGTTCCCTTAATTCGATCAAATGCAAACCGAATGGGCATGTCCTCAAGCCGTTGCAGCAGCCCTCGTTTCAGTGATCCCCAGACAAAAACCATGCGAAGCCACCCGGTCAGTGCGATAACGAGCAAGGGGAAGAACAAGGCGCGAATCATAAATTCATAAAGGGTAGGACCGTGAGGTATGGCCTTCCATAAGACGCGGTCAATGCCTTGCACAAATGGGAGCCAGACGGTTAGCAGAAGAAAAATACATATGTAACCGATCCTGAGGCATATGTCCGCAGCTCTTTTGTGGCGAAGATGAAGAAACCGCAGGATCACTTCGCGGGTAATCAATAAGCATTCGATATTTCGAAACAGACAGACGCTGTGGAGTCGCTCACAATCTCTCAGCGCATCATCGGAGACATAAAGGAGTTGGGATGCCTCCGTTCCCACGCAGCCAGGAAGCCTTGGCCGGTTGAGGTGTGAAAAGCGCAGACGCAATGTCTGAAAATACGACCACAGATACCAACTGAACAGCAGCAAGACGACAGGAACGAGCGGCGATACTCCGCTCGCCGGATTCAGGCAGCGATAAGCAAAAAACCAATTGGCCTTTGATCCGTCATGCGTCCACAATTCCGTGCTGCAGAGCGAAAGCCAGACGGCCGACACGAATAGCATGGTCACCACGGCGGTGGTATTGAACAGGTTGTAAAACCATGCATCGCTTAATTTCCTGCCTGGTGTATGCCAGTACTTCTTCGTCCTTATAAGTGTCACTGTGAGGGTGACTGTGCCTGCGATCAAGGTCAAAATTGCGGCTGATACATTTTTCCCATTCCATTCGACTATTTGTCCGCACGCAAATAAAGGCCACGCAACCACCACCGTCATACAGAAGAGCATGAACGTGCCAATATGAATGCACATCGATCGCCGGTATGGCTGGTCATTATGTTTGATATCCAGATCGCGGGTAAAGGGCGACCAGTAGTCTGCCACGCACATCAGAGTAGCGTGCAGCACACAAAGCATACTTACAAACAGGCACAGGAAATACCATGTGAGAGCTGGCTGCATCTTCGGTGGCGGAGTGACTCCAACAGGCTTCGACAAGTCAAGTTCAGGAAGGCCACTGGATATCTCGCTGTCCAGCATCCCAAGCGGATAATAGCCATCGCTGCCCACTGCCGTCAGCCACAGAGGAGGCGTGTTCGCGGAGCTCGTCTCGTCCGGGAAGTCCTTTATGCCTTCAAGTTTGGGCGCGCTGTTTGTGTTCCCGTCCCAGAATGTATAGCTAGCGGCGTTGTAGTACTCCTGTGCATAGGAATCCGGAAAAGGAAAAGTTCGGAGCCATGTCAGCGGATATGGCGTGATGGCAAGCGAACCAATATATGCCTCATCGTCGATCTCCCGTTCAAATAACAGGTCGGCTCGCTCAAAAACAAGTCTCGTATCCGGAACAGCACGGTGCAGGAACTGCGCGAGAAAAAGCGCGTCGAGAATATTCGTGGATGAGATGATGACGTAACTCGCTCGCTTGCGCTGTATGTCCCGCTGAATCGCCATCAGCTCCGATTCCTGGGAGAAAGGCGTCATCTGTCCGGAAAGGTGGGGCACGCTGTCGGAGATATTCGAATCCTTCAAAGACAGGTGCAGATACGGGCTTGGTACCGTGTCTTTTTTGTCCTCGTTGCCGTCGTGCTCTGTCTCGGCGTTTCTGAGCATGGAGATTTCGCGCGGAAACCTGATGATCATCGGCCCGGACACTCTATAGTGCGCAACAGCCTGTCCAAATGCGGTTCCATCTTCAACAAGAATAGCCACCTTGGAGGCATCTCCGCCGTGGTCCTCCACGCGGTGTGCAAAAGCCTGCTCCGCAAAAACAGATTCCAATTCAAACGAGCTGTAATGGATCTGTCGGCACCCTGAAGGACTCCCAAGTGTCTTCGATTTACTCTGGTCATCGGTGCATTGAGCATCTCCCGCGATAACGTCAGCGGCATACCGCGTAGCTGTTGCTCCGCTCACATAGGCCGAATGAATATCTCCATCTTTTTTGAATTCCGAATCGATTGCCTGGCGCAGCGGAAATGCCGATCCGGAGAACGTGGGACCAATGATCGCAAGGACATCGTGGGCACGGAACGATCGAGCAAACGTCCGTTGCTGAAATGCTTGCGCGTTCTCTGCCACTTTTTTTAGTTCATCTTCATAGCGAAAGGCTTTCTGTATCTGAAAACCATCTACACCAGACGTAGGCGTTTCTCCCACGAGAAAGAGATAGAGGACAGAAGAAGAATCACTCGAAGCCTTCCCAGGTTCGAAGTGCCGAAAGATGATCAAGCCAGGCTCATGTCCCTTTAAGCTGTCATCCTGCTCCGCGTTCGCATCTTCGGTTCCCTTTCCCTTTCTATTTCCTGCTTCCCGCATCCAGGGTTGCGGCAGCCAGTAGTAAGTGCTGACATAGCCGTTTGCTCCTGCCGCTTCGATGATGGCGTCGATTGTGCGATCAAATTGAAAGCCAAGGTTGGTGTGAGCAGGATCGGCAACGGTAGCAATCACCGCTACGACTTTCAGGTTGTATGGCGTGGCCCCTGCCGCGACGTTGGATGTTTGGGGAAAGCCCCATTTCTTGTCCGCTGTTTGCTGACATTCGCTCTCGGCCTGCGATTGGCCGGTCAAACTGCCATTGAGAGAATGCCCGTTCTCGGTGAGCGCAACGTTTACCGATGGTTCCGTGTCCATACTTTCTCCTGCTGTCCGCGCAGGAGCCCAATATTTACAGGATGCAGCCCAGGGGCCGTCACCGGCTGCGCTGACTCCTGCCTCATGCATCGCTGTCGAGGGTTTAGCCGTGTTCCCGGGGGTTAGTGCTCCTGGTCCACCAGCACGGAAGAGAAGCGCAGCCAGCAGGACTGCACCCATGGTTGTACCCTGGCTCTTGTTCATAGGTGTTTCCAGTTCGGAGATACTGTTTCAAAAAAAAAAGAACAAAGCCGGCCGTGAAGGATGTCATCTGAAAAATTGTGGGGCCGGGAGTCAGGCAATGTTTGCGGAAAAAGGGGGGGACCGCAACCTGCAAATGTCGACCAGAAGAGCGCAGGATCTAACGCATGCGTCTCCGCCTACCTTGGATAGTAGTGCTTTAGATCAACATTTTGTTACATAGATTTTATGAAGAGCCCGTTCCCCATGCCGATTTCAATCTTCAGGCATGGGGTTTGCGGGCGAGATACAGGTGCAGCCTCAGAATTGAAGGGTGCGAAAGCAGCGAGCCGGAAAAGGGTTGAGCCTCCGCTATTACTGAATCCGAATATCGCCCGATCCCGTTTCGACCCGTACGGTGGGGCCGCCGCCGTTCACGTCACCGGTAATGTGGTGACGCTCAAAGCTGCCATGTGTGCTGATTGGAGGATCGCTATGTACGCTGCCCGATCCCGTCTGTGCATCCAGTGAGAAGCGCGAATTGCCGGTATTCAGCGTCACCGATCCCGAGCCGGTTTGCAGCCTCCAGTCAGAAGTGGGCTGCCCTTGGATCTCCATATCACCTGATCCGGTCTGCGCATATAGATCGCCCTGCACGTTTTTAAGCCGGATCGAACCGCTACCGGTGTGAGCTTTCACGCTGGTTGAAGACTGCATCGCGCTGCGAATGTCTCCCGATCCGGTTTCGAGTGACACGCGGCCACTCAGTCCGGACGCGTCAATCGATCCCGAGCCAGTATTGAGCTTGGCCGGACCGCTAAGATCTGCAACGTGAATGTCGCCCGAACCGCTGTTGGCGGTAAGGTCCGTGCCTTTTGGAGTCGTGATCTCGTAGTCGATGGAAATGTTTTTGTAGTCGGTGTGCTTCCCAATGTCGATGGTGTTCCCGGACTGTTCGATCGGCGGGTTTGAAACTACCTCATGGACGCGCTGTTCCGGTGATCCGTTGTCGATCCAGCTGTTCCATTTAGCCGCGTGCACGTGGCCTATGATGTGAACACTCGCGTCCGAACCTGGAGTGACATGGATATAGCCTGCGCCCGTGTTGACGCTCAGTGTCACCGCTCCGCTCGTGTGGAGCGTCTTATCGAAGGTGCCGTCCGCCGCGAGAAGGGCCACGGGCGTTAGCAACATTACGGATATCGCACATATTCTATGGAGATGCATAATAAATTCCTTTACTAGTTGCCTGTGTCTGAAATAGGCCAACGGCCAGCACACCTACTTTACTGCTGCAAGACGACGGTGTCTCCTTCTTTTAGTCCGTCCAAAATTTCCGTCTTGCTTCCATTTGAAATTCCTGCCTTCACGGAAATCTTGCGCTGACCATCCTTTTGTTTCGAATCGGGCACAAAAACAGATGCATTCTTCTGGTTGTCATAGACCAGCGCCTGCTCCGGAACCGTGAGGGCGTTCTTATGTTCGGTAATCAGGATCTCGGCGTTCGCCGTCATATTGGCCTTGAGTTCGCCCGTAGGATTGTCAATCGAAACACGCACTTCAAAGGTCGTAACGTTGTCTTTTTCAACACCGAGAGGCGCGATCTTCGTAACCTTGCCGTTAAATGTCTTGTTCGGAAAAGATTCAACCCGGATACGCGCCG
>Ga0206869_1048_pt2 | contig 24509 bp, 23 predicted proteins | sample Alteio_BWOrgCont_35_FD_152618 | JGI IMG/M metagenome (GOLD analysis project Ga0206869, IMG submission 152618) | Enriched cells from forest soil in Barre Woods Harvard Forest LTER site, Petersham, Massachusetts, United States -... | ecosystem: Environmental > Terrestrial > Soil > Temperate forest >... | reverse complement strand
CCCAGCGCCCGCGTGGCGCGGGGGTAGAAGTAACAGGCATCGCCCAAAAAAATCGGCGCCGTATTTGCGCTGGATGCCGCAGAGCCCGTCCTCAAACTTCACACAGAAATCGGTCTTCGCATCGCGGCGCATGATGGCTTGCTCGCCGCCGCACTCGACGCTTTCCAAGAGCTCGGGCGCTTCCGCGCGATAACGCTCCTTGGTGCGCGCGTCGAGCTGCATGTTCCAGCCCTTGCAGCACGTGTCCTCGCACTCGGCGCCCAGACATTCAAAGCGCGCCAGAAATCCGGGGGCACGGACGGTAGTGGTCACACGGTGATGTAGTGCTGGACCTGGTAACGGTCCGACGGGAACACATACTGGGCCGCGAGCCGCATCGAGGAGTCGACGATGAGCGGCGCGCGCGCATTGACCGAGAGCAGCGTCTTCGCGGCGGTGCGGTGCACCGAGACGATAAGCAATGTAGCGATGCTCCCCACGTCCATGCCCAGCTCCTGCGCCGCGCGTGAAAGATCCTCCGCCGCGATGATGCCGTTCTGCAGAGCGAGGGGCAGGGTGATGAAGGAAAGCGCATGATCATCCAGCGACTGCAGCAGCTTGAAACGCCGCAGCTTCTCGCTCGGGAATTCGGTCAGAAAGAAATGAAACCGCTCGGGCATGCCCAGCAGGCCGCGCGGAAAAGTTATGGAATTCTGCTTCTGCAGCGAGATCTTGCCGAAGCGGGTATCAATGACCTCTGGTTCGTCGGTTCCGAAGAAAACGCTGCTTTCCAGACGGTTCACGGCTGCTCCCATCATCATATTAATAGTCCCTTTCTTTTAGTATATGTTACTCAGCTACGAAAAACACCAGTAAAAGTTACGCGCCTCAGGCCTTTATTTCAGGAAGTTCGCTAGCGACAGAGAGCTGATGCGCGAATAAGCCTCGAAACTCGCCTCAAGCACCGTCTGATCCTGCGCCACCTGCGTGGAAAGCGACACCACGTCGGCCTGCGTCATGCCAGTCGAAAGACTCGTGTAATAGGTCTGCAGCGACTGGCTCTGCGTATCCACCTGCTGCACATTGACGATATTGGCGTTGACCGTCGCCTGCAGCGCGATGACGCCCTGCAGCCCGCTATCCACCAGGTTTTCCGCATTCGTCAGATCGGTGATCCCCGCGTTCGGCTGCAGCGCCTGAGCGATGCCGGCGAAGAGGCTCTGGAAGGCCGGATTGTCGGCGCGGATGCCGTTGGTAATGACTTGGCCGTCACCGACGCGTGTCGTCGAATCCTGTGCCGCGCCCTGGTAATAGGAAGTATCGGGCACGCCTATTTTAACAGGGGTAGGCACGGGGCTCATAATCGGCGGGGTGTTGGTCGCGGTGCCGCCGAACAGGTACTTGCCCTGGAAGGTCGAGTTAAGCTCGCTCGTCAGCGAGGTGAGGTTGGACTGGAGCTGTTGCTGGAAAGAGGCGGTGCTCGCCGTGCCGCTCATCTGCCCGGCGATGAGGTTCTTGATGCCGGTCGTTAGCTGCTCAATCTGGCCCAGTATGGTATTGCTTGCCTGCAACTGACTCGTATAGATGCTATTGTTCTGCTGATAGTCCGAGAGACGCGCTATCTGCGAATTAAGCGAAGTCAGCTGATCGATGCTGCCGTTGATGCCGTCGAAGGTCTGGCTCTTGAAGCCGCTGGAAATGGCGATCTGATCGTTGTTCAGATTGTTCTGCGCCAGGCCCATATTCTGCAAGAGGCCCTGGAGGGAAGCGTAGGTGCTGACATTGGTTACTGCCATAAAATGCTCCTTACTGGATAATGCCTAAAAGTTCCTGAAACATGGTGCTCACCACCGTAATGACGCGGGTCGAAGCGGTGTAGGCGTTCTGATAAACCACTGTGTTGGCGAGTTCCTGGTCGAGATTGACGCCGGAGACCGATTGCGCGCGCTGAGTGAAACCGGTAAGCAGCGTCTGGCTGTCATTGGCGGTATTGGTCGCGTTCGACGAGTCGCTCGAGGTCTTGGAGATAATCTGGCCGGCATATTGCGACAATGTCGTGCTGCTGGCGGGCATGCCACCAGAGAGCGCGAAACTCTGGTTCTGTGTGCCAATGCCTGCCAGGGTTTGGCTGATGCTGTTATCGCCAGCGGCGACGAAATAGGTGAAATTGGGCGGGCTGGCCGATCCCGCGACCGGCTGGGCACCCAAAGTCAATGTTCCGGTCGTAATCAGTGCAGGATTGCTAATCAGATTTTTGTTTACGGAAAGGCTGGTGGCGCTGTTGGCGGTCGTATCTCCCGTGGTGGTGGGCTTATTCATGTTGAAAAAATTATTGAGCCCAAAATATTGCGAGAATCCCTGATTCGTGCCGGGTTGCACAGGTGAAGCATTCGGCAGGCCCAATTGTTTGCTGTCGAGTTCATTGATGGCAAGCGTATAACTGGCATTGTCCGCCGTTATTTTAAGATAGCCCTGCTGATTCCCGTACGAGTTATTTGTTTTGAGCAATGGATTGCCATTGGCGTCAACCAGTGTCGCGGTAACCAGAGGGCGAGTAGTATTAGGAGCTACAACAATCGCATTGCCATTTGCCTGTGATGCGCCCAGAAGATTGTTACGCACATTCGAGCTATTGTTAAGCACCGTATAGCTAACGGTGGATTGGACCAGATTGCCATTGGCGTCAACACTGGCGATGTTGGCCTGGACCGTGTAATAAGGAGACGCGCCATTCGAGGGAACATCAGCGGTAATGCTGCCCTGCGAGCCGGTGCGCGTCGTATCGCCCGAAGCCACGTTATCATAAGGCGGCAGTAAGGTGCTTGTTATACCGGACGTGGTGCCTGTCGAAGCTTCCGCGCCCGCGCCCGGCACGGTGATAGTAACCGCGCTGCCGTTCACGCTCTGCACCTGAAAATAGCCGGTAAGCTGGCTTGCGGGTATGCCATTGACGGGGTCGGACGAGGGGGCGTTAAGATAGACATATTCGCCCGCCGTTACGCTGGTGCCGCCAAGATTGAGTGTGACATTGTCGCTGCCGGCGGTCGTCGTGTAAGAATTGATGGCGACGCTGGGCTGGCTCGATGTGACGGTGCCCGCCCCGGTGCTCGAGACGGTAGCGCCCGTGCTATCGAGCACGGTCACGCCACTGACATAGAAGCCGGCGTTGTTGGCGCTAATATTATTGAGGTTGAAATCAAAATTGATGGCAGAAGTGCCTGAACTGGAATCAGGCACGGTATTGGAAAGCATGCCCAGCTGGACATTATTGATATCGCCAAGTTCGACTTTGTTTTGTGGCGTATAATACTGGTTGATGGCATTGATAACATCATTGGTGGAAAGAATACCCGTGCCGCCACTGCCCACAATAGAGTTTAAATCGAGCGTCAAAGGCTGGAGGCCGTTGGTTTCATCGGAATAAGGGGAAGGGGCGGGGTTGCCATTGGCATCAAGAAGAGCAATCTGTACGTCACCCGACCATTGCGATGTAGTCGAGGCCGTAACTTGCCGCTGGCCGGTGTAGGAGTTGGGCGGCGGAAAGCTCACCCCCTGATTGCTGATGGCATTCATACTGTCGCGCAGATTGCCGGCCAGCTGATCGAGCTGGGAGAGAATATTAGGGATGATGCTGTCGCGTACAGAAAGCAAGGCTGGAATCTGCCCGCTGACAAGCGAAGAGGTAACACTGGCGCTGGTGCCGCCCGTGGCAAGCGTTACAGGATTGCCAATTTGTTTTCCATTGGGATCGATGGTGATCAGCTGGATAGGGGAAAGATTGGAATTATTAATGAAGCTTTGGGCGGATGTAGCCGGTGAATAGCTGAGTTGACCGGTGGAGGTGGATGTAAGCAGCGTAATGCCATTGCTGGTATTTAGGGTTACTTCACCATCGTCCTGATAGATAGGATTGACATCCAAATATTGCGCTACATCTGTAACTGCGGCATCGCGCTGATCCAAAAGACCGCCAATGGGCTGGTTTGTTGCGGAAGCGCGCTCAAGTGCGACGTTCGTTGTAAAAAGCGTCTGCAAATCGGCATTGATCTTGTTCACCGCCGAGCTGATGGATGTATCGGCCTGCAGCCTTAGTCCCTGCAGGGAATTGGCGAGGCCGGAAATCTGGCTGGTAAGCGCGGTAGCGCTGTTGATAACGGTCGTTTCCGCCGAGACGCTCGGGGAGTTCGCGAGATCCTGCAGCGAGGTGAAGAAAGAATTGATGGTCTGGTCGATGCTGTTGGTAGTGCCCGGCTGGCCCAGCAGATTCTCAATCTGCGTGTAATAGCTCTGGACTGTCGACGCGGCGCTGTTGGCGGAAGTCTGGCCCTGCACTTCCGTGGTGAGGAACTGATCGACCGTGCGCGTGATGCTGTCGAGCGAAACGCCCGTGCCCTGGCCGTTAATGAAAGAGGCCTGCTGGTTGACCACTTCCTTGGAATAGTTGGGCGTATTGGCGTTGGAGATGTTCTGCGACAAGACGTTCAGGTTCTGCTGATTGATATTCAGACCTGTAACGGCGTTGCTGAGTGCTGCAAGTAATCCCATAAACCTGTTCCTTCTTTTCTTATCTTCAGACCGTTTCGTTCAGCGTGAGCGAGATAGGCGAGGGGCGGTAATTGGCCTTGGAAGCGCCGCGCGCGTTGTAGATCGGGTTGCTGTCGCGGCGCGTCACCACCTGGGTCACGCATTTGACGACCGACCTGTTGACGGCGCGCGCCACAAGCAGCGTCGCGTAATTGCGCTTCATCACTTCCTGGAACTGCGCCGCGACGCCTCTCAGCTCGGCTTTGTCCTCGGGCGTCGACTGGGCCAGCACTTCGGGGTGCTTGTTGATATAGCGCATGTAACGCTCAAGCATTCCCGTGAGCTTGAGCTTGCGTTCCTGCAGCATGCCCACGCGCGTGAGCTGCATCGTATCCATGAATTCCGCCTCTTCGGCCAGGAGCGCGGCGAGCGTCACCTTGACCGCGATGATGTCGCGCAGCGTGGCGGGGGTTTCCTTCAAGGTGGGTGCGTGTTGGGTGGCGGTCATGCGGCCTCCTGTAGGGAAAGCAGTTCTTTTTTCACGATGTCGGCGATGCCGATACCGCCGGCCTGCGCCATGGATTTGCCAAGCTCGTTCAGCATATAGCCTTTGTAGACGTCGCCGGCGGTGCCACCGCCGAAGAAGTTCGTAAGATCGTCGCCTGAGAACATCGCGTTCATCATCTGCGAGAGGAACACCGCCTCGAAGTCCTTGGAGACCGCGTCCACGTTCTGACCGCCGTTGGTGCTGCCCGCGTCCGCCGTGAGGGACGGCTGCGCGGCGGTGGCGGTATAGGGCGTGACGGCCGAGGTTATGGGAAGGATGGTGCTCATTTGGCGACAATCTCCGCTTCCAGCGCGCCCGCAGTCTTGATGGTCTGCAGGATGGTGATGAGATCGCGGGGCCCCACGCCCAGCGCGTTTAAGCCGCCCACCAACTCGCGCAGGCTCGCGCCGTGCGGCAGCACTGCGAGCTTGGCCTTGCTTTCCTCGACCGAGACGGTCGTGACGGGGGTGACCACGGTTTCCGCGCCGACAGGCGCCAGCGCGCCCGGCTGGGACACCTGCGGCGTTTCTTCCACGCGCACCACGAGATTGCCCTGCGATATGGCGACCGTGTCGATGCGCACATTCTCGCCCATGACGACCGTGCCGGACGCCTCGTCGATGACGACCTTGGCTATCTGATCGGTCTGCACGGGGAGCTGCTCGATTTCGGCCAGCAGCTTGGCGGTATTGCCGCGGAAGTCGATGGGAACGCGCAGATGCACGGTGCCCGGGTCGATCATTTCCGCCGCATCCACGCCCAGATGGCGGTTGATGGTTTCGGCGACATGCTTGGCGGTGGACATGTCGGGATTGCGCAGGCCGATATTGAGCGAGGCCATTTTGTTAAGCGCAAAGTCTATCTCGCGCTCGATGATGGCGCCGTCGGCGATGAAGGCGTTGGTGGGCACGCCCTTGGTGATGGTCGTGCCGCCGCCGCCCGCCTCAAAGCCGGCGATGCTCAGCGGGCCCTGCGCCACGGCGTAGACTTCGCCGTCGGCGCCGTAAAGCGCGGTCGCGAGCAGCATACCGCCCTGCAGCGAGCGCGCGTCGCCCATGGCGCTGACCGTCACGTTTATCTTGCCGCCGGAGCGGGCGAAGGGAGGCAGCGTCGCGGTGATGGTCACGGCGGCGATATTCTTGCTCTTGAGTTCCGTGCCGCGGGTATTGACGCCCTGGCGCTCAAGGAAGGCGATGAGGCTCTGGGAGGTGAATTCGTTGTTCTTGAGCTTGTCGCCGGTGCCGTTTAAGCCTACGACGAGGCCGTAGCCCATGAGCAGGTTGTCGCGGACGCCTTCGAAGGCGACGATGTCCTTCAATCGCGCCTCGGCCTGGGCCGCGGGGCTGAAGGACATGAGCACGACCATCATGGTCATGAAGACGAAGATGGTGAAGATGCATTTGCGCATGACCGCGTCGAGGCCGAAAGCGTGCGGCGTCGCGCGGACGGTGTCGCGCTCGCCGTTCAGCATGGCGAGGCTGCCGCGCGCAGGCATGACATAGGCGGCGGTCGTGGGGAAATAACTGTCGGCGTCGCGGACGCGGCGCGCTTCTTCCATCTGCTCCAGTATACGCTGCGTCACCGGCTCGCTGACCCGTGCGGAGGCGGAAAAGGGCGGCTCGTGAGCGATCAGGAGATCTATAAGTAAATCGTTGTTCATAATTTTGCTCGTCCCTGACGGTTGTTTTGCTTAAGATATATGCTAATCCCGTGCCAAAACGGGCGAGGTCATATTATTCATTAATAACAATTGATTGCATTATATTAACAAATGCTTAAACGACCGGGATCGCGTGAGTGCGCATCGTCGCGGCAGTTTTTTCCCAGCATTGTTTTTGTTGATTTTTTTGCGCGTGTTTCGGCGCGGCGTCGATCATAATAGGTGAAAGCCCGCGCGCGGAGCGCTCAAGCGAACTATTTGATATTATCTAGGCGATATGCTAGGCTCATACACAATATATAGTGGGGAAGTGTGTAAACGCCTCCCTTAAAACCCAAGGCCCGACCATGAAGATTACCGAATACGCGCCGGTAAGCAAACCCGGGGCGGCCAAGAAAAAATCCGCTTCCTCCTCGTCTTCCGATACGGATTTCCTGGGCCTGCTTTCGTCGACCGAGGCCGAGAGCGCTACCCTTGCTTCCGCCGCCACGGACATCCAGCCCGTCACCTCGATGGACGGGCTGCTCTCGCTGCAGGAGATGCCGGAGGACGAAATCAAGAAACGCCGCGCCGTGCAGGAGAGCAACAGCGCGCTGGAAGCGCTGGAGACGCTGCGGCACGCGTTGCTTTCCGGCAGCATCCCCGAGCATCTGTTGCAAACGCTTACCAAAGTTGTGGCCGTGCAGAAACAGCGCGTGAGCGATCCGCATCTGACCAGCATCATCGAAGATATCGAGTTGCGCGCGGCCGTCGAGCTGGCTAAGCTCGAACGCGCCTCCCAGCACAGTTAAGCCTTTCCTTTCAACCTCCACGAAAACGGCCGATTTTAAGGCCCGCGCACCGGACCATTCCCCATGCATAAACTCAGCGGCAAACAGTGCAAAATGGCGCGCTCGCTGCTTAAATGGAATATCTACGACCTCGCCAACCATGTGAAAGGCATCCTGCCCAAGCGCATCGACAGTTTCGAGCATAGCATGGTGCATCTGATCGAATGGGAGAATGACGAGATGGTGCGCGCCTTCAAGAAGCAGGGGATTCTTTTCAAGTCCGATATGGATGTGGCGCTGCATAAGGTAGAGCAGACGCAGGACGTGCAGACCGCCGGGATGACGGAAGAAGGCGCGCATATCCGGCTGGACGCGGATCAGAACGTGCTTTCCGACAGCTCGGCGGAGAAGACCGCCGGTGTCGACGCGCCGCTGACGCCGGAGGAAAAGCGCAGAGCCGAGGCTGAAAACACACAGCCAACGCGCTGAATTTCCATATTAAATATTTGCGCATTTCCGGGCTTTATTCGCCTTGCTTTTTGGGCCGCAATTCTCTATAAAACGCCTCCTTTTCGATTCCGGTCTAACCCCCCTAGGAGTCTTCCCTGATGAGCGCCAAACTGCCCTCCGGCTATAAGCCCACGGAAAAAGAAGAATACATGAACGCCAAGCAGCTGGAATATTTCCGCCATAAGCTGGTCAGCTGGCGCAAGGACCTGATTGCCGAATCGCAGGAAACGATCGACCACCTTAAGGAAGAGAACTGGCACGAGCCCGACATCGCCGATCGCGCCTCGCTCGAGACCGAGGCGGGCGTCGAGCTGCGCACGCGCAACCGCTACCTGAAGCTTATCTCCAAGATTGACGCGGCGCTGCGCCGCATCGACGACGGCACTTACGGCTATTGCGAAGAGACGGGCGATAAAATCGGCATCAAGCGCCTGGAAGCCCGCCCCGTGGCGACGATGACCATCGAGGCGCAAGAACGCCATGAAAAAATAGAAAAGCAGTACGTCGACGAGGAGTAGGATCGGGGGCAGGGGTATCTGCACGCATTCGATTTTGCGCATTAGGTATCTTGTGTGTATGTCGATATACGGTGCACTATAAGGGCAGCGTTCCAAAAGTTTTATGTAATCGTGAAATACATAAAAAATGCCGTCTTTATTGAAAGCAAATAAGAGACCCGACCGAAGCCGGGTCTCTCTCTCAGTATTATCGGTGACTATCTGGTGTACGTGAAACACGTTCCCATGTTGAGCCAGGTGAGGTGGTAGGAGGTAACTGGCGATTATCTGCAACAGTTGCCCAGTTATCGCGTTCGCCACCAAGTGGGCCAACTTCACGGAAAATTCCGCCGTTATTACCGGTACTGCTACCGGGCTTGTACGTCTTAGCCATAGTCAAAAGTCCTTTCGGTTTGGGTTAAGAACCGCAGGAAGTTGGGACTATCTGACCTACCCCAATTGAAGCCGCAAGAAGAACCATATAAGTGTAGATGGCACCATTTTATAGCCAGAACTGACAAAGCAAATTCTCTATATAAAAAATCCATACCGTCTTTCCCTCGCCACGTTACGCGCTTGTAACTTGTAAAGATCACCACTCCCGATAGATCAGAGGCTGCTGCATCGCAGCCGGAAATGTGAATCGTTTTCGTCAACAACACTTTAAGGGAGTGCTTTTATGACCAAGACCCATCTTCTTCTGTCCGCCGCTGTCGCGGGCCTCTTCACCGCAGGCGTCGCCATGACCGCGAGCGCCGACGACGTGAAATGCTACGGCATCGCCAAGGCCGGCCAGAACGCCTGCGCCAGCGCCACCGGCTCGCATTCCTGCAAAGGCCAGGCCAAGACCGACAATGACGCGGGTGATTTCACCCTGGCTTCGACCGACGATTGCGCCAAGCAGGGCGGCAAGACGGCTGCGCCCTCCAAGTAATATAACAGGTTAACGCTTTCACGGCAGCCCCGCGGGCAATCAGCCTCGCGGGGCTGTTTTGTTTTTAAGATCATAGTATTGCGGCCTGGCTTTTCTTGGGCTATGGTCGCGGAAGTTCATTAATGTTAACGGTGGCAGGAAATGGATTGGGACAAGCTTCGTATCTTCTACACGGTCGCGCAGTCGCAGAGCTTCACGAAAGCCGGCGAGGCGCTGAACCTGAGCCAGTCGGCCATCAGCCGCCAGGTCGCGGCGCTGGAGGATCACCTGCAGGTGACGCTGTTCCATCGCCATGCGCGCGGGCTGCTGCTCACCGAGCAGGGCGAGATATTGTTCCGCGCCGTGTCGGAAGTCTTCACGAAACTCTCCGCGACCGAGAACGCGCTGATGGAAAGCAAGGAGCGGCCGCGAGGGCCGCTGCGCATCACGGCGCCGGTGGCGTTCGGCACGATGTGGCTCACGCAGCATATGGGCGAGTTCCACGAGCTGTACCCGGAAATCCAGGTGACGCTGCTGGTAGACGATCGCGAGCTTGACCTGCTCATGCGCGAGGCGGACGCCGCCATCCGCGTCGTGCCCGCCAAGCAGCCCGATCTCATCCAGCGCCCGCTGGTCACGCTGCATAACTCGGTCTACGCGGCGAACGATTACCTGCGCCGCCGGGGCGTGCCCAAGGATGCCTCCGATCTCGACAGCCATAATCTCATCACCTACGGCGACGACGTCCGCCTGCCGTTCCCCGAGATCAACTGGCTGCTCTCGGCGGGGCGCAAGAGCAAGGAAGAGCGCAAGCCGGTGCTGCGCATCAACAGCCTGCCGGGCATGCTCAAGGCGACGGAAAGCGGGCTCGGGATCGCCGGGCTGCCCGATTACCTCGCGCAAGGGGCCAAGGGGCTCACCAAGATCCTGCCGGAACTCGCAGGCCCCACGACGGAGGCCTATTTCACCTATCCTTCAGAGCTGCGCCATTCCAAGCGCATCAAGGTCTTCAAGGAATTCATCCAGCGGAAATTGAGCGAATTCAGGTTTTAAGGTATTACTTGCGGCGATTGGTAAATGAGCGTTAATCGCATCAATTGTTACAGTTTTATTGCAGCACATGCGCTAAACGCATGGCTAATCTTACCAAAAATCGCTGGCTTAGTTAATAAGTAATTAATATAGTCCGACCCATGTTAGTCATTCAACGATGATTGACTGCAAGCTTCGGCCCCGTGCCGAGGCCATCCGGGTGAAAGGCCCGGTCGTCCGGTCGAGCTTCGGCTCCCGAACGAAAGCCTCCCTGTTAACTTAAGGGCTGAACGTTCGTTCAGCCCTTTTTTTATGTCAATTTCCCGCAGGCTTCTTTGATACGCTTGGTGGCCTGCGCGAGGACTGCGTCGGAGGTGGCGTAGGAAATGCGGAAATAGCCTTCCATGCCGAAGGCGCTGCCTGCAACCGCCGCCACGAGCGCTTCTTCCAGCAGATATTCGCAGAGGCTGGCGCTGTCTGTTATCGTCTTGCCGTGCGGCGTCTTGCGGCCGAACAGTTTGGCGCAGTTGGGGAAGAGATAGAACGCGCCCTGCGGAATGAAGCAGGAGATGCCTGGTATCGCGTTGAGGGCGGCGGCGGTCGCGTCGCGCCGCTTGCGGAACGCTTCCACCCAGCCCGGCAGGAAGTTGAGCGGGCCGTTGAGGGCTGCCTCGGCGGCAGCCTGGCTGATGGAGCAGGGATTGGAGGTGCTCTGCGACTGGATGTCCGTGATGGCGGCGATGAGCGCCTTGTCGCCCCCGCCGTAACCGATGCGCCAGCCGGTCATCGAGAAAGCTTTCGAGACGCCGTTGACGGTGAGGGTGCGCGCGTAAAGCTTCGGCTCGACCTGCGCCAGCGTGCGGAACTCGAAGCCGTCATAGGCCAGATGCTCATAAATATCGTCGGCGATGATATGCACGTGCGGATGTTTGAGCAGCACGTCGGCAATCGCGCGCAGCTCTTTTTCGGCATAGGCAGCGCCGGTCGGGTTGGACGGCGAATTGAGGATGAGCCACTTGGTATTGGGCGTGATCGCCTTGTCGAGATCGGCGGGATGGAGCTTGAAGCCCTTGGATTCCGGGCAGGCGACCGCCACGCTCGTGCCGCCTGCAAGCGCGACCATGTCGGGGTAGGACACCCAGTAGGGCGAGGGGATGATGACTTCGTCGCCCTTATTGACGGTGGCGAGCAACGCATTGAATATCACCTGCTTGGCGCCGCAGCCGACGATGACCTGGTTGGGCGCGTAGGTAAGATCGTTCTCGCGCTTGAACTTCTCTATGACGGCTTTCTTGAGCGCGGCGGTGCCGCCGACGGGCGTGTATTTGGTGTCGCCACGCCGTATCGCCGCAATCGCAGCCTCCTTGATGTGATCGGGCGTGTCGAAATCGGGCTCGCCCGCTCCTAAGCTGATGACGTCCTTGCCTGCGGCCTTCATCTCATTGGCCCTGGCGCTGACGGCGATGGTGGGGGAGGATTTGATGCGGGAGAGGCGGGCGGCGGTGAGCGTCATGACGGATTCCTGGCTTAAATGAGGCTTTCTTGCGGGGGATGTTTTCAAGGGTTGGTAGCGGGCTTGCTTTTGTCGCCGGCGGCATCCGGCGCGGGAGTTGCCGCGCCCGCCGGATTCTGCGGCGCGGACATGGCGGCAGGCTCGCCCACTTTCAGCATCTGGACTTCGGCGAGCAGCGCTTCCTGCGGCAATGACGCGGGGAAGGAGGCATCCGCGCTATCCGGCGAAGCGGGATTGAGCGACGCGCTGAACGCTGGCGGTATAATGACGGTGCGCTGGCCGCCCTGCGCCATGCCGATGACGGCCTGCTCGATGCCGTAAGGCAGGGGCGAGGTGCCGATGCGGAAACTTAAAGGATGGCCCTGGTCGGTGGTCGAGAAAAGCTTGGTGCCGTCCATTTTCCATATCGTCAGCTCCAGCGTGACGTTATCGCCGCACTGGCTTGTCGTGCCGCCGCTGAAGCGGCGCGTGATGACGCGCAAGGGCAGGGTGGAGTCGGCAATCGCGGGCGAAGCGTCTATCAGCTGCGCGGTGGCGACGATAACCGATCGCGAGATATCCTTCTGCCCGGGCAGGGTGAAGCGATCACTGTCCTTGAGCGCATGCATGTCCTTCACGGTGCCAAAGCCGAATTCAGGCGGAAAGGAAATTTTGCGCTCGCCGCCGGGCTTCATGCCCATGAGGCCCAGCTCCAGCCCATGCAGCAGGGAGCCGTCGCCGATAACGGCATGTTCGGGCTCGCCGCCTTTGATGCTGCTAAAAAGGATGTCGCCGTTTTCCAGCTCGTATTGATAGCGCAGCGTCACATGCTGGCCGCACATTGCCCTGTCGCCTTTGCCGGGGTTCAGATCCTCCACCAGAATGGTAGGCACGGTCGAGGGCATGATCACGCCCGCCAGCGCCGAGAAACTCGACAGCGGATTGTTTTCCTTCGTGCAATCCTTCTCAGGCGCGGGCTGCGCCGCTATCCTGGCGGCTTTTTCCTCGTCCGCCTTTTTATTGTGGTTCTGCCCCAGATAGCCGCCGCTCACCAGCGCATAGGCCAGGAAAATCAGGACGGCCCAGCGGACGATGCGAATGACGGTTTCAGGAGGGGCGGCTTTGCTCATGGTACCTCGGCGCTTTTCGCGTAAGTTTACACGTTAAACCGGAAATGCAGCACGTCGCCATCCTGCACGACGTAGTCCTTGCCTTCGAGCCGCAGTTTCCCCGCTTCCTTCGCGCCCTGTTCGCCCTTGCACGCGACATAGTCCGCGTAGGCTATCGTCTCGGCGCGGATGAAGCCTTTCTCGAAGTCCGTATGTATCACGCCCGCGGCCTGCGGCGCAAGCACGCCGCGCAGCGCCGTCCAGGCGCGCGCCTCCTTCGGGCCAACCGTGAAGAAGGTGAGCAGGCTGAGCAGGCCATAGCCCGCGCGGATGAGGCGCGTGAGGCCGGTTTCCCTGAGTCCCAGCGCTTCGAGGAATTCCGTCTTCTCCGCCTCGGTGCCGAGCTGCGCCACTTCCGATTCAATGCGTGCGGAGATGATGACGATGGGCGCGGTTATCTTTTCCGCGACGCGCTTTGAAAAGGCGTTGCCGGTAGCGGCGCTCGCCTCCTCGACATTGCAGACATAAAGCACGGGCTTGGCGGTGAGCAGCTGCATCTGGCGGACGAGCTTCGCCTCTTCGTCACCGGTGGGCTTATAGCTGCGCGCAGGCTTGCCTTCGGAGACGACCTTAAAGAGTTTCTCCATCACTTCCGCCTGGGCTGCGGCTTCCTTATCGCCGCGCGATTTCTTCTGCAGCGCGGGCAGGCGCTTCTCCAGGCTTTCCAGATCGGCCAGCACCAGCTCGGTCTCGATGATGTCGGCGTCGGCCAGTGGATCGATGCGGCCCTCGACATGGGTGATGTCGTCGTCCTCGAAGCAGCGCAGCATGTAGATGATGGCGTCCACCTCGCGGATATGCGCCAGGAACTGGTTGCCCAGGCCTTCGCCCCTGCTCGCGCCGCGCACGAGGCCGGCGATGTCGACGAATTCAAGCTGGGTCGGGATTACCTGCGCCGAGCCCGCGATGGCTGCAAGCTTGGTCAGCCGCTCGTCCGGCACCGCAACGCGGCCCACGTTGGGCTCGATAGTGCAAAAGGGGTAATTCGCCGCTTCCGCCGCCTGCGTCGAGAGCAGCGCGTTGAAGAGGGTGGATTTGCCGACGTTCGGGAGGCCGACGATGCCGCAGTTAAAGCCCATGAAAAGAGTCCAGAGTACAGGGTTCAGAGTCTAGTGGGGCTATAGGGCGCGTAACCTTAAAAAGCAACTATTTACTGGACTCCGGACTCTCGACTCTCACTTCCAGCGCCACCTTATTCATGAAGCCCGGCGCGTCCTTCGCCAGCAGCAAGGGAAAATGCCGGGCGACGGCGTCAAGCATCCGTTCCTGAAGCTCCCATTCGGCCTTGCCGAAATCGCCGAGCACGTAATGCGTGACGAGCGCCTTGTCGCCCGGATGGCCGATGCCGATGCGTACGCGCTCGTAATCCTTGCCCATATGCGCGTCGATGCTGCGGATGCCGTTATGGCCGCCATCGCCGCCCGCGCGCTTGACGCGCAGCTTGCCGGGCAGCAGGTCGAGCTCGTCGTACAGCACGATGATATTTTCCGGCGGGATTTTATAAAAGCGCGCGCAGGCCCCGACCGATTCGCCGGAAAGGTTCATGTAGGTCTGGGGCTTGAGAAGGTAGATCTTAGTGGCCGACGGTTTCGTTTCCGGCCACTTTCCTTCCGCGATTTCCCCCTGGAACTTGCGGCTCCAAGGGCCGGCATTCAGCTGCCGCGCGACGCGATCAGCAGCCAGAAAGCCGATATTATGCCGGTTATGGGCGTATTTAGGGCCGGGATTGCCCAGGCCGACCACCAGAAACATAGTCAATTCAGCATGTTAATTTTTCATGGAAACGTCATACTACAGCCGCGCGCGTCTCATGTACACTGAAGGAATAAGAAGAGGTGTTATGTCGTTAAAAATGATGACGGCTAAGGCAGTATGCTATCTCGGAGCCACTTTCAGCGGCGTCTGGGCGGGCAACGATATTATACGGTTTAAAGAGCAGCAGAGCCGGCTGAAAGAATTGCAGGCCCAAATCGAGCGCGCCGAACCGTCGCAACTTTCCCCGCTTCAGCAAGAGCAGAACGATATCAAAAATGACCAGAGCAGGCATGGCGCTAAGGGCGTAGCTATAGCGCTGGGTACGACCGATGCATTCGCTCTTGGCGCGCTCTCGCTAATCCGCGATAAAAAGCGGAAAACTCCATCGCTTCAGCAGCAAGGCGCCGAGCGCTAACGGTAGCGCCCGGCTTATCCCTACAAAGCGAATTACTTCTTCTTGGCGTCGCCACCGGCGGGCTTGGCACCCGCAGCCGGTTTCGCGCCAGCCGCGCCGGGAGCCGCGCCGGGAACGGGAGTTGCAGCGCCCGCAGCCGGAGCCGCTGCGCCTTCGGCGCCGGGAGCAACAGCCGCTGCTGCTGCCACGGGACGCTCTTCCTCTTCTTTCGTGCGGCCCGCGACGGTGACGACGGTGAAGTCGCGGCCCTTGATGGCGGTGCGCACATTCTCAGGCAGGGTGATGCTGCTGATATGCACGGAATGGCCGATATCGGCGTTCAGCACGTCCACTTCGATGAAGGCCGGAATAGCGTCGGGCTTGCAGATAAGCTCAATCTCGTGGCGCACGATATTGAGCACGCCGCCGCGCTTCAGGCCCACGGATTTCTCCTGGTTGAGCACGCGCACCGGCACGAACACGTGGATATTGCTGTCCTTGTCGACGCGCTGGAAGTCGGCATGCTCGATGAGGTCGGTCACGGGGTGCATCTGCACGTCGCGCGGCAGGGTGTGCAGCGTCTTGCCGTCGATCGCGATATCGACGATCTTGTTGAAGAACGCGCCCTTGCGGAATTGCAGGGTCAGCTCTTTCAGCGGCAGCGAGATCTTGGAGGGCTCGGCGCCAGTCCCGTACAGGATGGCGGGAATGCGGCCCTCGCGGCGCAGGGCGCGGGCGGCGCCTTTACCGGAGTCTTCGCGGGATTTGGCTTCGAGTGTTGCGGCGGCTTTCATGATGGTCTCCTTCAAATGATAAATGCAATAAAGTTTAAGTTAATCGAACAGGCTCGATACCGAGCTTTCCTCGCTGATGCGGCGGATGGCCTCGGCCAGGAGCGGCGCAATCGAGATGACGCGGATGTTGCGCGCGGCCTTGACGGCTTCGCTTGCCTGAATGCTGTCGGTGATGACGAGCGAGGTCAGCACTGACTTGCCCACGCGCTCGATGGCCTTGCCCGAGAGCACGCCGTGCGTGACATAGGCCGAGACCGATGCGGCCCCGCCCTTTTTCAGCGCCTCGGCGGCGTTGCAGAGCGTGCCGGCGGAATCGACGATGTCGTCGTAAAGAATGCAGTGGCGGTCTTCGATGTCGCCGATGATGTTCATGACTTCCGACACGCCCGCGCGCTCGCGGCGCTTGTCGACGATGGCGAGGTCGGCGTTCAGGCGCTTGGCGAGCGCCCGTGCGCGCACCACGCCGCCCACGTCGGGGGAGACGATGACGACGTTCTTCTCTTTATAATTAGCCTTGATGTCCGAGACGATGACCGGCGCGCCGTATAAATGGTCGAGCGGGATGTCGAAGAATCCCTGGATCTGGCCCGCATGCAGGTCGAGCGTGAGGACGCGGTCGGCGCCGGCGGACGTGATGAGGTTGGCCACAAGCTTGGCCGAGATGGGCGTGCGCGGTCCGGGTTTCCGGTCCTGCCGCGCATAGCCGAAATAGGGGATGACCGCCGTAATGCGCTTGGCCGAGGCGCGCCGGAGCGCGTCGAGCGAGACCAGCAGCTCCATGATATGGTCGTTGGCGGGGTAGGAGGTGGACTGCATCACGAACACGTCTTCGCCACGTACGTTCTCGTGGATTTCGACGAAGATTTCCATGTCGGGAAAACGGCGGATCGTCGCCTTGGTGAGCGAAACACCGAGGTAAGCCGCCATCGCCTCCGCCAGCGGAGGGTTGCTGTTGCACGTAAGCAGTTTCATAAGACCGTTTCTTTCGTTAGCCCCTTCTACGCCTCACCACACGGGTCACATGGCCAGACGACTTAAAGGGACGGGCTGTATAGCAGGGGGGAGGGGGATTGTAAAGGGAAGTCGAATTCCTATCAAGAGATTGATAACATTAGCATAATTCTCTTTGGATAAGCGCTATTGTTTCTTCGACCTTAAGAGCAAGCCCTTCAAGAAGCTGTAGTAAAGGTTTCGCATTAAAAGGTTCCATATCTTTAATTTGTATGTTGAACGGAATTCCAATGTCTCCCGTGGAATGAATACCCTCAATTTTTTCTGAGATTATCATCCCATCCATTATTTGATTTCCGTTTTTTATCATTGCAGATGCCCACAATCCTGCTCTCTCACCTCGCATTGCTTGTTCAATAAAAGTTCCAACCGGAGAGGTTCTAGTAAAATTGTTGAAGATAGGAACGATAGCAGTAACGATAATTTCTCTGTGCTTGTCCGTATTGAATAGCCTGCTTAAGCCGCAAAGTGCGTCATTTCTATCTTTGTCAGATTTAATTAAATCAAATATTTCCCAAACTTTTGGATCGAAAAATTCTTTGTTTTTTTTATAAGTTTTATATTTTTTAGAATCATTTGCATCCCATGCGGGAAAATAAATGTTCCTAATTTCTTCAAGAGTTAAATGGTCTTTTCTTGATAGAGCAAAAGCAATCTGATCCAAAACAGATCGCAAATGATAAATGATTTCTCCCGTAACTATGGAAATTATATCAGGTACGGGCGTTATCCTGAGTTTAAGGACATTTTCTTCATTTACTAACTGATAGGGCCCCGCGTTCGCATACAGATTTATTTGTGCCTCTAATGCCTTTAGAAGCGCTTTTGCGCGATCTATTTTTAACGCAAACGGTTTGAAGTCTTTTTGGTTTAATGCAGTCATTCCGTTTATTTAATCAGAAATTTTTAAATATCTTCTCACGAAACTGGCCTGAGATACCGCCGTCCTAGCCGTGGTATGACGACGAATCATCGAGTCATCCAATCACCGAATCATCTAACTCTTATTCGTCACCGCGCCTTTGACGGCGGCGTGCTGGAAGGCGAGCATCCTGCCATAGGCGGTATCCTGATCCCCGGGGCTGACTTCCAGCGTGCCGCGCGCCAGCGCATAGTCCCGGTCGCGGAAGATCTGCACGATGCGGGTGATCTCCTGATCCGTCACGCCCATGGATTTGAGCAACGCCCCGCCCAGCTGCAGGCTCGCCTCGAACATCTCCGATATGGCCAGATCCGCGCCCGCCGCCTCCAGCGCCAGCACGCGCGCCAGATCGCGGCCACGGGCGATGATGGGCAGGGCCGGGGCCGCCGTGCGCAGGGCGCGCACCGCCGCCTCCGCCGCGAGCGGCTCGTTCACCGTGACGATGGCGGCGCTCGCGCGCTCGATGCCGATGGCATGCAGCACCTCGCGCCGCGCGCCGTCGCCGTAATAGACCGGCAGACCGATTTTCTTGGCCTTGGCGACGGTCGCAATCTGCATGTCGAGCGCGATGTAATGGATATTCTCCGCCGAGAGCAGCTTGGCAATCGTCTGGCCGACGCGGCCGAAGCCCAAGATGATGACGTGGTCGCGGATGTCGGTCATCTCGGCGATCGCGTCCTCGGCCTTGCGGCGGCGGCGCTGCTCGATGCGCGAGGTCACGCGCCGCCCGAGCGCGGCGGCAAACGGCGTGAGCGCCATGGAAAGCGCCACGACCAGCGTAAGGGTCTGGGCCAGGTCCGCCGCGATGAAACCGTGTTCGCCCGCGAGCGAGAAGAGCACGAAGGCGAATTCACCGCCCTGCGCGAGCAGCAGCGCCGCCTGAATCGATACGAACGCGCCGAAGCGCAGCATGCGGCAGAGGGCCAGGATGACGAGCGTCTTGCCCGCCATGAGGCCGAGCGTGAGGGTGAGAATGAAGGGCAGGTGATGCCAGAGGACGGAGGCGTCTATCGACATGCCGACCGTCATGAAGAAGAGGCCCAGGAAGAGGCCCTTATAAGGCATCACGTCGGCCTCGACCTGATGGCGGTATTCGGTTTCCGCGAGCAGCAGCCCGGCCATGAACGCGCCGAGCGCAAGCGAGAGGCCGACCTTGCTCGTGAGCCAGCCCGTGCCCAGCGCCACCAGCAGCGTGAGGGCGGTGAAAATCTCGGGGTTGCGCTGCGAAGTGATGATGCGGTAGAGCGGGCGCAGAAGCAGCCTGCCGCCGAAGAAGATGATGACGAGCGCGAGCGCCGCCTTCGCGCCCACCGTCATCAGCGTGACGGAGAGCGGCCCCTGGCCGGGGGCGAGCGCCGGGATGAGCGCCAGCAGCGGCACGACTGCCAAATCCTGGATGAGCAGCACGGCGAGCGACAGCCTGCCCAGCTGCGAGGCTTTCTGGTTATGCTCGGCGATGAGCTGAAGCACCAGCGCGGTCGAAGACAGGGCGAGCCCGCCGCCGATAATGATGGCGGATTGGGGCGTGAAGCCGGCTGCGAGCAGGCCGCCCGCTATCATTCCGGTAGTGAGCAGCACCTGCGCGATGCCCACGGCGAAGGTCTGCTTGCGCATGGCGCGCAACCGTTCCCATGACAGTTCCAGCCCGATGATGAAAAGCAGGAACATCACGCCCAGCTCGGCGATGGCGTTGATGTCGTCCACCTCGGTGATGAGGCGCGTGCCGCCGGGGCCGATGATGGCGCCCGCGACCAGATAACCCAGCACCGGGCTCGCGCGCAGGCGCTGGAAGAGCGCGACGATGATCACGGCGGCGGCGAGCAGCACAAGGGTGACGGGTAAATGGTAGGCTTCAGGCATGGCGGCACTCTACCAGATAAGGCCGCAGGCGGAAACCCGAAGATCAGCGTGCGCGGGGCTGTGCCCGCCGTCCCGCCAATCCCCGCGCCAGGCCCATTTTAAGCAGGCGCGACTGCAAGCGTTTCTTGAAATTCACGAGGCCTGTTTCAAGGCATAATCATTGCGTTTTCTTGACATAATCGTTAAATATTCACGCTATTTACCCCTTCAAGGAGCCTTATGGCACGGACTATCCTCATTACCGGCGCGGGCAAGCGACTCGGGCGGGCGTTTGCCCTGTCGCTCGCGCGGGCGGGGTGGAATGTTGCGGTGCATTACCATCGGTCCGAAAAGGAAGCGAAGGAAACGGCGGCGGAGATAGAAAGCTTAAGCCGTAAAGCCTATCTCGTGCAGGCCGACCTGAATGACACGGATGCCGTTTCAGGCATCTTTCCCGCGCTGGCGAAACAGGGCGCGCGCATCGACGCGCTTATCAATAGTGCGGCGGCTTTTGAGAAAGACACGCTCGCCACGCTCACGCAGGAAAGCTGGCGGGAGCATATGCAGGTGAACCTGCTTGCGCCGCTCCTGCTTATGCGCGATTTCGCCAGGCATTATAAAGGCGCGGAAGGCTGCATCATCAACATCACCGACGGGCTCCAGGGCTGGAGCATGTCGCCCGCCTTTCTTTCCTACGCGCTCAGCAAGGAATCGCTCACGCACGCCACCCGCATGCTCGCGCGCGAGCTGGCGCCCGCCATCCGTATTAACGCCATCGCGCCCGGCGCCACGCTCGAAGGCAAGCAGGACAAGGAGGATACCTTCGCGAAGCTCGCCGGAATAATTCCTCTTAAGCGTACCGGGTCTATTGAAGAAGTCGCCCGGGCGCTCCATTTTTTACTGGAGTCGCCTTCGGTCACGGGGCAGGTATTGATGCTTTCCGGCGGCATGGATTGCGCTTAAATTGCCTGTGGCCTTAAGGTTTAGGAGAGGGCATCAATAAAAACGGCGGATTCATAAATTCCCCATAAAAAACGATTGACGGAATCAATTTCCCTGTTCCATGACGAGGCGAATTGTGCACAGTGGCAAAAAGAAGTGGCGGAAATCCAACAGTCTTGAAATTGAAACAATTGTAAACGGCACAAGAAGAAGAATTTCTATTAAAAACAGTATGTTGTAATGTGCCTAAAAAATAGGCAATGCGCATTTAAGCCACAAATTGCTTAGCCGCGGGGTTTATGGAAAAGAGTTTTCAACACAGTTATCCACAGGTTCGGTGGATGAATCGCGAAGAGCGGCAGAGAGCCTCGCAAAGCAGGCGAACGGGGCGGGCATGACGGCGGAAAAATCCGGCGCCGATACCATCCGCGAGCATCTGAAACAGATGCCGACGGGACCGGGCGTTTACCGCATGCTCGACGCGCAAGGGGGCGTGCTCTATGTCGGAAAGGCGAAGAATCTGCGCAGCCGCGTCGGCAATTACGTGAGCGCCTCGGGGCTTTCCACGCGCATCATGCTCATGGTGTCACATACGCGCGGCATGGAGATCGTTTCGACCAAGACCGAGGCCGAAGCCTTCCTGCTGGAAGCCAATCTTATCAAGAAGCTCAAGCCCCGCTATAATATATTGCTGCGCGACGACAAGTCGTTCCCCTATATCCGCCTGACGGTGGATCACGATTTCCCCCAGCTCATGAAGCATCGCGGCGTGCGCGAGGGGAAGGACAGTTATTACGGGCCCTTCGCTTCCGCCGGCGCGGTCAACGAGACGCTCGTCATTCTGCAGAAGGCGTTCCTGCTGCGCAATTGCAGCGACGCGGTGTTCAAAAGCCGCCTGCGCCCCTGCCTGCAATACCAGATAAAGCGCTGCTCGGCCCCGTGCGTGGGCTATGTGAGCAAGGAGCAATATGCCGATCTGCTGGCGCAGGCCAGGCGCTTCCTCACGGGAAAAAGCCGCGAGGTGCAGGAGCGCATGGCTGGTGAGATGCAGGAAGCGAGCGCGGGCATGGATTACGAGAAAGCGGCGGGCTTACGCGATCGCATCGCGGTGCTGACAAGGCTGCAGCACCAGCAGGCCGTCATTCGCGGCACGCTGGAGGATGCCGACCTCATCGCGCTCGCGCGCGCGGGCGATGCATCTTGCGTGCAGGTGTTCTTTTTCCGCGGCGGCCAGAATTACGGCAATAAATCCTACTTCCCCGCGCATGCGCAGGACAGCGCCGACGCGGAAGTGCTGACCGCCTTCATCGGCCAGTTCTATTCGACCCAGCCCCCGCCGCGCCTTATCCTTGTGAGCCATGCGCTGCCGGACGCGGCGCTGCTCGAAGAGGCGCTGACGCTGCGCTCCGACACGAAGGTCGAGCTGCATTACCCCGAGCGCGGCGAGAAGAAGGCGGCCGTCGAGCAGGCGGCGCTCAATGCGCGGCAGTCGCTCATCCGCCATCTCTCCGAGCATGCGACCCATAGCCAGATGCTGGAAAAGACCGCCCTGCTGTTCGGCCTGGCCCAGCCCCCCGCGCGCATCGAGGTCTATGACAACAGCCACATCGCGGGCACGCATATGGTGGGGGCGATGATTTGCGCCGGCGCGGAAGGCTTCGACAAGAAGCATTACCGCCGCTTCAATATCCGTTCGGCGGAGCTGACGCCGGGCGACGATTACGCGATGCTGCGCGAGGTGCTCACGCGCCGCTTCACGCGCCTGCAGAAGGAAAACCCCGAGCGTACAAGCTGGCCGGATCTCGTGCTTATCGACGGCGGCATGGGGCAGCTTTCGGTCGCGACGCAGGTCTTCGCCGATCTGGGCGTGACGGATCAATGCTATGCCGCCATCGCCAAGGGGCCCGATCGCAATGCCGGGCGCGAATGGTTCCACCTGCCGGGCCGCGAGCCGTTCCAGCTTCCGCCCAACGACCCGGTGCTGCATTACCTGCAACGGCTGCGCGACGAGGCGCATCGCTTCGCCATCGGCTCACACCGCATCAAGCGCAGCAACGCCATACGCGAGTCGGGGCTGGATCAGATTCCGGGCATCGGTGCCTTGCGCAAGCGCGCGCTCCTGCGGCATTTCGGCTCCAGCCGGGGCGTCGAGGCAGCGACGCTTGGCGAGCTGGAGAAGGTGGCGGGCATCAGCACCAAAGTGGCTGAGAAAATATACAAGTTTTTCCGAAACGAAGGCTAGAAGCCGCTTGTGCCCAAGGCTATTCCCTAGTGCGGCGCTAGCCTCTTGCCTCTTGTTTTATGGCTAAACTCTGCCATTCTCTTAAGCCATGAGCCTGAAAAAACAATTGCCTAATATCCTGACCTATTCGCGCATCCTCGCGATTCCGGTGCTGGCCGTGCTTTTCCTCAATCCCATGCGCGCATGGCTGGGGGACGGCGACGCCGATCGTTTCGCCGCGCTCATGTTCCTCTATGCGGGGGCGACCGACCTGCTCGACGGCTATCTCGCACGCGCCTGGGAGGCGAGCACGAGCATCGGCAAGTTCCTCGATCCCATCGCCGACAAGCTGCTGGTGGCGACCTGCCTGATGCTGCTCGTGGGCGCGCACCGCGCCGACATGCTGCCGGCGCTCGCTATTCTCTGCCGCGAAATCCTGGTCTCGGGCCTGCGCGAATTCCTGGCGGAGCTGCGCATCAGCGTGCCGGTGTCGAAGCTCGCGCAATATAAAACCGCCGTGCAGATGATAGCGATTTACCTGCTGCTCATCGGCCCGAGCGGCCCATGGTGGCTCGCGCCCACGATAAGCGGCAGCGTGCTTTTGTGGATAGCCGCGCTGCTCACGCTCGTCACCGGCTATGCCTATTTGCGCAACGGCATCCGCTATCTCTCGGAAAATTAAGAGAAATAATAGTTTTAAAAAATTAAGGTTTTGTAACGCAACCGTAATATTAGTTGCGTATACTTATGCGCAACGTCAACCGCTTTTGAAGGAATGCGTATGAGCTTTGTGAAAAAAGTTAAAGAAAACACGGCGAAATTAGTTTTGCTTGCAAGCGTAGCCGCGCCGGAAACGGCTTTGGCGCAGCCTAAGCCCAGCAGCCCGGACCCTCAGCCGCAGAGCCAGTCGCAAACCTACCAGCAGACTTTCCCCGATTTCGCCGCGCCGAGCAGCGATCTCATCGCCGACCTGAATTATATGAAAGCGAGAATGCCCCAGGTTTATAAGGAACTGGGCCTGCAATATCCCGAGAATCCGCAGGAAGCCACACAGATCCTCATCACGCAGGATAATATCGTCGCCGCCGGCATGTACGGGCTGAAGGCCAATGTCAATGCCAGCAACAATATCCCGTTCAAGCCCAAGCTCTTCGTGGGTGAAAAAGAAGTGAACCTGCCTAAAGATCAAAAGCTCGCGCTCGTGGCCTATGCGATGGCGGAGGAAATCATCTTCCAGAACCCGCAGCTAAAGCAGGGAACGTCAGAATATCAGGATTTCGATCGCGTGGCGCTGATGCTCTATCCCAACGCCCAGGCCTTCGCCGATTTGCTCACGACCAAGCAGCGTGAAATCCAGCAGCCCGCCATGCCCAAGAACCCGACGCCGGCGAAAGCTTTTAATCCGGCTGTGAGCGCAGCCGCCCGCGACTTGCTGATAAGGGACGGAGAGATGGGCGTTATGCAGGCCTACGGAACAGGAAACATGGCGGCACTGGATGCCATGGCCCGCATAAATCCCGTTGCGCAAACCCAACAGG
>Ga0206869_1051_pt1 | contig 24668 bp, 17 predicted proteins | sample Alteio_BWOrgCont_35_FD_152618 | JGI IMG/M metagenome (GOLD analysis project Ga0206869, IMG submission 152618) | Enriched cells from forest soil in Barre Woods Harvard Forest LTER site, Petersham, Massachusetts, United States -... | ecosystem: Environmental > Terrestrial > Soil > Temperate forest >... | reverse complement strand
AACAATCCCTGCCGCTATTCTTCCGCAAGCCCATGCCGCTGGACAAGGCGCATCACGGCAAATCGGCCCTCATGCCGGTGCAGGATTTTTCCTTCGCCCGCGACACCAACTCGCTGTTCATCAACGCCACGGAATTCGCGGAAGCGGCGAAATGCTATCCCATCGTTTTCACGCAGGATGAGCTGCCTTTCCCCACCGTCATTCTCGGGCTGGAGCAACAGAATTATTTCGTGGACGAAAAAGGCGCCTGGATGGAAGGAACTTACATCCCCGCCTATGTGCGCAAATACCCGTTCGTGTTCATGGAAATAGGCGGCGGCCAGCAATTCGTGCTCTGCATCGACGAAGGCGCGGCGCAATACCGCAAGAACGGCGGCAAGGGCGCGATGCCCTTTTACGACGGCGACAATGCTTCCGCTCTCACTAAGAATGCGTTTGAATTCTGCGCCTCTTACCAGCGCGACCATGTGCGCACGCGCAGTTTCTGCGAGGATTTGCGCGCCGCCGACCTGCTGGCGCCCAATCGTTCGACCGCGAAGCTGGCCAATGGAAGGGAAATCCGCCTGGCGGGGTTCCAGATCATCAATGAGGAGAAGCTCAATGCGCTGCCTGATGATAAGGTATTGGAGTTTCACAAAAAAGGCTGGATGCCGCTCATCTATTTCTCACTGATGGCGACCTCCAACTGGAAGCGGCTCGCTGATTTGGCGGGAAAGCGCGAAACGCAATAAATCCCTTTAAGTGTTTATTAAGCGTATTTAAGCCACAATGGCCCGGCTTCGCGCGCGCTGTCGTCATATATGCGCGTGCTTTCCTGGGGGATATGCTATATATGGGAAAGATAATGATAAATCGCTTTATAGCTTATTAAAATACACATGCGGCTTCTGCTGATAGTGCTGGTGACTGGCCTGCTCGCTGCGTCTGGGTTTTATTACGTGCAGCATTCCTCGGGTGGATCTTCCGCCGACGCCGACGCGCGCGCGCGCGACAATGCCGCCGTGCCGGTGGGCGTGGCGGAAGCGCGCCGGGGTTATATACGCGTTTATCTCGACGAGCTGGGAACGGTCACGCCGCGCAGCACGGTCACCGTGCATAGCCGCGTCGAAGGCCAGCTGGTGCGCATTCTCTTCAAGGAAGGGCAGTTCGTGAAGCAGGGCGATCTGCTGGCCGAGCTCGACGCGAGTCCCTACCGCGCGCAGCTGCAGCAGGCAAGCGGATCGCTCAAGCGCGACAGCTCCCTGCTCAAGGAAGCCAAGACCAAATACGATCGCTATAAGAAATTATTCGGGCAGGATACGATAGCGCGGCAGGAACTTGATTCGCAGGAATCGCTGGTGGGTCAGTATGAAGGCGCGGTGCAGGCGGACAAGGGGCAGATGGAGGCCGCGGAAATACAGATTCGTTACGCAAAGATAATCGCGCCTATCGGTGGGCGCATAGGATTGCGCCAGGTAGATCTGGGCAATATCGTGCATGTGGGTGATCAGGCCGGCATCGCCACCATTACCGAATTGCAACCCATCAACGTGGTCTTCTCCATCCCCGAGGATAACATACCGACGGTGCTCAGGCGCATGCAGCATACCAGGCTCGTGGTCGAGGCGCTGGATCGCGCGGGCGGGCGCAAGATAGCCATGGGCACACTCATCGCCGTCGACAGCCAGGTCGACCCCGCCACGGGCACCGTCAAATGCAAGGCCGAGTTCGCCAACCCGAGGATGGAGATGTTTCCCAACCAGTTCGTCAACGTGCGGCTCTTCACCGAAGTGTTGCGCGACGTGATCGTGGTGCCTTCCGTCGCCGTGCAGCGCGGCGCGGCGGAACCTTTCGTCTTCCTGGTGAAGGGCGACAAGGCGGTATTGCGGAAGGTGCGGCCCGGCCCGGTGGAAAATAATACGACCTCCATCGACGCGGGCATCGAGCCGGGCGACGTGGTCGTCATCGACGGGGCCGATTCGCTGCATGAAGGCGCGAAGGTCAGGCTGCCGGAGAAGTTCCATCCCAGCCTGCCGCAGGATAACACCCCAGGCCAGGGAGGCGAAGGCGCTTCCAAGATACTGTCGCATGAAAAGATTCCCTTAGGGCTCACGGCGGGCCAGCTCAGGGAGATGATGATGAAGAACCAGGACGAGGAAGAGTTGGAAGAGGAGATGACGCCCGCCGAGGATACGCTTTCCGCTCCGGCCAAGGACGCGAAACCCGCCGGGCGCGCGCAACCGGATGGCGCGGAACAGGGCGGCAAGCCCTAAGAGACAGTATTTATGAATCCATCACGGATATTCATATTACGCCCCGTAGCGACGTCGCTGATGATGCTCGCGGTGTTCCTAAGCGGCATCATCGCTTATGCGATGCTGCCGGTGGCGACGCTGCCGGAAGTGGATTACCCGACCATCGAGGTAACGACGCTGTATCCTGGCGCGAGCCCCGACGTCATGGCGCTGCAGGTCACCGCGCCGCTGGAGACGCAGCTGGGCCAGATGGCAGGCCTGAACCAGATCTATTCGACCAGCTCGGCGGGCGCTTCCGTTATTACGCTGCAGTTCAATCTGTCCCTGGGCCTCGACGTCGCGGCGCAGGAAGTGCAGGAGGCCATCAACGCGGCGGCGACTTTCCTGCCGCCGGATCTGCCGATGCCGCCGGTCTATAACAAGGTCAATCCCGCCGACGCTCCCATCCTTACGCTCGCGGTCACGTCCAGCCGCCTGCCGCTCACGCAGGTGGAAGACATCGTCGATACGCGGCTGGCGCAGAAAGTGGCGCAGCTGCCGGGCGTGGGGCTGGTGAACGTGAGCGGCGGCCAGCATCCGGCGGTGCGCATCCGCATCAACGCCGCGGCGCTGAGCGCATACGGGCTGGGCTTCGAGTCGGTGCGCACGACGATAGGATCGGCCAATGTCAGCCAGGCCAAGGGAAGCTTCGACGGACCGGAGAACGCCTCCACCATCGACGTCAACGACCAGCTCGCCAAGGCGGAGGATTATAAGAAAATCATCCTGGGTTACCGCGCAGGCGCGCCCATCCGCCTTGCCGACGTGGCGCAGGTCACCGAAGGCAGCGAGAATGTGCGGCTGGGCGCGTGGTCGGGCACGGTGCCCGCCATCCTGCTCACCGTCCAGCGCCAGCCGGGCGCGAACGTGATAACGGTGGTAAGCAGCATCAAGCAGCTTCTGCCCGGCCTGGAGGCGAGCCTGCCCGGCGGGCTCAGCATCACGCTGCTCACCGATCGCACCGTCACCATCCGCGCGTCCGTCGAGGACGTGCAGTTCGAGCTGGTGCTGGCGATGGCGCTCGTCGTCATGGTGATTTTCCTCTTCCTGCGCAACGTCGCCGCCACGCTCATCCCCGGCGTCACCGTGCCGCTCTCGCTGGTGGGCACGTTCGGCGTCATGTATCTCTGCGGCTTCAGCGTCAACAACCTGACGCTCATGGCGCTCACCATCGCCACCGGCTTCGTGGTCGACGACGCCATCGTGATGATCGAGAATATCGCGCGCTACATCGAGGCCGGGGAATCGCCGCTGCAGGCGGCGCTCAAGGGGGCGCGGCAGATAGGCTTCACCATCATCTCGCTCACTTTCTCGCTCGTGGCGGTGCTGATACCGCTTTTGTTCATGGGCGACGTGGTGGGCAAGCTGTTCCATGAATTCGCCATTACGCTTGCCGTCTCCATCCTCATCTCCGCCGTGGTGTCGCTCACCCTCACGCCCATGATGTGCGCCCGAATGCTGCGCCACGTGCCCGAGCAGCGGCAGAGCGCTTTCTACAAGACCATGGGACGCTTCTTCGACCGCATGATCGCGAGCTACGGCCGCATGCTTTCCTGGGTCCTCGATCGCCAGCCCGCGACACTGCTCGTCTCGCTCTTCACCGTTATCCTCGCCGTGGCGCTTTACTGCTATATCCCCAAGGGTTTCTTCCCCGAGCAGGATACGGGCGTGCTGCAGGGTATCACTGACGCGCCCGGACACGTCTCCTTTCAGTCCATGGCGAAGCGGCAGCAGGCGCTCGCCGAAATCATCCTCAAGGATCCGGCGGTGGCGAGCCTTTCCTCCTCCATCGGGGTGGACGGCGTCAATGCCACGCTCAATAGCGGGCGTATCTTCATCAATCTCAAGCCGCACGGCGAGCGCGATGCCATGCCCGTAGTCATGCGCAGGATCGCGAAGGCGGCGGCGCAGTTGCCTGACATCGCGCTCTATTTGCAGCCGGTGCAGGATCTGACCATTGAGAATCATGTGAGCAAGAGCCAGTACCAGTTCACGGTCGAGGATACCGACAGCAAGGACTTAAGCGAATGGGTGCCTAAGCTGATGGCGCGGCTGCGCTCCGAGACAGCACTTGCCGGCGTCGCGAGCGATTTGCAGGAGCACGGGCTGCAGACGTTCATCGAGGTGGATCGCGACACGGCGCAGACACTCGGGGTGAACATGAGCGCCGTCGATAACGCGCTCTATGACGCGTTCGGCCAGCGCTTCATCTCGACGATATTCACCCAGTATAACCAGTATCGCGTCGTCATGGAGGCCGACCCCACGCTCGCGCCGGGGCCGGAAATGCTGAACCGTATCTATGTCGAGTCGACGACGGGGAAAAAACCCGTGCCGCTTAACGTCATCGCCAAGATAACCGAGCGGAAGGCGCCGCTGTCGCTTGCACGGCTGGGGCAGCTGCCTGCGGTCACGCTCTCCTTCAACCTCGCGCCCGGCGCGTCGCTCGGGGAAGCGCTTGACGCCGTGACGCGCGCGCAGGAAGACATTCACCTGCCGCCGGGGGTAAGGCTGCGGTTCCAGGGGGCGACCAAGGCGTTCCATGCTTCGCTCAACAATACGCTGCTGCTCATCCTCGCCGCTATCGTTACGATGTATATCGTGCTGGGCGTGCTGTATGAAAGTTACATCCACCCCGTCACCATCCTCTCCACCCTGCCTTCGGCCTGCATCGGCGCGCTGCTGGCGCTCGCCCTTACCGGCACGGATCTGGACATCATCGCGGTGGTGGGCGTCATCCTCCTCATCGGCATCGTCAAAAAGAACGCGATCATGATGATAGATTTCGCCCTCGACGCGGAACGAACACACGGCACGCCGCCGCGCACGGCGATATTTGAGGCCTGCCTGCTGCGTTTCCGCCCTATCCTCATGACGACGATGGTGGCGCTGTTCGGCGCGTTGCCGCTCATGTTCGGGGCGGGCGTGGGCTCGGAGCTGCGCCATCCGCTGGGCATCACCATGGTGGGCGGGCTGCTGGTGAGCCAGGTGCTCACCTTGTTCACGACACCGGTCATTTACCTGGCCTTCGACCGGCTCGCCAAGCGGATGAAATTTTCCGGTGGAACGCGGGAGGAAGACCCCGCGTGAACTTCTCCATCCCCTTCATCCACCGGCCCGTGGCGACCACCCTCCTGACGGCGGCGATACTGCTTGCGGGGCTGGCCGCCTTCTTCATGCTGCCCGTCTCGCCTTTGCCGCAGATGGACCTGCCCACCATCACCGTGCAGGCTTCGCTGCCGGGTGCCAGCCCTGAGACGATGGCTTCGACGGTGGCGACCCCCCTGGAGCGGGCATTGGGCTATGTCGCGGGCATCACGGAGATGACCTCCTCCAGCGTGACGGGCTCGACGCGCATCACCATGCAGTTCGATCTCAACCGCAATATCGACGGCGCGGCGAGCGACGTGCAGGCGGCCATCAACGCCGCGCGCAAACTCCTGCCGCCGAACCTGCCGCGCAATCCGACCTATTACAAGGTCAACCCGGCGGACGCGCCTATCATGATTCTCTCCCTCACTTCCGACATGCTGCCGGAAGGCATGCTCTACGACGCCGCCTCGACCGTGCTTACCCAGAAAATCTCGCAGATTGACGGCATCGGTCAGGTGACGGTGGGTGGCAGCTCGCTGCCTGCCGTGCGCGTGGAGCTGAATCCCAATGCGCTCACCAAATACGGCATCAGCACCGAGAGCGTGCGAAATTCCATCAACGACAACAACCCCAACCGTCCGAAAGGCGCGCTGGAAGACGACGAGCATCAGTGGCAGATAGAGGTCAACGATCACGCGAGCAAAGCCGCGGATTACCGTTCCCTCATCATCGCTTACCGCCACGGCGCTCCGGTGCGTCTCTCCGACGTGAGCGAGGTGGAGGACTCGGTGGAGGATGTGCGCAACGCCGGATCCAGCAACGGCAAGCCGTCGGTGCTGCTTGTTCTTTATAAGCAGCCCAAGGCCAATATCATCGAGACGGTCGAGCAGGTGACGCGCTTGCTTCCGCAGCTTCGCCATTCCATATCTCCTGCCATCGACCTGGCGGTGGTGATGGACAGGACCTCCTCCATCCGTGCCTCGCTGCACGAGACGGAAAGCACGCTTCTCATCGCCGTCGCGCTGGTCATGATGATAGTGCTCTTGTTCCTGCGCCACGGGCGCGCCGCGCTCATTCCCGCCGTGGCGCTGCCGGTGTCGCTCATCGGCACTTTCGGGGTCATGTACCTGTTCGGCTACAGCATCGACAATCTCTCGCTGATGGCGCTCACCATCGCCACCGGCTTCGTGGTGGACGACGCGGTCGTCGTGCTTGAAAATACCATGCGCCATATCGAGGAAGAAGGGCTTTCGCCCCTTAAAGCCACGCTCAGGAGCGTGCGCGAGGTGGGGCCGACCGTCGTTTCCATGAGCGTCTCGCTCGTGGCGGTCTTCATTCCCATCCTGCTCATGGGCGGGGTGGTCGGGCGGCTGTTTCGCGAATTCGCCGTCACGCTTTCGGCGTCCATCCTCGTGTCGCTCTTCGTCTCGCTTACCATGACGCCCATGATGTGCGCGCATCTGCTCCGGCGCACGCCTGCTAAGGGTGAGGCTGGCACGCCGTCGGCAAGCGAACGGCTGTTCGCGGCGGTGCAGGAGCGTTACCGCACGACGCTCGCCCTCGCGCTCACGCACCGGCGGACGGTGCTGTTCGCGCTGCTTGGAACCGTAGCGCTGACCGTCTGCCTCTACATGACCATCCCCAAGGGCTTCTTCCCCGAGCAGGATACGGGCAGGCTGCAGGGCGCCATCCAGGCGGATCAGGATATTTCATTCCAGGCGATGAAGCGCAAGTTCGATGAGTTCATCGCCATCATCCACGCCGATCCGGCGGTGGAGAACGTGGTGGGCTTCACCGGCGGCGGCCAGCGCGACTCGGGCAGCGTCTATATCATGCTTAGGCCCATGCAGCAGCGCAAGGCGACCTCGGCGGAAATCATCGCGCGCCTGCAGGCAAAGCTCGCAGGCACGCCGGGCGTGCGCATCTACCTGCAGGAGGCGCAGGAAATCCATATCGGCGGCAGGCAGGGCGGCGCGCAATACCAGTATACGGTGCAGGCCGAGGACGTGAAGGATCTGCGCTTCTGGGCCCCGCGCATCGCCTACCTCATGCGCCATATGCCGCAATTGAAGGACATCGTCATCGACGAGCGCGATCGCGGTGCGGAGACCTCGCTCATCCTCGATCGCGACACGCTCTACCAGCTGGGGCTCACGCCCGCCGTCGTTGATAATACGCTCAACGACGCCTTCGGCCAGCGGCTGGTCTCCAACATCTTCAATCCGCTCAACCAGTACCATGTCATCATGGAAGTGGCGCCGCAATACTGGCAGGATGCCGGGCAGCTGGAGAAATCCTACGTGGTGAAGCAGGACGGCACGGCGGTGCCGTTCAACGTATTCAGCCACTACGAGCCTTCCACGGCGTCGCTCTCGCTCAACCATCAGGGCCAGTTCCCGGCGACGACGATTTCCTTCAACCTCGCGCCCGGCGTTTCCCTAAGCGAGGCGTCGGACGCCATCAACGCGCGGCTTAAGCAGGTGCATCTGCCGCCAACCGTCCATGGCAGCTTCCAGGGCGCGGCGCGCGTCTTCGAGAGCTCGCTCAAGAACCAGCCTATCCTTATACTCGTGGCGCTGGTGACGATATATATCGTGCTGGGCGTGCTGTATGAAAGCTACATCCATCCCATCACCATCCTCTCGACGCTGCCTTCGGCGGGCATTGGCGCGCTGCTCGCGCTGCTGTTGTTCCGCATCGAATTCACCGTCATCGCCTTCATCGGCGTGGTGCTGCTTATCGGCATCGTCAAGAAGAACGCCATCATGATGATAGATCTGGCCATCGCCATCGAGCGCGGCGAGGGCAAGCCCGCGGAGCAGGCTATTTACGAAGCGTGCCTCTTGCGCCTGCGCCCCATCCTCATGACCACGCTCACGGCGCTGTTCGGCGCATTGCCGCTGGCTCTGGCCGCCGGAGACGGCGCGGAATTGCGCCAGCCGCTGGGCGTGGCCATCGTTGGCGGATTGATAGTGAGCCAGATGCTCACACTTTACACCACACCTGTGCTATACCTTTATTTCGACGCGCTGGGCCGCAAATGGCGGCGTGCGCGCAATAAGGCCCCGGCGGGCGCATGGGTTGGCCATGAAGCGTAAGGCTATGAAAAGAACGGATGCATTACTGGCTTCACTGCTGCTGACCCTGCCTATGGCATGCGCGGTGGGGCCCGATTACGTGAAGCCTGAGGTCGCCAAGCCCGCGCAGCAATACAAGGAGATGAAGGGCTGGAAGGTCGCGCAGCCGAAAGACGAGGCCCCGCGCGGGAAGTGGTGGAAGATCTTAAGCGAATGGGACAATGCTGCCGATCCCGAGCTTGACGCGCTGGAAGCGCAAATCGACATCTCCAACCAGACCATTAAACAGTCAGAGGCGAGTTTCACCCAGGCGCGGGCCATGGTCTCGGAGGCGCGCGCCTCTTTCTTTCCGAACGCCAACCTCGATGTTTCGCGCCAGCGCACCAACAGCCCGCCGCCCAGCAACAGCCAGCAGTTCTTCGAGGCCCCCGGCGTGATTTATCCGAGCTACAGCGCCTCGATTTCGACCCAGTGGGAGCTTGACGTCTGGGGGCGCATCCGCCGCACGGTGGAATCGGATCAGGCCTCGGCGCAGGCGGGAGCCGCAGATCTGGCCGCCGCGCGCTTAAGTGCGCAGGCGCAGCTTGCCACGACCTATATCAACCTGCGCTATGCCGACGAGCAGAAGCGCCTGCTCGACAGCCTCGTAGGCTATTACGAGAAAACGCTGCAGCTTACCCAGAACATGTATGACGCAGGCATATCGCGTCGCTCGGACCTGGTGCAGGCGCAGCAGCAGCTTGCCTCCGGAAAAGCGGACGCGATCGATATCGGCGTACAGCGCGCGCAGTACGAGCATGCCATCGCCGTGCTGGTGGGCAGGTCGCCGTCCGATTTCGGCATTCCCGTCACGTCCGACGTGCCGCTCGCGCCGGACGTGCCGCTCAGCGTGCCTTCTGAGTTGCTGGAACGCCGTCCCGACATCGCCGGCGCCGAGCGCCGCGTCGCCGCCGCCAATGCGCAGCTCGGCGTCTCGGAAGCCGGTTATTTCCCGACGCTCAAGCTCAATGCCTACGGCGCCTACCAGAGCCTTTCCTTCGAGCATTTCAGCCAGCTTTTCTCAAATCCCACGCGCACCTGGTCCATAGGGCCGGATTTCTCGCTGCCTATTCTCGATTTCGGCTCCAACAACGCCAAGATGCGCGAGGCGGTGGCGACCTATGATCAGGTGGTCGCCAGCTACCGCCAGACGGTGCTTTCCGGATTTCAGGAGGTGGAGGATAATCTGGCCGCGCTGCGCATACTGGGTGAGGAAATAGAGGCGCAGCGGCAGTCGGTAGCGCTGTCGCAGCGCGCGATGACGCTCGTGCTCAACCAGTATAAGGAAGGGGAGGGCCGCTACCTGGACGTGCTCACGGCGGAGAACGCCATGGCCAAAAGCGAAATGTCGCTCTTAAGCGTGGAACAGAAGCGCATGACGGCGGCCATCACGCTGATAAAGGCGCTGGGCGGCGGCTGGGACACGCATGCGCTTAAGGCGGCGAAAGTACCCTGGAGCGAGACATTCAAGAACATGATTCCCGTGCCTTGCCCCATCACCTCGGCGGATTGCGCTAAGCCCAAGGAACCGCAATAGAAAAGAGCCATGAAGCTTTTTAAGCTCCATGGCTCTCTCTCTTTGCGACGTGTGTTTTTTAGAAGCAACCTATCCGGTTGTCACCGCCGATGCCGCCGGCCGCGTTGGTATTGCCGCCGCCGACCATGCTCAGGCAGTTATTCTGATTGTCGATGCCGCCGTAAGAGCCGCCGCCGTCAAAGAAATCCAGGCCGTTCCAGAAACCCTGATCATCGCCGCCGAACTGGCCATCGAGATTGGTCAGAGTGTTGGTGGTCTGCCCGTCAACGACATAATCGTTGCTGGGAATCGTTTCCGACTGGCCGTCTTCGACCGTATCGTTGCCGCCGTAATCATATACCGTATGCTGAAGAATATTGGAGTAATTGCTCAAATTGCAGGTCGGGCAGCCGAACTGCAACCGCCCGGCCGGAGTATTGTAAATGATATTGGAATTGAACGAGTTTGCCTCGTCGATGTTATAATCGAACTCGAGCATATCCAGGCCAACCACGTTATTCAGGTAGCCCGCCTCACCGACGCCGCCATCCCCCAATATCTGGCTGGATATGGAATCGGCCTGGACTTCATTGCCATTCTCTATTTCATCATGGTATAAATCGTTCTGGCCCGGAAGCGCCTGCATCGCGTGCGCGTCTTCGTGCCCCAACAGGAACGCCATTTCCTCCGCGGTGAAATTCTCACCAATCAGCGATCCGTCCAAGGAAATGACGCCGTTGGAATATTCCGCGTTGCCCATGCCCACCTGTCCATCGCCTTTCGGGCTTATTGTCGGGCCATTCGGATTGTTCTGGTAATAGGAGCCCGTTAAAAGCCCATCTGCCCTGCCTTGCTCGACAACAGAATTCTGAAGCGCCTGCACCTGTCCCCAGTTATTGATGACGGTGCCGGAATTCATACCGGTGGGATACTGGAATTGGCCATGGGCATGTGCCGTGCCGGCGCTGAGTGCCAGCACGGATAAAGAGGTTAGTAAAAGTTTTCTCATAAGTTTCTCCGATAATAATGTTATTCCTGACAAATATCAGGACTGTATGGGCGTAGTGTACTGGATTGAGTGGCTGAATCCCCGTGCTTTATGGCAAGGCAGGCCAAATTTAATACAATGGTAATAAATAATTAACCTTCATGAGCCGCAAAAGAAGCCACGCGAATCGCTCCGCGTGGCTTCATCAGTCATAAAGAAGGGTTAGCAGCCCCCGACGATCCGGTTGTCGTTCTGGACGCCGCCGTTTGCGGCATTGCCGTCGACGCCGTTAATCTTGCTGCAGCCGAAACCACCCCAGTCGCCACCGCCGCCCCAGTAATCCACATTGCCCCAGCTATCTTCTCCCTCGCCTTCAAATTCGTCATCCAGGTAGGAAAGGGTATTGGGAGTCTGCCCGTCGATCTGGTCATCATTGCTGGGAATCGTCTCTTCCTGGCCATCGATGATGGTCTTGTCGGCGCCGATGTCGTAATCGGTATTGCCCAGGATGTTATGGGGAAGGCTACAGCTGCTGCAGAGCGAATTGGCGCGCGACCACGGCGATCCCATGACGGCGTTGGAAAGATCGGAGTTCGCATCGTCGACGCTGTCGCCCCACATATTCATATCGTCCGAGATCATCTGTGAAAGCCAGCTGATCGTACCCTGGCCGCCATCACCCATGATGCTGGCCGCGCCTTGATCCGCCGCATGCTCGTCGAGGCTTGCCTGCTCGTCTTCCGTCAGGCCGTCATTGGTCAGGCCGGCCTGCATGGGATGGATATCCTCATGCGCAAGCAATGCGCCGATTTCCTCGGCGGTCATCGTGCCGAGCAGCAGCGTATGGTCGATATCGACCTGGCCCGTGCTGGGAATATACTGGGCATTATCGACGCCCAGGGCGCCGTTCTGTGCAGTCACGGCCACCTGCGGACCGTTCGGATTGTTCTGGTAATAGGAGCCGGTCAGAACGCCGTCCGCCTTGCCCTGGCTGATGATGGCATTCTGAAGCGCCACTACCTGGGAAAGCGAGGTGATCTGAGTGCCGGCGCTCATTCCCGAAGGATAATGAAACGTATTGCCGGCTTGGGCGGCTCCGGCGCTGAGCGCCAGCACCGAAAGCGAGGTTAGCAGTAGTTTACGCATAGCTGAGTCTCCATAGGTAAAATGATTACCCCAAAAGGGGCGGAATGGAGCCATTTTATAATATTAAAAGACTGGGAACAGGTAAATCAAGCCGCCGGCCGCAAATTTCACCATATTGTCATAAGCCCGGGTACCACGAAAAAAGAGCCATGAAGCAGCAGCTTCATGGCTCTTTAAGAGTGTTCCTTTTAGTAAGGGAAGAAAGACGGTGTTAGCACCACACGATCAGGATGTCCTGAATGACGCCGCCACCGCCGGCAGCGCCAGCACCGCTGCCGCCGTTGATCTTGCCGCAGGTGCCGCCGTCGCCGCCCCATTCGCCACCGCCGCCCCAGTAGTCATCACCGCCCCATTCGCCTTGGGTATCGGCCGCAAACTGGTCGTTGAAGTTCGTCTGGTTGTTGGGAAGCTGGCCGTCAATCGTGTCGAAATTGTCGGGAATCGTTTCTTCCGTACCATCGATGATGGTCTTGTCGGCGCCGATGTCGAAGTCCGTATTGCCGAGCAGGTTGTGGGGCATGCTGCAGGTATCGCAGATTTCATTGGCGCGGCCCCAGGGCGTTCCATAAGTGGAGTTGGAAAGCTGGGAATTGGCATCGTCGAGATTGTCGCCCCACAGGTTCATGTCATCCGTGATCGACTGCGAGAGCCAGCCAATCAGACCTGCACCGTTATCTCCCATGATGGAGGCGGCGCCCATGTCGGCGGCGTGTTCATCGGCGCTGGCCTGTTCGTCCTGCGCAATACCGTCGCCGTTGATCGCGGCCTGCATTGGGTGGACGTCCTCATGCGCGAGCACGGATGCCACTTCCTCGGCGGTCATATTGCCGGAGAGCAGGGATTTATCCACCGTGATCGTGCCATTGTTGTAATTCACATTATCGAGACCGAGCTGGCCGGATTCGGAAGTTTCCGTGAGTGACGGGCCGTTCGGGTTGTTCTGGTAATAAGAGCCGTTCAGAACGCCGTCCGTCTTGCCCTGGCTGACAATCGCGCTCTGAAGCGCCTGCATCTGCGCCATGGTGGTGATATGGGTGTTGGAAGTCATTCCCGAAGGATAATGAAACTGATTACCGGCATGGGCGGCTCCGGCGCTGAGCGCCAGTGCCGATAAGGTGGTTAGAAAGAGTTTACGCATATTTATGGCTCCTTGAGCATAAAGGTGAGGTATCTTCATAATCTCCGCGGAACGAAATTGTTAGCGTTAAATTAATCATCCCTTAATATTTCATAAAATTGTAACATAGTGCCAACGACATTATGCTAGAATCCTGCGCACTGGATGAATATGGGGACATGGGCATATGAGTAACGATCGTAAGCTATTGAATGGTCTGGCAACTGCCGCCCTGCTGGCCGCAGGCTCGCTGCCGTTGGCTGCGCGTGCGCAGCCCAAATCTCATACACGTTCCGCTTCGCAGGCGCAGGCACTGTCCGCAAGCTCCGCGGAGTGGCTGCCAGACTCACCGGAAGCGCAGAAGAAGCTCGACGATCTGGTAAGCGATACCCGGCTTGCCATTAATAGAGCGCAGTACCCCGATATGCACCGGGCCAATGAAGATGGGGCGGAGGGCCAGCGGATAGCGACGATGATGCAGAAATTGCAGAATAAAGCCCCTTCCTTGTTCAAGGAGAAAATAAAGATGGTGGGCGGCACGTCCAATCCGCCGCAGATATATATCTATACAAATGATTTGCCGCTGCTCGATGAGCAGAAGGACATGTCGTCCGATGGGAAGAGCGGCGTATGGGCGGTGTTCGTCAGCACCGGCGCTCTGAAACAGCTTCAGGACGAAAAACTTCTCAATGCGTCACTGGGCTATCTGCTCGCGCGGCATATACGCCAGATGAATCCCGATCTGGTGGAAAAGGATGCTCGCTTCCAGCCGGAAACCAACGCCTATGGCGCTGAATATAAAGCAGTCGCACCGGAGATAGACCGCCTCGCCAAACGCCATATGGCGCTCGATGATCGGCCTGTCACGCCGGACGGGAAGAAGGCCCATTATCGTGAGGTGATAGTGGAAGACAGGCTCAATGTCTGGCTAACCGGGGACAGCACGGCGGCGAAGATGTGGCCTCAGGCACTCGCCGGCGGAATGAATGCGGAAGATGCCGGGGCCATCGCCGGCATGCATTTTCCCATTCCCTCCCCCACGGTGCGCATGGCGGAAGCCGACGCCGCCGGAGCGCGCAAGGCCAAAGAGGCTGACGTTGGCCATAAGCGCTGAATTCCTGGGCAAGACGCGCAAGGCACTTTCACTTCGCCTGTAAAATCATAAATTTAACGAATAGATTAATTTTTCGATAATATTTGTATAAATTTCACGCAAAGCGTGTATATTTGATACATATAACATTCACTCATTTTTCGAGGCTGATATGAAAACGTTAGTATTGTCTCTCCTCACCGCCACGGCGCTGACCGTGCCGGGGCTGGCTTCCGCGCAAGAGATGTGGGGTCCTGCAGCCATCATGCATCACGTCTGGGAAGGCGGCGGTGAAACCAAAATCAACAAGGTCGCGCCTGACGCCGTGGATGCGCAATCGCATGCCGATAGCAGCCAGGCCCCGACATGGAACGGTATGCCCGTATCGCCCACCGCCGTGAACAGGCATGTCTATAAGGGCGGCGACAGCCAGGCGAGCGAAAGCGTGCCGGAGAAAGCCGATGTGGTCGCTGTGTCCGACAGCACCGTCGCCGCCGATACGCATCTTCTGGAACGCCGCTATGGCGGCTTCTATGCGTTCGGCGCTGAAACGTCAGCCTCCAGCTCCAATCCGTTCAGCTATTACCTCCAGCTGTTCGACGGCGTCAGCGAATAATATTGAGCATTGGCGATTAGGCTTGCCGCGCCCGTCAAACGGGATGCGCATCCGCTTGCCTGCGCCCGGAAAAAAGTATCAACTGCGCGTACCGTAAAAGCTCCCTTTCCTTAAAGTGACAGCGTGACTGCCGCCATGACGCCCGTTTTTCGTTTCGCTCCCAGTCCCAATGGCAGGCTGCATCTGGGCCACGCCTATTCGGCGCTGCTCAATGCCGCGCTCGCCAGGCGGCTACAGGGGCGGTTTCTGCTGCGCATGGAAGACATCGACACGACGCGCTGCACCGAAGCATTGGCGCGGGGGATCATAGAGGATCTGGCCTGGCTCGGACTCACCTGGGAGGAACCGGTGCGCGTGCAATCGCATCATGGTGACGATTATGCCCGCGCGCTGGCATCGCTTCAATCGCGCAGTCTTGTCTATCCCTGTTTCTGTTCGCGCCGCGAGGTGGAAGAGGCGAGCGCCAGGCGCGATCCCGATGGTGCGCCGCTATACCCCGGCACTTGCGCGTATCTTGCGCCGGAGATGGTGGCGGCACGCATCGCGGCGGGGGAAAGCCATAGCTGGCGGCTGCGCATGGATAAGGCGCTTGCGGCTGTTGCCCCCTCGCTGCATTACCGGCGTTTCGCGCTATATGCGATGGAAGAAGAAACCGTCACGGCGGACCCGGCACGCTGGGGCGATGCCGTCATCGCTCGCAAGGATATCGCCACGAGCTATCACCTGTCGGTCGTCACCGACGATGCGCTGCAATCGGTAAGCCATGTCGTGCGCGGCGCGGATCTGGAGGCGGCCACCTGCCTGCATGTGTTGCTGCAGGCATTGCTCGGATTGCCGACCCCGCTCTACCATCATCACGCATTGCTGCTGGCGCCCGAAGGCGACAAGCTCGCAAAAAGCAAGGGCGGCGAGACGCTGGCCGATTTGCGCGCGCGCGGCGTCAGCTCAGGCCAGGTGCGGGCGATGCTGTCGTGAGGAATTCAGCCATTTCAGTCCCGTTCGCCAGCCGTGATGCCGATGCTTTCAAGCAGGGCCTGCGGGGTGGAAGGGCCGCCATTCAGCGCTTCATAGCACCGGTTATATTCCTGGCTGGAGCCCGCGCCGTAAAACGCCGCCATGCGCGGGGCTATCTGCGGAGAGGAAAGCCCTTCTTCGTTAAGCGTCTTAAACGCGGTCAGGGCATGCGCTTCCGACCAGAGGTAGCCGTAATAACCCGCCGCATAGCCGCTTAAAGGATCGCTGAACAAATGGCTGAAGCGCGTAAGGGGGTAGGAACGTATATGCTCCGCGAGCGGGTGATCGAAATCAGCCGCCTTCTCGATGTCGCTTGCGCTCTGGTTCGGCGCGGGCTCCTGCGAATGGGCGAGGAAATCCCGGCGGGCATTCTGGATGATGAGAAGCTTCTGCCGCTCGGCTGCGAATGTTCCGGATTCTATGAATGCGGCGAGCAGCTTGTCAGGAACAGGCTCGCCGGCAGGATTGCGGGCGAAGCTTTTAAGCCCCTGGGGGTCGTGCACCCAGTTTTCCATAAGGTTGGAATGGATTTCCGTGTAATCGGACGAGCCGGACGTGCCTTGCAGGCAAGCATAGCGCGTCTTTGTGCCGAGCAGGCCATGCATGGTGTGCCCGCCCTCATGGAAAAGCGTTTCGGCTTCCTCGATGCTTAAAAATGCGGGCTTGCCCGGTGCGGGGCGCGGCAGGTTCATGTTGAGCGAAACGATTCTGGGGCGATCTGTGCTTTTCGCCTGAAGATTATCCATCCATGCGCCATCCGTCTTTTCCGCGCGCGCATAAATATCCGCATAGAGGATGCCGATGAAACTATGCGTCCTGCTATCATGGACGTCATAGGTCTGTACGCTTGAATCCAGGCGCGGGTAAGACCTGTTCTCGCTGAAAGTAACGCCGAAAGTTCGGGATGCCGTCTCAAAAAATCCTTTAATGACATTTTCCAGCGGCAGGTATTCGGAAAGTTTCCGCGCGTCGTATCCGTATTTTTCTTCGCGGCAGAGACTGGACCAGTAGGGCAGGTCATAGGGTTCGAGCGTATGCGGGCCTCCATGCCGCCCGGCATATTCGCAGACCTCGCGCACGGTCCTCTCGAACTTGGGCAAGGCCGCCTTGGCGACTTTATCCATTAAGTCCTGCGCACGGGCAAGATTCCCGGCCATCGTCGGCTCAAGCGCATAGGCGGCGTAATCCGGATAGCCTAATAGCTGAGCGCGCTGGTGCCGCAATGCCAGAATCTCTTTGACCAGAGGCGCGTTATCGCAGGGCTCTTCCGCGCCGATGCGATTGAGCGCCTCGAACACCCGTTGCCTTAAGTCACGGCTCCGCGCCATTTCCAGCAGCGATTCCACCTGCAGCCGTTTGGGAATAATCAGCCATCCTTCTTTGCCCGCCTCCTCCGCATCCTTCCGGAAGGCGGAAAGCATGGAATCGGAAAGTCCCTTCAACTCTTGCATGTCGGTGATTGGCACCGCCTGCCGGACCGCGCCTTTGGCGAGATTACCCTCGAAGGCGGCGCAAAGTTTTATGAGCCTGTCGTCGAGCCTATTGAGGCTCTTTCTCCCGGCGGCAGACAGGCGCGATCCGTCATTCTTAAAAGCCCCTTCCGTTTTAAACCGGTAGGCGAACTTATGAAGTAATACCTTGTCTTCCGCATCCGCGGGCATGGGAATGGACTGGAAACGCGCGCCCAGCTGCTCATCCTGAAAACATTTTTTGGCGAAGGCGGCGATGCGTGTGGAAAGGGCGACGCTGATCTTTTCCATCTCGTCGGACTTACGCGAATTATGGCAGGTGCTGAAAATAGACCCTATCTGATCGATATCGCTGAAAAGCGTATCGAGCGGAACGACCGTATTGTGAAAGCTGGCCGGCGGGGCATCGGCTTTGATCGCGGCGAATTTCTTCTCCGCTTTCTCAAGAGCCTTATCCAGCGCCGGCAGGAAATGGGCGGGCTTTATCCGGTCATAAGGAGGAATGCTGTAGTCGCCCAGCAGGGGATTGTCGCTTGCCATAGATTCCAGTCGCTTTCTCGTTTCAGGCCGTATAAGGAGCTGACAATCATATTGAAACCGTGCGGTGAATACTAGGAAGAACGGCAGGTGGCCTCCGTGCTACACCGCCGGTTGAAGGCCTTGGATATATCAGTACCCGTAAGGGAATTTCTGCTCTATGGTCGCAAGACGTTATCCCCATCGTAGGTGGTCCCCGCTTGCCCTCGGTATACGATTTAAAGCCGGCATTCCAGGCCTTGCTCAGGCCTATGGTCCAGAAACTGGCGGCCCGGGGCGCTACCGCCAATCAGGTTACTATTTCCGCCGCAGTGCTGTCGCTTCTGGGCGGCGTGATTATCGCCCTATGGCCCGCGGCCTCCTTCCCCTTTTTCCTGTTGCCCTTCCTGCTCTTCGTGAGGATGGCGCTGAACGCGATAGACGGCATGCTCGCGCGCGAATGCGGCCAGCAATCGAAACTGGGGGCCATCCTGAATGAGCTGGGTGACGTCTTCTCCGATACGTTTCTTTATCTTCCCTTCGCGCTGGTGCCCGGCATTTCCCCGCTGCTTATGACGGCGGTGGTCCTGCTGGCCATTATCAGCGAAATGACCGGGGTGGTGGCGATACAGATAGGGGCAAAGCGCCAGTATAAGGGGCCCATGGGTAAGAGCGACCGCGCTTTATGGCTGGGCGCTTTCTCGCTGGCGCTGGCGATGGGATACCGGGCGCCGCTCGGGATGAATCTGTTTCTGGCCGCGGTGCTACTCCTGCTGCTCAAGACCCTCTATAACCGGATTGCGACGGCGCTGCGCGAGACCGCGCCGCCCGCTGATTCCCCCATTCCTTAAGGACGGATTCCATGGACAATGAAACGCGCACGCCTGAGGAGCATACATTCGCGACCTTTGACGGGGTGGAACTGTTCTACCGGCACTGGAAAGGCAAAGGCGAGAAGGCCATTGTCCTTTTCCATCGCGGGCACGAGCATTCCGGGCGGCTGCAGGAGGTCGTGGATAGCTTAGGGCTGCCGGACTACGACTGCTTCGCCTGGGATGCGCGCGGCCTCGGGCGCTCGCCGGGCACGCGCGGCTATGCCGATAATTTCGGCGTATTTCTCAAGGATGCCGACTGCTTCGTGCGGTATCTGAGCCAGCGGTACGGCATCGCCATTCACGACATGGCCGTCGTCGCGCAGAGCGTCGGCGCGGTCATCGCCGCCGCCTGGGTGCATGATTACGCGCCCGACATACGCTGCCTCGTCCTCGCCTCGCCGGCGCTTAAAGTAAAGCTCTATATTCCCTTCGCGCGCCGGCTGATAGCGCTCAAGCTCAAGTTCAAACCCCCGGGCTTCGTCAATTCCTATGTGAAGGCGAAATTCCTGACCCACGATCCGGCGCGCATCGCTTCCTATAACAGCGATCCGCTCATCACCCGCCCGATTGCCGAGAATATCCTGGTGGAGCTTTATGACGTGGCGGCGAGGCTCGTGAAAGATGCCGCCGCCATCACCACGCCCACGCAATTGCTGGTCTCGGGCAGCGATTGGGTCGTGCATCAGGAGCCGATGAAGCGGTTATTCGTGAATCTGGGCTCGGCCATCAAGGAATATCACGAATTTCCGGGCTTCTTTCATGATACGCTGGGCGAGAAAGACCGCCATCTGCCGCTGGCGAAGGCCCGCCGGTTCATCGAGAAGCAGTTCAGCGCCCCCTTTGCCCCGCCCGATCTCACCCGGGCGGACAGCCAGGGCTATACCTATGTGGAAGCGGAAATGCTGAAAAGCTCGCTTGAGCCCTTGAGCCTGAAATGGTTCTATTACGGCATGGCCAAAGCCAATATCCGGCTCGGCAGCCATATGTCCAAAGGCATGAAGCTGGGCGTCGATACCGGATTCGATTCCGGCAGCACGCTCGATTATGTCTATGAGAACCAGCCGCGCGGCAAAGGCGCGGTGGGCCGCTTCGCCGACAAAGCCTATCTGGAATCCATCGGCTGGCGCGGCATCCGCATCCGCAAGCAGAATGTCGAGCGCCTGATCACCAAGGCCGCCACACTGCTGCGCGCCAGCGGCCAGCCCGTGCGCATCATGGACATCGCCGCCGGCCATGGCCGCTATATCCTGGACGCGGTCCGGCACATCGAGGCGGACAGTATTCTGCTGCGCGATTACAGCGATCTGAACGTCGCCGCAGGCAGTGCCATGATCCGGGAGCGCGGGCTGGAAGCGACCGCGCAGTTCGTGGCCGCAAACGCGTTCGATACCGAATCGATTGCCGGGGTGACGCCGAAGCCGACGCTCGCCGTCGTGTCGGGCCTTTATGAGCTGTTCCCCGATAACGCGCTTATCCGCGCCTCGCTTTCGGGCATCGCGCGGGCGGTGGCGGCGGGCGGCTATCTGGTCTATACCAACCAGCCCTGGCATCCGCAGCTCGAGCTTATCGCCAGAACCCTCACCAGCCATCGCCAGCATCAATCCTGGGTGATGCGGCGGCGCACCCAGCGCGAAATGGATCAGCTGGTGGCGAATGCCGGATTTGAAAAGGTCGAACAATATTCCGATAGCTGGGGCATCTTCAGCGTCTCGCTGGCGCGCAGGCGCTAGGAGATGGAAGGATGAGCGCGACTCCGCCACCTATCGTATGGAAACGCGGCCTCTGCTGGCTTGCCTTTCTGGGGCCGTTCTTTTTCCTCACCTATGGCGTCACCAATTATATCACCGGCCTGCGCGGCAATGCCGGGGTCTATGTTTATGACTGGGAACGTTCCATTCCTTTCATCCCCTGGCTGATGCTGCCCTACATGTCCATCGACGGGTTCTACGCCGCCTCGCTGTTCCTCTACCGCAAGCGGAGCAGCCTCGACCGGCATGCGCTGCGCCTGCTCGCCGCCACGCTCATTTCATGCGCCGGGTTTCTTTTGTTTCCTTTGCGGTTTTCTTTCGAGGTGCCACACGCGGAAGGGTTCAACGGCTGGCTGCAGGCACTTCTGCTCGGCTTCGACAAGCCGTTTAACCAAGCCCCCTCGCTGCATATCAGCCTGCTCATAATTTTATGGGTTGCCTACGCCAAAAAGATCCGCAGCCTGCCTGCCCGGCTTTTATTGCATAGCTGGTTCCTGGCTATCGGCGCCTCCGTCCTCTTTGTCTATCAGCATCATTTCATCGACGTCTGGACCGGCGCGCTGGCCGGTATCACCTGCCTTTACATTATTCCGAGACAGCCATTCACATGGCGATATTCCGTGCCGGCACGGACAATGAAAGCCATAGGATTTCGCTATGCGCTGGCCTCTGCCGTTCTGACCGGCATCGCGCTTTATTTGAGCTACGGCTACGGCACCTGGTATTTTCTGCTGATATGGCCCTCCATGGCCTTGGGGCTGGTGGCGGGCGCTTACTACGGTCTGGGAAGCGCGATATTCCAGCGTTACCAGGGAAACATGCGCTGGCCCGCGCGGCTGCTGCTTGCCCCCTACCTGCTGGGCGCCTGGCTTAACTATCGCTATCACCTGCATCACCGCGCCGAGCTTTGCCAGCTGCATGAGCGGCTCTGGCTCGGTGCCTATCCCGGCAAATCCGCACATGCTCAAGCGTGGCATGCGGTGCTGGATATGACCAACGAGTTTTCGCGCTCCCGCCTGCACGCGGAGCACAGGAAATACCTGCCGGTGATGGATCTGACGGCGCCGTCTTCCCGCATTCTGGTGCGCGCCTGCCGCTGGATTGACTTAAGGCGCGAGGGCAGGGTGCTGGTGCATTGCGCGCTCGGCCTGTCACGCAGCGCCAGCGTCGCCGCCTGCTGGCTGGCATGGCGGACCGATAAGGACATCGGGGAAATCGTCGGCGAGATAAGCAGACTGCGCCCGGGCATCTTGCTGACTGAGGAGCATAAAGCCCATATCAGAGAAGCGTTGAGCGAGTTGAGGCGTTATGGATAAGCCGCATACGCAATCCAGCGCGGACATCGTGCTGATAACCGCATTGCTGGGCAGTTTCCGCGCGCTGGAATTTTTCGTCGCAGGGGCAACGTTGCTGGGAGTGATGTGTTACGCGCAGGCCGGGCAGGGAATGGTGATGCTGCTGTCCGCTGGCGTATTCGCCTCAGGGATGGCTGCTCTTTATTACGCCTTGCGGATACGCATCGATCATCGGATCTTCGCACATTGGAATGAGATCGACACGGCGGCGCTGGACGCATCACTGCAAAAAATGAACCCGAATTTCAAAGCCGGGCGCTCGCTCGATTCCCGCCTCGCGGGCGCGAGATCGCTGTTCAAGCGCGGCATTATCCTGGTGCTATTGCAATGCGCGCTGCTCGCCCTGCTGGCGTGGGCGGGGTGAGGATTATCCTGCGAATTAACAGGCAAGAGGTGGTTGCGGGGGCAGGATTTGAACCTGCGGCCTTCAGGTTATGAGCCTGACGAGCTACCGGGCTGCTCCACCCCGCGTCACCAAAAACACGGGCACGAATGCCCGGTAGCTCCTTTTGTTTTGCGCTCTGCTTTCGCAACGCGCTCGCGGGCTGCTCCACCCCGCGTCACCAATGGTTTAGCGTTAAAGCCGCGCCAAAGGACGGTCTTTATAGCAAATTTCGCGGGGAGTGCAAGCTAAGTTCCTAGGCCGCCTTTTTAAGCGCCTGGGCCATGGTTTTGCCGAGCGCCGCCGGGGAGTCGGCGACATGGATGCCCGCCGATTTCATGGCGTCGATCTTCGATTCCGCACCGCCCTTGCCGCCGGAAATGATGGCTCCCGCATGGCCCATGCGCCGCCCGGGAGGGGCGGTGCGACCCGCGATGAAGCCCGTGATAGGCTTCCTGGTCTTGCTTTTCCTGATGAATTCGGCTGCGTCTTCTTCCGCCGAGCCGCCGATTTCGCCGATCATGATGATGGCGTCCGTTTCGGGATCGGCCAGAAACAGCTCGATGACATCGACGAAATTCGTGCCGTTGACCGGATCGCCGCCGATGCCCACGCAGGAGGACTGTCCGAGCCCTTCCGCCGTGGTCTGGGCCACCGCCTCATAGGTGAGGGTGCCGGAGCGCGAGACGATGCCGACGCGGCCTTTTTTATGGATGTGGCCGGGCATGATGCCGATTTTACATTCCCCCGGCGTGATGACGCCCGGGCAGTTGGGCCCGATGAGACGCGTGTTGCTGCCGCTGAGCGCGCGCTTCACCTTCACCATGTCGAGCACGGGAATGCCTTCGGTGATGCAGACGACGAGCGGCAATTGCGCGTCGATGGCTTCGAGTATCGCGTCCGCCGCGTAAGGGGGCGGGACGTAAATTACCGAGGCGGTCGCGCCGGTGCCTTTGACGGCGGCCTCGACCGTGTCGAACACGGGCAGGCCCAGATGCTGGCTGCCGCCCTTGCCGGGCGTGACGCCACCCACCATCTTCGTGCCGTAGGCGAGCGCCTGCTCGGAGTGGTAGGTGCCTTCGCGGCCTGTGAAGCCCTGGCAGATGACCTTGGTATTCTTATTGACGATGATGGACATGGGTGCGGCTCCTTAGGCTGCTGCTTTTTTAACGGCTTTTACGATACGCTCGGCGGCGTCGCCGAGATTGTCGGCGGGCAGGATAGGCAGGCCCGAGCCCGCGAGCATCTTCTTGCCCAGCTCGACGTTGGTGCCTTCCAGGCGCACGACCAGCGGCACATCAAGGCTCACCTCACGCGCGGCGGCGATGATGCCTTCGGCGATGATGTCGCAGCGCATGATGCCGCCGAAGATATTGACGAGGATGCCCTCCACGTTCGGGTCCGACAGGATGAGCTTGAAGGCTTCCGTCACCTTCTCGCGCGTCGCGCCGCCGCCGACATCGAGGAAATTGGCGGGCGTGCCGCCGTAAAGCTGGATGATGTCCATCGTCGCCATGGCCAGTCCCGCGCCGTTGACCATGCAGCCGATATTGCCGTCCATCTTGATGTAGGACAGGCCGAACTTGGCGGCCTTGCGCTCGAGCGGATCTTCCTCGTCCTCGTCGCGCATCTCCACCACCTCGTTCTGGCGGTAAAGCGCGTTCTCGTCGAAATTGAACTTGGCGTCGAGCGCGATTATCTTGCCCTGCTTGGTGATGACGAGCGGGTTGATTTCAAGCTGGCTCGCGTCCTTCTCGGTGAAGGCGCGGTAGAGATTCATGATGAACTCGTCGAACGCGCCCATCTGCTCTTTCTTGATGCCTAAGGCGAAGGCGAGCCTGCGCGCCTCGTAATGCTGGATGCCCGCCGCCGGGTCCACCTCGACCTTATGGATTTTATCGGGATGCTTCTCGGCCACTTCCTCGATCTCGACACCGCCTTCGGAGGAGACCATGAAGGTGATGCGAGAGGTGGCGCGGTCGATGACCATAGAGAGGTACATTTCCCCGGCGATGTCGCTGCCTTCCTCGATATAGATGCGCTTGACTTCCTTGCCTTCCGGCCCGGTCTGGTGGGTCTTGAGCGTCATGCCTATCATCTTCTTGGCAAGCTCGGCCACCTCGTCGATGGATCTCGCGAGCTTGACGCCGCCGGCCTTGCCGCGGCCGCCCGCATGGATCTGCGCCTTGACCACCCAGAGATTGCCGCCGAGCTTGCGCGCCACGTTCTCGGCTTCGGCCGGCGTATAGGCGACGCCGCCGCGCGGCACCGGTACGTTGTATTTGGCGAGGATGGATTTGGCCTGGTATTCATGGATATTCATAGTGTCTCCGCTTTTTTAAGGGATGGAA
>Ga0206869_1049_pt1 | contig 24990 bp, 19 predicted proteins | sample Alteio_BWOrgCont_35_FD_152618 | JGI IMG/M metagenome (GOLD analysis project Ga0206869, IMG submission 152618) | Enriched cells from forest soil in Barre Woods Harvard Forest LTER site, Petersham, Massachusetts, United States -... | ecosystem: Environmental > Terrestrial > Soil > Temperate forest >... | reverse complement strand
CGGCATACGGATTGTGCGCACCGCGGCGTCGATTTCGTGCGCGGCGTCGCCAAGCGCTGCGCCCGGCAGCAGATTGAACGAAATGGTTGCCGCGACGAACAGGCCCTGGTGACTGACCGACAGCGGCGCGTTGCCGGCATTGTAATGGCTGACGGCGGCGAGCGGGATCATCGTTTCCATGGCGGTGGAAACCGCCGCGCCCGAGGATGCGCTGCCCTTGCCGACATTGGCGAGCGCATTAGTGGCGGCATTGCGGGCGGAATTGTTGTTGGCATTTGCCGCGGCGCTTGACCTCGCCGATGCCGTTGAGCCTGCCGTTCCCGTCGTGGTGGCGGTCACGTTGCCGGAGGGAGCATTGGTCTGCGCGGTTCCGGCCGCGCCACCGCCGGACGTGGCAACATAAATCTCCCGTAGCGATGCCGGATATTGCGTGTATCGCGGGTCGATCTCCATGACCACATGATACTGATTGATCGCGCTGTAAATGACCGAAACCTGCCGCTGACCGAACGCATCGTAAAGCGTGTTGTCGATCTGCGCGGGCGTGATGCCGAGGCGTGAAGCCATATCGCGGTCGATCACGAGATCGGATTCGAGACCGCGTTGTTGCTGGTCCGAACTGACGTCGGTCAATACCGCGCTATGTTCCAGCGCCTGGACAAGGAGCGGCGTCCATTTTTGCAAGTCTTGCGGATTGTCGGACTGCAACGTGTATTGATAGGCGGCATTGCTCTGCCGGCCGCCGGCGCGGATATCTTGAACCGGAATCAAAAACAGCCGGCCGCCCGGAACCTTGGCGAGTTTCGGCCGCAGCCGCGCCATCACCTCGCTGATCGGCGTCCGTTCCGATATCGGCTTGAGCGACACGAACACCGAACCGGTATTGATCTGGCCGAAGCCGCCGCCGGAGCCGACGCCGGTATAACCGACGACGTGCTCCACCGCGGGATCCTGCTGCACGATTTCCATCATCTGACGCAGCTTTTGCGTCATGAGCTGAAACGACACGCTTTGATCGGCTTGCAGCGAGCCGATCATGCGGCCGGTGTCCTGCTCCGGGAAAAACCCTTTGGGCACGATGGCGAACAGAACGATATTCAGCGCAATAGCGGCGAAGAAAACACAAAGCACGAGCCTCGAGTGTTGTAACGCCCAGCCGAGCGAACGCTCATAGCCGGCCAGTGCCCGATCGAACAAACTCCTGCGCCGGCGCTCTTGCCGTGCCGGCTCGGGCCGCAACAGGAGCGCCGACATCATCGGCGTGGTGGTCAGCGAGATCGCCAGCGAAATCATGATGGCCAACGAAAGTGTCAGCGTAAACTCGCGGAACAGCCGGCCGAGTATGCCGCCCATCAGCAGGATCGGGATGAACACCGCAACCAATGACAGGCTGATCGACAACACGGTGAAGCCGACCTCGCGTGCGCCGCGAAGCGCCGCCTGCAGGCGCGGCATGCCGGCTTCGAGATGCCGCGAAATATTCTCGAGGACGACGATGGCGTCGTCGACCACGAAGCCGGTGGCGATGGTGAGCGCCATGAGCGACAGGATGTCGAGACTGTAGCCGAGCAGGTACATTGCCGCGAAGGTGCCCAAGATGGAAACCGGCACTGCGACCGACGGAATCAAGGTGGCGCGGAAATTGCGCAGGAACGCGTAGACCACAAACGTGACCAGCGTGATCGCGATCACCAGCGTCACTTCGGTGTCGTGCAGCGATTGGCGGATCGTGATACTGCGATCGATCGCGATGGTGACATTGACGTCAGCTGGCATCGCCGCTTGCAAATGTGGCAATTCGGCTTTCACGCTGTCGATGGTATCGATGATATTGGCGCCCGGCTGGCGGAATAGGATGATCAGCACCGAAGGTTGACCGTTGGACAGTCCGAGATTGCGCACGTCCTCCACGGAGTCGGACACGGACGCGACGTCGGAAAGCTGTACGGCGGCGCCGTTGCGATAGGCAATCACCAGCGGCGCATAGTCCTGAGCCTTGGTCGCCTGATCATTGGTGTAGAGCTGATAACGGCGGTCGCCGTCGTCGATGCTGCCCTTCGGGCTATTGGCGTTTGCCGAGGCAAGCGCCGCGCGCACGTCTTCGAGGCCGATGCCGTATTTGAACATCACCTGCGGATTGAGTTCGACGCGGACCGCCGGCAGCGCCGAACCGCCGATGATGACCTGACCGATGCCGCCGATTTGCGACAATTGCTGCTGAAAGACGTTGCTGGCCGCGTCGTACATCTGGCCTTGCGTCAGCGTCTTCGACGTCATCGCCAGAATGAGGATCGGCGCATCCGCCGGGTTGACCTTGCGATAGGTCGGGTTGGATTTCAGGCTCGACGGCAAGTCGGCGCGCGCGGCGTTGATGGCGGCCTGCACGTCGCGCGCCGCGCCGTCGATGTCGCGGTTGAGATCGAATTGCAGCGTGATACGCGTCTGACCGATGCCACTTTGCGAAGTCATTTCGCTCACGTCGGCGATCTGGCCGAGATGGCGTTCGAGCGGTGCGGCGACGCTAGTCGCCACCGTATCGGGGCTGGCGCCTGGAAGCTGCGCACTGACTGAAATAGTAGGAAAGTCGACTTGCGGCAGCGGCGAGACCGGCAATTTTAAGAACGCCAGAACGCCCGCCAAGGCGATGCCGAGCGTGAGCAGCGTCGTTGCCACCGGCCGGCCGATGAACGGCGCGGAAATGTTCATTCGGCCGGCGCTCCCGGAGCGAGCGGATTTGCCGACTGGCGGCCGGTCAGGCGCACGGCGAGCCGATCGAAGTAGAGATAGATGACTGGCGTGGTGAACAGCGTCAGCATTTGACTGAAGATCAGGCCGCCGATGATTGCGATGCCGAGCGGCTGCCGCAGTTCAGAGCCGGTGCCGGTCCCGACCATCAGCGGCAGCGCCCCAAGGATGGCGGCCATTGTCGTCATCATGATCGGCCGGAAACGCAACAGACAGGCCTGATAGATCGCGTCACGCGGCGCCATGCCCTCTTCGCGCTCGGCGTCCAGCGCGAAGTCGATCATCATGATCGCGTTTTTCTTCACGATGCCGATCAGGAGAATAATGCCGATGATGGCGATGACATCGAGGTCGTAATGCAGCACCATGAGCGACAACAGTGCGCCGACGCCGGCCGACGGCAACGTCGAAAGGATGGTGACCGGATGCACGAAACTCTCGTACAGCACACCGAGCACGATATACATCGCCACCACGGCGGCGATGATCAGGAACACTTCGTTGGCCAGCGAAGATTGGAATGCCGCGGCGGTGCCTTGGAAAGCGGTAATGAAACTCTGCGGCAGGCCGACCTCGGTCTCCGTCTGTTGAATGGCGGTGACAGCGGAACCGAGCGAATAGCCCGGCGCAGTGTTGAAGGAAATCGTGGTGGCCGGGAACTGACTGAAATGCGTGATCAATAACGGCGAAGCGCGCTGCTCGATATGCGCGATGGCCGATAGCGGCACTTGGCCGTTAGTCGACGACGAGGACGACGGCAGATAAAGCGATTCGAGTCCGGTCAGCGATTTCTGCAGAGCGGGATCGACCTCCAGGATGACGCGGTATTGGTTCGACTGGGTGTAGATCGTCGAAACGATGCGCTGGCCGAAAGCATCATAAAGCGCGTTGTCGACCGTCGCCGGCGTGATGCCGAAGCGGCTGGCGGTCGCCCGATCGATCACGAGATCGACGGCGAGGCCCTGTTGCTGCAGATCGCTTGCCACATTGGTGAGCTGCGGCAACTGACTGAGGCGCTGCACCAGTTTCGGCACCCAGGTGTTGAACTCGGCCGGATTGGCGTCTTCCAGCACGAAATGATACGGCGCGCGGCTGATGGTCGAATCGATCGTCAGATCCTGCGCCGGCTGCATGTAGAGCGTGATGCCGGCGACGCCGGTAATTTCGTTCTCGATCCGACGAATGATTTCTGCGGCAGAGAGGTTGCGGTCGTCGTGCGGTTTCAGCGTGATCAGAAATCGGCCGGTGTTGAGTGTCTGATTGGTGCCGTCGACACCGATGAACGAGCTTAAGCCCTCGACGTCCGGATCCTTGAGGATGGCCTCGGCGAGTTTATTTTGCAGATCCGCCATGGCCTCGTACGAAATGCTTTGCGACGCCTCCGATATGCCCTGGATCATCCCGGTGTCTTGCACCGGGAAGAAACCCTTCGGAATCACGACATAAAGCAGCACGGTCACGGCGAGCGTCAGGATGGCGACCAACAGCGTCGCCGGCTGGCGATCCAAAACCCAATTTAGCGCCCGGCCGTAGCGGGCGATCAAAGCGTCGAATGCCTGTTCGGCGGCCAGATCGAAACGCGACCGCTCGCCCTGCGGGCGGTGCCGGATGAGCCTGGCGCACATCATCGGCACCAGCGTCAGAGAGACCACCGCGGAAATGATGATCGTGACGGCAAGCGTGATCGAGAATTCGTGAAACAAGCGGCCGACCACGTCGCCCATGAACAATAAGGGGATCAGCACGGCGATGAGCGAAATGGTCAGCGATATGATGGTGAAGCCGATCTGCGCCGAACCGCGGAGCGCTGCTTCGAGCGGCTCCATGCCGTCTTCGACATAGCGCGCGATATTTTCGATCATCACGATGGCGTCGTCGACGACGAAGCCGGTGGCGATGGTCAGCGCCATCAGTGACAGATTGTCGAGGCTGAAGCCGAGGAGATACATCGCGCCGAACGTTCCGACGAGCGACAGCGGCACCGAGAGGCTCGGGATGATGGTGCCCGGAAGCGTGCGCAGGAAGACGAAGATCACCAGGACCACCAGCACGACGGCGAGGCACAGCTCGAACTCGACGTCCGCTACCGACGCGCGGATCGTCACGGTGCGGTCGCTGAGCACCGCGATGTCAACCGCCGCCGGCAGCCCGGCGGTGATCTGCGGCAACAGCTCCTGGATACGGTCGACAACCTGAATGATATTGGCGCCGGGCTGGCGCTGGACATTGATGATGATCGCCGGCGTCGTATTGGCCCAGGCGCCGAGCTTGGTGTTTTCCGGGCCGCTGACGATCGTCGCCACGTCCGATAGCCGCACCGGCGAGCCGTTGCGATAAGCGACGATGAGGCGCTGATACTGATCGGCGCTCGAGACTTGGTCATTGGCATTGATCGTCAAGGCCTGGGTCGGACCGTCGAAATTGCCCTTCGGCGTATTGACGTTCAGATTGCCGAGCGTGGTGCGGATATCATCGACATTGAGGCCATAGGCCGCGAGCGATTGCGGATTGACCTGAATGCGTACCGCCGGCCGCTGTCCGCCGCTGATGCTGACGAGGCCGACGCCGGTCAATTGGGAAATCTTCTGGGCGAGCCGCGTCTCGCTCAAATCTTCCAGCTCGGTGAGCGCCAGCGTTTTCGAAGTGATCGACAGCGTCAATATCGGCGCATCGGCGGGATTGACCTTGGCGTAGATCGGCGGCGTCGGCAGGTCGGCGGGCAGGAGGTTGCCGGACGCGTTGATCGCGGCCTGCACCTCTTGTTCGGCGACATCGAGATTGAGATCGAGGTTGAATTGCAGCGTGATCACGGACGCGCCGCCGGAACTCGCCGACGTCATCTGGTCCAATCCGGGCATCTGGCCGAATTGCCGCTCCAGCGGCGCCGTGACCGAAGACGTCATCACTTCCGGGCTGGCGCCGGGATAGAGCGTCTGCACTTGAATCGTCGGATAGTCGACTTCAGGCAAAGTCGACAGCGGCAGGAACTTGTAGGCCACGAAGCCCGACAGCATGATCGCGACCATCAGCAGCGTGGTCGCGACCGGACGTAAGATGAAGGGTTCCGAGACGTTCATCGCACCGTTTCATCGCTGCGCGCGGCATCGCGCTTGGCGCTGGCCTGCTGCGTCACGGGCCGCCCGGCGGTGACGTATTTTGCGGACGGCCGGACTGCTGGCCTTGCCCCCGATTTTGGCTGCCGCTTCCGGCGCGCGTTCCGGCGGGCGCAGTCCGCTGTCCATTTTCGGAGGCGACGATGACTTGCAGTCCATCACGCAAGCGATCGGTGCCATCGATGACGACACGCTCGCCGGCAGAGAGTCCGGAAGTGACAGCGGTCATGTTGCCGTCGACCGCGCTGGTCGTGATCTGCCGCACCGCAACCGTGTTGTCGGTGTTGATGACATAGACATAGGCGCCCGGCGAACCGCGCAGGATCGCCGAGGTCGGCACGGTGACGACATTTGTTAGGGTCTTCACCAGGAGCCGGGCATTCACGAACTGGTTTGGGAATAATTTGTTGTCGGTATTATCGAACTGCGCGCGTACCTTCACGGTCCCGGTCGTGGTGTCGATTTGATTATCGACGGCCGATACTTGGCCGGCGGCAAGTTCATGCAAGTTCGCGCGATCGTAAGTGGTGACCGGCAGAGCGCTGCCCGCGGCCAATTGCGGCATAATTTCCGGCAGATCGTCCTCCGGGACGGAGAAGATCACCGTAATCGGCTGCAATTGGGTAAGGACCGCAATGCCGGTGGAGGACGCCGTCTGCACGTAGTTTCCCGGATCGACCAGGCGAAGGCCGACGCGGCCGGTGACCGGGGAAACGATGTGGCAATAGGCGATATTCAGATTTTCCGAATCGACCAGCCCCTGGTCCTGTTTTACCGAGCCCTCGTATTGCTGGACGATAAAGACTTGATCCTCAGCCTGTTGCTTGGCGATCGAATTCTGTTGGGCCAGTGTCTGGTAGCGTGTCAGATCCATTTGAGCTTGCGCGAGCAGCCCCTGATCATGCGCGAGTTGACCTTGGTATTGCTCTCTCAGGATTTCATAAGGGCGTTGATCGATTTGCGCCAGAAAGTCGCCCTTATTGACCAATTGCCCTTCGGTGAATGCGACTTGGGTGAGTATCCCGTTGATTTGAGTTTGCACGGTCACGGTCGCAAGTGGTGTCACCGTACCGAGCGCGTTCACGATTTCGCGGATATCGCCCAGCGCGACCGTCGAGGCACCGACGGTTTGCAAGCCGCCCTGCGGGAAGCGGCCGCCGGCCGGCGGAGCGGACTTTGTCCAACGCACGGTTTCGTAAACACCGAACGCGAGCAGGATCGCGATCAGTCCAACGCCAATGCGAAATCTCGAACGCGATCGCGTCGTTACGTCCGGTTCCGGCGCCGGCCGGCGGAGACTAGGCGCCAAATCGTCATCCGTTTTGCGCGTGCGCTCGTCCATGATGGGCGTTCATCGATCCCGACATTCTCGACTTATAGAGTGCGCCGCTAGCGCTCGCCTAATGAATATTCCCTAATGACCGAACTGGCACGGTCAGCGATTGCTCCGCCCGGAAAACTCATGCGGAGCAGCCCCAGGGCAAGACGCTACTCAGGCTCACGAAGCCGCGGCAGTGTCCTCGGAATCGGCCGTTTAATCAAGAGCTTGGAAGATGGCGGCGGGTGCCTCGCACCGCGCGATCGAGCCGATTTAGGGAACCGACGCGTCCGCTATTGCGTCGGCGGCGGCGCGCTCGACGCGTTGGACGGCGTTGGAATCTTTGGCAATAGCTCGACAGCGAGCGGGGTTGCCGATTCGAGTTTTGGCGTCAGCGAAAAATCCGTCTGCAATTGAAACTGGTCCGGCACCAAGGTCGTGTCCCAGCCGCCGCCGACCGCTTCGATCAAGGCGACGCTGGCAAGGAACAGGTTTTGCCGAATAGTCAGTTCGGATTCCTGATCGGCAAGCAGAGTCAGTTCCGCTGTCACGACCGTCGTGAAAGCGATCGTTCCAGCCTGAAACTGGTTCAAAAACACGGAGACCGCCGTGCTCTGGTCCCTGACCGCTTGCTGCGCCACGCGAAGCTCTTGGCTGTAAAGGCGGATCGCGGCGAGTTCATCTTCCACTTGCTGGAATGCGGTGAGCACGGTCTGCCGATAATTGGCGACGCTTTCCCAATAGACCGCGCGCGCCGCATCGACCTGCGCCGAGGTCAATCCGCCGTTGAACAAGGTTTGCGTTCCGGCTGCGCCGATCGAGCCGATCGAACGTGCTGCGCTGAAGGGCAGCGGAATCGGACCGAGATATTGGATCACGCTGGACAGCGAAACGTCCGGAAAATAGGCCGCCTCGGCAACCCCAATCAGGGCATTTTGCTGCTGCATCGTCCGTTCCGACGCGGCAATGTCGGGGCGTCTTTCAAGGAGCGTCGAGGGAAGAGCGACTGGAATTTTAGGGATGCCTCCGAACAGATTGCGGGGCGCGATGGTGAGTTCAGAGGGCGGCCTGCCGATCAATAGGGCGATGGCGTGTTCGAACTGGGCACGCTGGACGCCGACATTGATAAGCTGCGCTTGCGCCGTCTCAAGCTGGGCCTTCGCCGTGGCGACGTCACCGCTTGTTACGGCGAAACCGGCATTGAATTGATTCTGCACAATGCCGAGCGTTTTCTTGTATTGCGCCACCGTGCGGGTAAGCAGATCGGCGAGTGAATCCGCGGCGCGGAGATTGAAATAGGCGGTAGCGAGCTGGGCCTGCGCCGACAGTTTGGCGTTATCGAGATCGGCTGAACTCGCTTGCGCGGCAGCGGTGTTGCTCTCGATCTGCCGGCGAATTTGGCCCCAGACGTCAAGGTCCCAGGCGCCGCTGATCGGCGCGGAATATTGTGTCGTGTATCTGGTCCCCAAACCAAACCCCACGCCGCTTCCGCCGGTCGTCCCGGCGAGTGCGCCCGTTCGCGTCCGGGTGACGCCGTAGCCGGCGGTGGCCGTCGGAAATAGCGTCGCCTGCGCTTCCCTGATGACCGCTTTGGCCTCCTCATAGGCCGCGGCCGAGGCGGCAACCGTCTGATTGGAAATTTCGACCTGAGGCAAGAGCGTATCGAGCGCGTGATCCCGATAGACTTTCCACCAATCGCCGCGATCTACGTCATCGCGCGGATTGGCGATCTTCCAGCCTTTGAGTTCTTTGTATTGGGTGGGCGTCGGCGCCGCTTCGCGGAAATAATTCGGCCCTACGGTACAGCCCGCGAGCAGCGCGGCAATGACCAACGCAGGAGCGCAGGCTTGCGTGCGTAAATAAGCTCTGCGTCGCACCCAACTACCCCGATGCACATCAGCATGGGCCAACGCAAACGCTGCTCGGAACCCGTTGCTGTAAGCCCCCAACTACGCGACGCGAACGACTACAGGACAAGACGTACTGGTGACGGCCTTAAGCATGCCCAACCCAGGCATGAAGATCAACGGCAGTGCGGTATCGCCCCACCCCGTCATTCTTTATCGGATGCATTGTGATATTCGGGCGACACCGGGAGCCGGCGCTGCATTTTATCGGCCGCGAAAGGCCGATCGTCTCAAGTTTTTCGCGTCGCCCAGTGCGCGGCTCAGATTAATTCTTGTCCATCTGCGCGCGCGGCCTTGAACGAATTCGTCCCGCCACACTTATTCAAACGAGCGATTGAAATCCAAGCGGGATTTCGGTGCATCGCAGCATCACATCGAGGTGCTGGAACCGAGTTCCATTTCTCGCGTTGGCCGTGCGATATGGAGGGAATTTCGATGAAAATGTTAGCCAGAAATGCTGTTCATTCGAGCGTTCGCAAATTCGCGGTCGGCTGCAGTGCGGTCGCTTTGTCGCTGTGTCTGGCGACCGGAGCAGGACTCGCCGCCAAGCCCGCTGGCGGTCATCCCGGTGGAGGGGGCGGACATCCGGGCGGCGGTGGAGGGCATCCTGGCGGCGGAGCGCATTTCAGCGCCCCCCATGTGAGCGCCCCCCATGTGAGCGCGCCCCATTTTAGTGCCGCCCGTGCCAGTGCGCCCCATGTCAGCGCTTCGCATTTCAGCGCCAGCCACGCCGCGCCGCACTTTAGCCGGGCCGCGGCGCCGCACCTCGCTGGGTCGTCCGCCCACGGACTGTCGCGATTTACCCACGCGACGCCGGCCGGGCATTCTCTCACGCATTCCCTTGTGACGACTGCGCGTCCTCTGGCAACCGGCGGCCGTGCCGCACCGCTCGCGCGGGCCGCGTTCCGCGCCGATCCGAGGGCCTTCGCCGCACACCGCCATTTTGCCGGCGATCCGGCATTCCGGCCGTTCTTGAGCCACGGTTGGCACCCGCACAATCACCTTGGCTGGGTCGGGCCGGTGTTCTGGCCCTATGCCTACGGCGATCTTTTCTATTCCTCGCTCTGGCCGGACGACTATGACGATGTCGATCCGTTCTGGGCCTACGGCTATGGCGACATCTACTCGGCGATTTTCTCGCCTTACAGCTATGACGAATACGTCCAGGGACCCGCCGCTCCGCAGCGGATGGCGGCCCTGACGCAAAGCATGGCGCAAAGCTGTGCCGAGGAGGCCGCCGAGGTCACGGGCTGGCCGGTCGACCAGATCCAAGCCGCCGTTCAGCCGAACGACCAGCAAGCCGCGTCGCTCGACGATCTCGGCAATGCGCTGGTCAAAGCCAGCGATGAGGTCAAGGCGCATTGCCCGACCACCGTCTCGTTCGCACCGACAGCTCGGCTCGATGCCATGCAGCAGCGCCTGCAGGGGCTGGTCGACGCCGTGAATATCGTGGCCCCGCCGCTCGACAAGTTCTATGCGTCGCTGAACGACGAGCAGAAGGCGCGATTTAACGACATCGCGCCGCCCGAGCCGCAACAGCACGCAAAGACGGCGCAAAGCCAACAGGGCACGCCGGATCCGCAAGCGCAGTGCAACGCCAACGCTAACATCATGGCGTGGCCAACCGATCAGATCGATCGCGTCGTTCACCCCAACGATGCGCAGCGGGTGCAACTCGACGCGCTGCAGTCGGCTGCGGCCCAGGCGGCGGACACGATCAAGGCCGCGTGCCCGACCGAACTGCCGGCGACGCCGCCGGCTCGGCTCGCGGCGGTCGGCAAGCGGCTGCAGGCCATGCGGCAAGCCGTCAACACTGTGCAGCCGGCGCTTACGAGTTTCTATGACGCTCTCAGCGACGAACAGAAGGCGCATTTCGACAGCATGGGCCGGCAGCTTTTCGCGCAAAACCAAGAGTAGCTATTTACGCGGATAGAGGATTGCGAATAGTGAATAGGGGGTAGCGAAGAGAGAGCGCTGCCTCCTATTCGCTACTCGCAATTCGCTTTTCCGTGGAGTCGTTCGTGAGCATTCCCCAGCCCAATTACAATCCGCCCTTTAACATCACGCGCGCCAGTCACGTCGTGCTGGACGTGACGGACCTTGCCAAGAGTCGCGCTTTTTACGTCGACTTGATTGGCTTCATCGTCAGCGATGAGGACAAAGACACCATCTATCTGCGCGGCGTCAGTGAAGCGTGTCATCACAGCCTGGTTCTCAAGCGCGCGAGTGCGCCGCAATGCGAGCGCGTCGGCATGCGCTGTTTCACCGAAGAGGATTTGGCGAAGGCAAAAAGCTATTTCGAGAAGGCCGGTTTGCCGGCGCAATGGGTGGAGCAGCCGTACCAGGGCAAAACGCTCCACGTCACCGACGCAGCCGGCGCGCCGCTGGAATTCTGCGCCACCATGACGACGATGCCTCGCCAGATGACTGTTTTCGAGCATCACCACGGCGCCGTGCCGCACCGCCTCGACCATTTTCAGCTTTTGGTGCCGGACGTGCAGCGCGAATTGGAATTCTACATGGCGATGGGCTTCCGCCTGTCAGAATACATCGCGCCGGACGGCAGCGAGGATCCGCTATTCGTGTTCCTGCAGCGCAAGGGCAACCCGCACGACATCGTGTTCGCCCAAGGCGCCGGGCCGCGCCTGCATCATGCGGCGTTCGCGATCGGAGAATCTTATCACTTCTTCTACGTCTGCGATCTGGCGTCCAATATGGGTTTCGGCGAGAACATCGAATACGGGCCGGGACGTCATGGACCCGGCTTGGCATTGTTCGTCTATATGCGCGACCCCGACGGCCACCGTATCGAACTCTTCAACACGCACTATCAGTGCATGGATATCGAGGACGAGCCGGTGCGCTGGGACGCGTCGGTCTCGGGAAAGCGCCGCTGGCAGCTTCCGGCGCGGAGACAGTGGTTCACGGAAGCGAGCCGCTTCACTGGCGTCGCAACGCGCGAGCCGTCGCATGTGGGCAATCCAATGACGCTCGAAAGATATATCGGCGCCAAATAAGCATGATCGCCATAGCCGTGCGGTGGTAGAATCGCCGATGATGAAGCTATGGCTGTGCTTACGGTGCGCCCTTGCCGGGGATTACGCTGCATGACGCTTCTGACGCCGAGCGAACCGGCGCCGAACAAGGCGGACGCGGAATCTCCTTGGTTGGGATCTTACCCGGCGAACGTCCCCAAGAGCATAGATCCCGACGCTTATCCGTCTTTATCCGCGATGTTGCTCGACGCTTGCCGGCTCCATGCCGACCAGCCCGCATTCGAATGCCTGAGCGCGCGGATGAGTTACGCCGAGTGGGACCGCGACAGCCGCGATTTTGCGGCATTCCTGGTCGAGGAGGCGAATTGCCGTCAGGGCGAGCGCGTCGCGATCATGCTGCCCAACATGCTCGCTTATCCGGTCGCGTTCCTCGGGACGCTGCGGGCCGGCCTCACCGTCGTTAACGTCAATCCGCTCTACACGCCGCGCGAACTGCAGCAACAGCTTGCCGATTCCGGCGCCACGGTCATCGTGATCATGGAGAATTTCGCCCACAAGCTCGAAGCGGTCATCGCCGATACTAAAATCCGGCACGTGGTGGTGGCGCGACTGGGCGATTTCGTCCCGCTCTTCAAACGCTGGGCGTTTAATTTCGCGAATTCCTACATCCGGCATGCCGTGCCGGACTGGCGCTTCGACACCTTCACGATGCTGCAGGACGCGTGTGACCGGCCGCCGAGCGACCGTTACCAGGACGCGAAGCCGCATGCCGGCGACGTCGCTTTGCTGCAGTACACCGGCGGAACCACGGGCGTGCCGAAGGGCGCCATGCTGACGCACCGGAATTTGGTCGCCAATACACTGCAGTGCTGTGCCTGGACCGCGCCGGGTATCAAAGCGGAACGCGAGTGCGTACTCACGCCGCTGCCGCTCTATCATATCTTTTCGCTCACCGCGAACCTCTTGAGCTTCGCGGTGTTCGGCGGCCTCAATCTGCTCATTCCCGATCCGCGCGATCTCAACCGTCTGATCCGTACCATGCGCGGCACGAGGATTACGGCGATGTCGGGGGTCAATACACTGTTCAATGCGCTCATCAACGTGCCCGATTTCGCGACCATCGATTTCAAGGATTTGCGCATCGCGATCGGCGGCGGCGCGGCCATCCAAAGCGAGGTGGCGCGGCGCTGGCGCGAAATCACCGGCAGCCCCCTGATCGAAGGCTATGGCCTCACCGAGGCTTCGCCCGTGGTTTGCATCAATCCCGTTTTCAATCCGAAAATCGGCACGGTCGGCCAGCCGATTCCGTCGACCGAAGTGTCGATCCGCGACGATAACGGTGGCTTGCTTGCCGTCGGCGAGCCAGGCGAGGTGTGGGTGCGCGGTCCCCAAGTCATGCTCGGCTATTGGGGGCGCCCCGACGAGACCAAGGCGGTTCTCACCACAGACGGCTGGCTGCGTACCGGAGATGTCGGTGTCCTCGACGCCGAAGGATTTCTAAAGCTGCTCGATCGCAAGAAGGACATGATCAACGTCTCGGGTTTCAAGGTGTTTCCCAATGAGGTGGAAGACGTCGTCATGCAGCATCCGGGTGTACTCGAGGCTGCGGTGATTGGCGTGCCGGATCCGCGTACGGGGCAGGGCGTGAAGCTTTTTGTCGTCAGGCGTGATCCGGCGCTCGATAAGGCCGCGCTCACCAAATTCCTGCACGGCAGTCTGGCCGGTTACAAGGTTCCGAGCGTCATCGAATTTGTCGACCATTTGCCGAAAAGCAATATCGGCAAGATTTTGCGCAAAGAGCTGCATTGAATGTCTGTTATGGGCACGCGGGGCCACCAAATGCTCACGCCACGCGGATCACGGTCGAAAGGGTGCTGTCCTGCTTGGGCTGGTCGGCGCGTTTGACCCGGTTGCGCCCTTCGAATTTAGCGCAGTAAAGCGCTGCGTCAGCGTTTTCAAGCAGCGCCATCAGCGTCTGCTCCGCATTCGATCGCATCGATAGACCGCAGCTCACCGTGGCATCGACCTGGCGATTCCCGACGAAGCGGCAGCTGGCCGCGAACGAGGCGCGGATGCGTTCGGCACGGACGTAGGCCGCCTCGATGCTCGATCCCGGCAACACCACGGCAAATTCCTCGCCGCCGAGGCGGCCGAACACGTCATTCGGCCGAAGCGCGATTGCGGTGATTTCGCAGAACTTGCGGATGACGCCATCGCCGACTGCATGGCCATAGGTGTCGTTGATCGTCTTGAATCGATCGAGATCGAACATCATGACCGAAGTCGGCAAGTCATTGCGCCGGCAACGCTCCACAACCCGTTCGGCGTTTTCCATGAAGCCGGCTCGATTGGCGATGCCCGTGAGCGGATCGATATGCGCGGCCATTCTGCCGGCGGCCTCATTGCGCTCCTTGAGCAAGGCGAGAACAAACACGGATGTGCCAAGCGCAAAGATGATGCTTTCAAAATAGATAAAGCCGAACAAGCTGGTGATCGCCGGGACTGAATCTTGGCCCGTCGAGCCGGTTAAGGTGGTGTAGGTGCCGATCAGCAAGGCGGTGCCATGCGCCGCCGATAAGATGATAAGCGGCCAGCGCGCAGCCAGCCGCTCCGTGCGCCCGAGCCATAAGGTTGTCGCCGCAGCGAGGATGTAGGCGGCGCCCATCGTAAGCGCCAAAGATCCGGCGAATTCTCGGACGCCCGGAATGCCGCCGCCGAGGCCGACAATCACCGGTCCGAGAAGCGCGAGAATGAATGGCGCGGGCTTCGAATCGATGGTCCGCGTCGCCTTCCAGATCAGGCTTGACTGGAATGATAACAGAATGCCGCCGAGACCCAACCAAGCCGGCTGATGCAAAGTGAATCCCAGCATCAGTGAAAGAATGCCGCCGGCGGCGCTGATATGGGCGCACCCCCATAACGCCACGACGGATACCACTCGGTTTTGCAACCAGGCCATGAGCAGGACCACGCCCGCACAGGCCATGGCGAAGCTCTGCATTACCATCAGCGTCGGCAGATCGAGTTGCATGATCCGATATTTCCGCCGGCGCCAGGTTGCCGCATGCCGCCCCATGGCAACGCGCGCTCGGCCGAGATGGCTCGCTTCGATCCATCTAGTTAGACTATTCGTGAATACCCAGTGCCGAGATAACGACAATTGTATTGATATCCGTCGAATGAACCGGAGATTCCAGCGGTACGGCAACCGGAACTCACCTGCCGGCCTTTCTGCGGGGGTGACGTAGTGATAATCAATAGCCTGTATCAATGCGGGGAGAATGTAGCACTGTCATGAGCCAACTCGATGATCTTCTGCGCGACCTCGTCGTCGCCAACCGCATTCTCTCGAACGAAGATGTGGTCGACGCTTACGGCCATATCAGCGTGCGCCATCCGGATAACCCGAAGCGCTTTTTCATGTCGCGTTCGCGCGCGCCGGAACTGGTCGAGCGCCACGATCTGATCGAGTTCGATCAACAGGGCGAGCCGGTCAGCGATAAGCGCCAGCCTTATCTCGAACGCTTCATCCATGCGGCGATATTTGAAGCACGGCCGGACGTGACGGCCGTGGTTCACGCCCACGCCGAAGATACGTTGCCGTTCGGCCTTATATCGGCGCCGTTGCTGCCGGTGATCCATTCCGGCAGCTTCATTGGCGGCAAGGTGCCGGTGTGGGACATCCGCAAGAAGTTCGGCGACACCAATTTGCTGGTAACGAATATGGCGCAGGGCCGCGATCTGGCGAAGTGCCTGGGCGGCGGCCATGTCGCGCTGATGCGCGGCCACGGCTTCGCTTCGGCGGCGCGCTCTATCATCGAAGTAGTGCGGCTTTCGGTCTACCTACCGCGCAATGCGCGGGTACAGATGAATGCGATGCGTATGGGCGGCAAGCCAAAGCCCTTGTCCAAGGGTGAAATCGCCGCCCGCGCCGCCGGCTACAAGCCGCACGCGCCCGAGACCTGGCGTGCCTGGGAATACTGGGCGCATCGCGCCGGCTGCGCCGACATGATAGGCAAGCCACACCAACACGACGCGAAGGAATAAGCCCTTTCTTCTGGTGAGTCAGGCGCGCACCGGCTTTTCTTTGAACGAGCCTCGTGGCAGACTTAGGGCGCCGAACGAATAGGAATTATCGCGGTTGATGTTACGGGTCGCCCAATTGGCCGCCGAAGCTGACAGTTCGCTTTCACTCCACACTTCAGTGTCAAACGACAACCCAAGGAAACCAGTCATGACCACGCGTTACGTTGCCTTATGTGCCGCCACGGTACTGGCGGCCGTCGCCCTGCAAGGAACATCGGCGCAAGCTCTCACGATGGCGGAGTGCAGCGCCAAATACAAAGATGCCAAAACCGCCGGAACGCTCAACGGCATGAAATGGAACGACTTCCGCAAGGCGCAATGCGGCTCTGACGCGACGGCCGCGCCGACGACCGCTTCTGCCCCGGCGCCAGCTCCCGCCCCGGCGCCAGTTCCTGCTCCCAAACCCACGGTCGCATCTGCCCCTGCGGCGACGCCCTCAACCGCTGACGCTAAACCAGCGTCGGCAGGACGGCAGGCGATGTACACGCGCGAACGTGCCTGTGGCGCTGAATGGAAAGCCGCGAAGGCAAACGGAACGAGACCCGCAGGAATGAAGTGGCCACAGTTCTGGCACGAGTGCGACGTACGCATGAAGGCCGCCGGCAAATGACGGCACGCCCGCGGGTTTGACCCTGCGGGCGCCGGTTACTACAGCGAATGTAGCAATTAGCTGAAGTACGCGTGATGGTCGCGTCGTTCAAAACGAGGAATGATGTTATGAAAACTGCCATTGGCGCGGCGCTTTTGTCGCTTGCGATCGGAACAGGGAGCGTCCTCGCGCAGACGGCGCCTCCCGCGCCAGCATCGACGCCCGCAGCGCCGGCCAAAATGATGCCCGATGACAAGAAGGCAATCTCTAAATCCTGCACCGATCAAGCCGACGCCAAGGGCTTGCACGGCAAGGAGCGGAAGAAATTCCGGTCCGAATGCAAACACCATGGCAGTAAGGCGCAATAGTTAGCGCTTGAGCCGTCTCGTTGAGCGACAAACATCGGAGCGCGCGCCTGCCGCGCTCCGATCGCATTTTTAGGCCTTAGAAATTCCAGCCGACCGCGTGGTCGAGCGAATAGAGCCCGCCGCCGTGAACGAAGACCCAGAACACGGCGATCGTCCACATCAGCGTGTATTCGAGGCCAAGCCGGTTCCAAAAATACTTTCCGATACGCCAGCGTTCGACATTGGCGACGAGAAGAAAGACCAGAACCACGGCCGCCACCGGCCGCGTGAATAATCCAAGCGCCAAGAGCGGCCCGCCGACGAGCTGGGTGATGGAGATCGCCAACGCCCAGAATTTGCCGGGCCGATAGCCGCTGTCGTCGAGATATTTTGCCAGCACGGTCAGATTGAGTGCCTGCGCGCCGGTATTGGGAAAGAGTCCGAATGTGTTGCGCAACCCGTGCGGCACCAGCGCAAGCCCGACGCAGATGCGCAGCAGAGCGTCGGCGAAGGGCGCGAGTGTTTGGAATAGTCCTGGCAATTGCGGGATCAATGCGCCATCAGCACGGGCAGCTTGGTGTTAGCGAGGATGTGCCGCGTGGTGCCGCCAAAGATCATCTGGCGCAGGCGGCTTTGCGTGTAGGCGCCCTTGACGATGAGGTCGCAGCCGAGTTCCTCGGCCTTGGCGAGGATGGTTTCGCCGGCGCTGCGCTTGCCGCCGGGTTTCATGGAGATGGTCTCGGCGGCCATGCCGTTCAATTTGAGCGACAGCGCCATTTGCTCGCAGCTCGGTCCGGCCACGGTGGAACCTTCGACGGTGAGGATGGTGATGCGTTCGGCGAGGCGAAGGAGCGGCATGGCGTCCGCCATCGTGCGCGCTTGTTCGGTGCTGTTATTCCAGGCGACCAGGATGTGGGTGCCGAGCGAGCGCGGTGAATCGGGCGGCGCGATCAGTACCGGGCGGCCGCTTTCGAATAGGGCAGACTCCAGCGTGATCATCGACGGGCTTTGCCATTCGTCACCCGGCCGCGCCAATACGATCATGTCGAACACCCGGCCATAGCTGCCGACGAAGTCGTGGCCGCTCGGCGCGTCCTTGAGCCAGGAGCACGACAGCGTCGCCGGGCCGTCGCCGCCGCGCGGTGGTATGCGGTGGTTCTCCATGAATGCGCGGAACAGCATTTCGGCCTGCCGCACCATTTCGGCGTCGTTCTCCTTGACCGCGACCATGGTGAGCCCGCTGTCGGGATCCATGGCGACGAGGTCGGCGACGGCCGGACGTAGCGGAAAACCTTCGATAAAGCTGTCGAACTTCCGCGCCAGCAATAGCGCGGTATCCAGCGCCGACGCCATCGCGGAACCTTGCTCGGTCGGAACAAGAATAGTCTTCATGCGCGTGCCCCACATGCACTCGGCAGAGCCGACAGACCGCTTCCCCTGGATCGCGCCCCTGCCGGGTCTTCCGATCCGCGATCATACTGCCGCGCCATTGTGCGCCGGACAAGCTCCCGAAACGTCCGAATGGGGCCTATTGCCCGTGGCTGCCGGTCCCGAAGTCGGCCAGCACCTCGCGGAGCGCGTTGGGTTCGACCTTCACCGATCCGGCGAACGGCCGATCGAGCGCAATGATGATGAAGAGTTCGGCGAAGATCATCATCGCGAGAAGTCCCGTCATCAATGTCTGCGCGCGCAGATTGCGCGTGCCAAAAAAGAGAGTGAATAGGATTGTCGCAATGGCTCCGGCGAATAGAACGAGCCATATGACGCCCGGAACGCTGCCTTCCTCGGCAATCAGTCGCGATCGGCGCGCCTGCGTCATGAGATCGAGTTGATGCAGGAGTTCGGACATGACGGGATTGCTGCCGCGCTCGCCGGTGTCGGCGGTCAGCAGGGTTTTATAGATGGCATCGAGCGCTTGCCGTGCCGTCGGGCTCGCGCCTGTAATCCCACGGTCCATCGCTGGCCAGTCGTCCGCTATAGCGACTTCGAGATAATGCGAGACCGCGCTTCGCAGATCGGCTCCGCTCTTCTCACCCATGCCTGGCGAGAGCCGGTAAATTGTCGCTGCCGCGCCGGCTTCTTGCACGACGCCAGTCTCGGCATCGCTGAACTTCTGCCAGACGACGATAATCGCGAAGGCCAGCAAGACCGCATAGAGCACGCCCAACGTGGCATATTTGAAGCCGGCGATCTCATTGTTCGCCGTCAAGTGCTCGAGTGCGATATGGCGGCGCACAATATGCGGACCCAGCATCGACAGGGCGGTGCCTAGTCCAACGAGGATGAAGCCGGAAATCCATAACGGCTCACTGGTGAGGAAGTGGATCATAGGATGTATTTTCGGCCTCAGGCGTCCCTAGTGCGGCACGGCTGGTGCAGGAATCCAAACTTGAAGCGACTGACGGGGATAAGCGCAGCGCCGCGGCATTTCATCGTGAACCTCTGATAAAATACATCTGATTCGTATACCAAAAGCTTTGCACGAAGGGCGGGACACTGGTCATGCGAAATTACGGCATTCCACAAATCCAATCGTCCGCCCGCATTCTGCTGGTCTGTCCGGATTGCGGCGAGAAGAACCCTGAACCTGCCGACAAGCTTCGCGGCATGCGGACCTATTACTGCAATGGCGACGACTGCGATTACATATTCGATCTCGCGCCGGGACGGGCCGCGGATTTCAGCCGAGGATTTGTCGACGCGTGCAAGAAGTTCTACGCCGCGATGTACGCTATGCGCCGGCCGAAATTGCGGTAGGCCACGCTGCGACTCTTAGGCGTTTAGCGCACGGCTTGCGCGGCCGCTTTAACGAGCGCAACCGGGTCGGTGAACGCGGCGACACCAAGCGCGCGCAGCTTTTCGATCGCCTCCTCGACGCTCATCTTGCGGGTTGCGGCATGGCCGGCGGCGAGACCGACAAAGAGCGGTTTCGGCAGTGGCTCGGCCGTAATCCAAGCGACCAGGGCGTCGATCCGTTCGGCAAGCGACCGCGACGCAATCACGGTCTGAAAAACGATCGCCTTGATACTCGGGCGGGCGGCAAGCGCACGCGCGATTTGCAGCCGTTCGGTCATGGTCTCGTCCGGTGCGCCTTGCATATTGTCCATGAAGCTCGCGGCCCGCAGTCCGTGGTCGGCCAACAAGTCCATCATCACCATGGCGAGGCCCGCGCCCGAGGTGACGAGGACGACGTCGCCGCCGGTTTCCACGAGCTGGAAGCCCAGATCGCGTGCCGACCGTTCGAGCCTGGTGAGCGCTCGTTCGGCGAGCTTACGGCTAATGGCGAACTCGTCCGGGTCGTGGCGAAAACCGGCGCTGTCGTCGCGGACGATCTTGGCGTCGCAGGCGATGAGGCTGCCGTCCTCCGTCAGCGCCAGCGGATTGATCTCCAACAGCTCCAGATCCTCTTGGCGAGCGATTTCCGGAAGCCGCGCGGCGTAGCGGGCAACGCGCGCCGCAAGCTCGCGCGGGAAGAGCGTTGCGATCACGGCGAAGATCGCTTCCGACGTCGCCGCAGCAGCGTCCGCAATCGCGATGCGCGCTACTTTTCCGGACTGTTCGACGTTTTCGCCGCCTTGCGGCGCGATCAACAGCTCGAGCCCCTGCCGCGTGCCGTCAACGCGGACCGCAACGAAAATCTCGCGAACGATCGTTATCGCCTCTTCGAGGAGGATCGGCGTATCGGCATCTTCAACGCTCGCCAGGATCAGCCGCCGCACGCCGCGAAGTTCCGCGGCCTTGTCGAACCGGCGCACCAGACCGCGTTTGCCACGGCCACCTTCAAGGAGTTGTGCTTTGAGCACGAAACCGGGCCAGTTCTCGGCCTCCGGCGGCAGAGTTTCGCCGCTGCCGAGCAAAACGCCGCGCGGCACGGTAACGCCGTGGCGGCGCAGCAAGGCTTTCCCGTCGACCTCCGCAAGTCGCATAATGGCGTACTTTCACTCTGACGTTTCTTCCCCATCCGGAGCTTATCGCATGTCGGGCGTTTCGCGCCTGCCGTTTCTCGATCCTGAGCCGTGGCGGGTGGCGGTGATCAGCCCGACCGGACGCTATGCGCGTAGCCAGGTCGCCGGCATGATCGAGGCCGGCACGCCGCTGGTGGGCGGCGTAGCGCTCGGCCGCGGCGGCACCGATATGGATGGCTTGCCGCTCTATGACCGTGTCGAAGACATTCCGCAAAAGCCGAATATTGCGATCATCTATACGCCCGCCGAAGGCGTGCGCGACGCCGTGGCCGAATGCGCGCAGTCCGGCATTGCGACCATCATGGCGGTGGCCGAATACGTCCCGGTGCACGATACGCTCGCGGCCGTGGCGCAGGCCCGCGCGGCGGGTTCTTGGCTCGTCGGGCCGAATACGCTTGGCATTTTCGTCCCGGGCCGCGGACTGCTCGGCTCCATCGCGCCGAGCTTTTGCCGGCCGGGCCGGCTCGCCGTCATCGTACGGAGCGGCACGGTCGCGCTTGCCTTGGCGCGGCAATTGACGCTCGCCGGCGTCGGCCAGCGCATCATCGCCCATATGGGCGGCGATAGCGTGATCGGACGCAATCCGCACGAATATCTGCAAGCGCTTGCCAGCGACGAGGCGACGGCAGCGGTGTTATTCTGCGGCGAAATCGGTGGCGACAAGGAATACGCCTTCGCGGAAGCCGCGCGCGGCTTCGCCAAGCCGGTTATCGCCATGGTGGTTGGCCGCCACGCGCCGGTGGAGAAGCAGATGGGCCATGCCGGCGCCCTTATCGGCAGTGCCCGCGAGAGCGCGGGCGCGAAACTCGACGCGCTCGCCGCCGCCGGTTGCCGGATCGCCAAAGGTCTGGAAGAGGCGGTGGCAATGGCGGGCAAGCTACAGGGGGATGAACCGTGAAACTGCACTGGTCGCCGCGCTCGCCGTTCGTACGCAAGGTTATGATCGTCGCGCATGAGCGTGGATTGGTCGATCGACTCGATTGCGTGCGCACGATAGTGGAAACGGCCAAGCCGCATGCGGAACTTATGATCGACAATCCGTTGTCGAAAATACCGACGCTCATTCTCGACGATGGCACCATCCTCTACGACTCGCGGGTGATCTGCGAATATCTCGATACCCTCGGTGATGCGCCGAAACTCTTTCCGGCGAAGCCCAAAGCGCGCATGATCGCGCTGCGCCGCCAAGCGCTCGGCGACGGGTTTTTGGATTTTCTGGTGCTCAACCGTAACGAACGTGCGCGCGCGCAGCCGTCGGAGCCGCATTTGGCGAGCGTCGTAGTTCGAAAGGCGGCCGTACTCGCAAGTTTGGAACACGAGGCGGAATCGCTCGCCGCCGCGCCGTTCGATATCGGCCACATCGCCATCGGCTGCGGGCTGTCGTATTTGGATTTTCGTTATGCCGACGAGGATTGGCGTAAAAATCATCCCCGCATTGCCGATTGGCATGCCGGGTTCGCCGCACGTCCTTCGGTTCGTGCGACAGAGCCGGTCGACGATTCCTGATCTTAGCCGAGCGTCGGATCGAGCACGATCTTGCCCTGGCCTTCGTGCTCTTCGACCATGCGGTGCGCCGCGGCGGCCTGCGACAGTGGCAGCACGCGCTCGATCTGGGGAATGACTTTTCCTTCGGCTGCCGCTCGCAGGCAATGCGGTAAGTCGGCCGGCGTGTAGCCGGGCATTCCCTTGATGGTGATGCGCTTGTGGTAAAGGTGAGAGAAATCGATCGGCACGTTCGGCCCCGCGTGCGCGCCTGCGGTGACCAGCCTTCCATTCATGCCGATGGCCCGGAAGGCGAGCGGCAGCACGGCCGGATTGGCGATGTTGTCGTAGAGCACGTCGACGCCCTTGCCGCCGGTGAATTTCATCACTTCGTCGAGAATATCGTGTGTCGCGTAATTGATGCCGTGGTCGGCGCCGAGCTTTTGCCCGAGCGCGACACGCTCGTCGGAGCCGGCCGCGGCGATCACATGGGCTCCGATCACGTTTTTGGCGATCTGGATGCCGATGGTGCCGAGATTGCCGCCTGCGCCCATGATTAGCACGGTCTCGTCGAATTTCAGCTCCGCGACGTGGACCAGGAGATTCCATGCCGTCGGCACGTGGCGCATCACGACGGCGGCGCGATGGAAGTCGAGCGCTTTGGGGAGCGCGACCGCCGCGGCTGCCGGGACGGCGACATAGTCGGCAAAACCGCCGGGCCGCTTGATACCCATCATGCCGCGCGGTCCGGCATAGCCGCTGCCGTCCTCGGCGCAGAGTTCGAGTGGCATAAAGCCAGCCGCGGCGACGCGGTCGCCGATATGCCAACGCGTCACTTGCGGCCCAACCGCATCGACAACGCCGGCGCAGTCGACGCCAGGAATGAGCGGCAATACCGCGCCACGCGCACCTTCCTTACCGGCGCGCAGGCTGACGTCGAGAACGCGGTTGACGGTCGTCGCGTGCACCTTGATGCGGATTTCGCCCGGGCGCGGGACCGGATCGGGAACCTCTTCGTAACGCAAAACTTCGGGCGGGCCGTATTCGTGGATGACGATTGCTTTCATACCTGGGTCTTAATGCGGGGATTTCCGGTACGAAAGACCGAATAATTATAATTTCACCGCGCGCGGGCGACGGCACACCTTGACGCGGCCATGACGGCCGGGCTAGCCGCGAAGGATTGGAGACCTTCATGGCGGTTTATACCGATGTCACGGCGGAGGATCTCGGCCGTTTCCTTGCCGGTTACGACATCGGCGAGGCGCTGTCGTACAAAGGTATTGCCGAGGGGGTCGAGAACTCGAATTTCCTTGTCCATACCGGCCGCGGCTATTTCATCCTCACGCTCTATGAGCGGCGCGTCGCCGAACGCGATCTGCCGTTCTTTTTGGGACTGATGGAGCACTTGGCGGGCCGCGGCATCACCTGCCCGCAGCCGGTGAAGAACCGGGACGGCAAGATACTGGGCCGGCTCGCTGGACGGCCGGCGGCGATCGTCACCTTCCTCGACGGCATGTGGATGCGCCGGCCGACGGCGGCGCATTGCGCGGCGCTCGGCGAGGCGCTGGCGCGGCTGCATCTCGCCGGCGCCGATTTCGCCATGCGGCGCGACAATGCGCTGTCGGTCGGCGGCTGGCGTGCGCTCTACCAAGCCTGCCGCGAACGCGCGCATAAGGTCGAGCGCAACCTGGAGACGCTCGTCGCTGCGGAACTCGACGTGTTGGAGCGCGACTGGCCAAGCGGACTGCCGCAGGGCGTCATCCATGCCGATCTGTTCCCGGACAATGTGTTCTTCCTCGGTGACAAGCTGTCCGGACTGATCGATTTTTATTTCGCCTGCACCGATACGCTCGCCTATGACGTCGCGATCTGCCTCAATGCCTGGTGTTTCGAAACCGATCATTCCTACAACGTCACCAAGGGACGCGCACTGCTTTCGAGTTACGCCAAAACGCGGGCGCTGTCGGCCGAGGAATGGGAAAATCTGCCGCTTCTGGCGCGCGGCGCGGCGTTGCGTTTCCTGCTCACCCGGATGGTCGACTGGCTCGACGTGCCACCCGGCGCGCTGGTGCGTCCGAAGGACCCGCGCGAATATGCGCGTAAGCTGCGTTTTCATCAGAAGATAAAAAGCTGGCGCGATTATGGAGTCATCGAGCCGTGAACGATGCCGCGCCGCAAGCATTGCCGCACGTTGTCATTCACACCGACGGCGCCTGCTCGGGCAATCCGGGGCCCGGCGGTTGGGGTGCGATCCTCAGCTTTGGCGATCGCGAGAAGGAACTCAAAGGCGGCGAGGTCAACACCACCAACAACCGCATGGAGTTGATGGCCGCGATCTCCGCGCTGGAAGCGCTCAAGAAGCCGTGTCGCGTCGATCTGCACACCGACAGCCAATATCTGCGCAACGGCATCATGTCGTGGATCGCGAACTGGAAACGC
>Ga0206869_1047_pt1 | contig 25334 bp, 25 predicted proteins | sample Alteio_BWOrgCont_35_FD_152618 | JGI IMG/M metagenome (GOLD analysis project Ga0206869, IMG submission 152618) | Enriched cells from forest soil in Barre Woods Harvard Forest LTER site, Petersham, Massachusetts, United States -... | ecosystem: Environmental > Terrestrial > Soil > Temperate forest >... | reverse complement strand
TTACCCGCCCAGCTTCTGCTTGGGAATACGGCGCTTTATTATTACGCTCACCTGATGGCAAGCCTTGGGCATATCAACCAGGCTCTTCTCAGCAAACGACCTGGATTGATTTAATGTATGCGCGTCCTGGTTCTGGTAAGTCAGTACTTTCAAACGCCATTAATTTAGCACTCTGTTTATCAGGTGGTATTACGCGTCTACCTCGTATCGCCATTGTGGATATCGGCCCTTCTAGTAGTGGTTTAATTTCATTGATTAAAGAAGCGCTCCCGCCAGATATGCGACATCTAGTTGCTTATCATCGTTTAAGAATGACACCTGAATATTCGATTAATCCTTTTGATACCCAATTGGGTTGCCGCAAACCGTCACCACAAGAACGCGGCTTTTTAGTCAACTTCATAACACTGTTATCAACACCGCTCGGGGCTGAACGCCCCTATGATGGTGTTTCAGATATGGCAGGTTTAATTGTTGATGAAATGTATAACTATCTTTCTGATGAAGGCAAGGCGCATCCTTATACCACTGGAATTGAGGCGATGGTCGATGACATTCTCACAGAAATCGGTTTTGTGTTTGACGATAAAACCACGTGGTGGGAAGTCACAGACGCTTTATTTTTAGCTGGTTTCCATCACGAAGCATTGCTAGCACAACGTTATGCTTCGCCACTACTTGCAGATGCGGCAGCAATTTGTCGTACCCAAGTCATTGAAGATTTATACGGCCAAGTCAGAGCGCCAACAGGCGAACCTTTAATTCAAGCATTTAGTCGTATGATTTCAAGCGCAATCCGTGAATATCCTATTTTGTCTAGCATTACAAAGTTTGACATCGGTGATGCACGAATTGTTACTCTCGACTTAGATGAAGTTGCAAAAAGCGGTGGTGATGCTGCAGAACGCCAAACTGCTGTGATGTATATGTTGGCGCGTTATACCCTCGCTCGTCATTATTATTTAACAGAAGACGCACTGACCGATGTGCCAGATGCGTATCGCGAATATCATAGACAACGTATCTCTGAAATTCGTGAAGATGCAAAACGTATTGTGTATGACGAATTCCATCGCACTTCAAAAGCGCGCGCAGTGCGTGATCAAGTTATCTTGGATATGCGTGAAGGCCGTAAATGGAATGTGCAGATTGCATTGATTTCACAATCGCTAGATGACTTTGATCCAGTGATGGTTGAGTTTGCAACTTCTATTTTTATTCTCGATGCAGGTCCAGAACAATCTATCAAACGTTCGACGGAAATTTTTGGATTATCAGAAACTGCGCGCGTTGCTTTAAAAACCCGTGTTCATGGTCCACGAGAAGGTGGCGCAACATTCTTAGCGCAGTTTGCAACGAAACAAGGTATGAATACTCAATTGCTTACTAATACACTTGGTTCAATTGAATTATGGGCGTTTAGTACGACAGCAGAAGATGCTCGCATGCGTAACAAACTCTACACTAAACTCGGACCTAAAGAAGCACGTCGTGTGCTTTCCAATTTATTCCCATCAGGTTCTGTGAAAAGTTTAATTGAATCACGTTTAGCATTATTGAAAGAATCACAAGGCGTGATAGAAGAAGGTTCTAATTTAAGTATCGCGGATCAATTGTTAGAAGAAGTGTTAGATGCTTATTCTAAAAATCCTGATGTGAAAAGTCTTCCAAAATAAATCGCACTTTAGATAAATGTTTTTTAGTTAATGCCTTCTTAAATCTCTCATCTTAATATAGCATGTGATTTTTAAATAAATTGAAAAGGAAAATCATATGCTACGTAAAATTCTTTCTGAACAGGACATCGCTTTCATACATAATAAGTATTCTAAAGGTATCGAAATTTGGTCTTTAAATCCTTCCAGCTTTGATGCTGCGATTGGTTTTCTAAAAGAGTTGAAAGAGGCGGTGGATGTTTATTATCCCAAGCTATTCTCTTTTGTTAAATCACAAGCAAAACACTTGGAAGATAATACAAATTTACATTTAAATTTTAACTTTAATAAAGAGTTCAATGATTTAATTTTTAATAATGATCTAAAAGAAAAATCAAAAGCGGCATTTGAACTTGAACCGCGTATTATTGGTGTGAATTGCGGTGAAAATTTTAATTTTAAACAAACAACAGAAGAAACCGGCAATTCAAAAATATTGAAATCACAAAATAAAGATTTTAGTCTCAAATATACTATTACATTTTCAGATAAATCGACGATAACCTTTAGTTCATTAGATCAAAGTCTTCTTGAACACGTGGAGAAAGCGTTTAATAAAAAAATGGCAAAGCTAGCATCTAAGCCTGCAAATACAGGAACAGTAGGAATGTTTGCCATGAATGCTACAAAACAAAATGCTGTCCCTAAATCTACTAAGCATCAATTTTCTATATCAAAAAGATGCGAGTTTTAAAAATAAATATTAATTTTTTTTTACTAGACAAATGGAGATTCTTCATCTCCATTTGTCATTATGTTTTGCAATTGTTCAGGTTGTACGGAGTAATTGGCATCATATTCCTCCTGAACCCATATTAGCTGGATTGAATACTTTTTTGAATGAGATGTATTAATTTGCTAAGATCACTGCTCAAATGACGAGGATATGGGGTGACTGATGAGTGTGATCCGTGTTGGTGTCGTGATGGGATCCAAAAGTGATTGGGAATGGATGTCGCATGCTGTTGATACTTTGAAACAATTAAATATTCAACACGAAGCAGAAGTGGTGTCTGCGCATCGCACACCCGATAAATTATTTCAGTATGCAGAAACGGCAAGAGCGCGCGGCTTAGCTGTCATCATTGCAGGTGCAGGTGGTGCCGCTCATTTGCCTGGGATGCTCGCTGCGAAAACAAGTTTGCCAGTACTCGGTGTGCCGATTCAATCGCGTGCTTTAAATGGCTTAGATTCATTGCTTTCTATCGCCCAGATGCCAGCAGGCATACCTGTTGCGACCTTCGCAATCGGCACAGCAGGCGCGATTAATGCCGCTTTATTTGCAGCTGCGATCTTAGCAATTCAAGATGAACAAATTAAAAATGCATTAAACCAATTTCGAGCGCAACAATCGCAAGATGTATTAGATAATCCAACACCATGGTTAAATCAAGAATGAAAATTGGCATACTCGGTGGCGGGCAACTCGCCCGCATGATAGCGCTAGCGGCATATCCACTCAATATTCAAACCATCTGTATTGATCCAGCTGCAGAAGTTTGCGCGAATGATGTCACGCAAGTTCATCAATTAGAATATAGTGATCACCAAGCAATCGTGAATACTTTAAAAAATGTAGATGTCGTCACGATAGAAACAGAAAATATTCTGCTATCTTGTGCAACAGCAGTTGCTAAAGAAAAATTATTTTATCCTTCATTAAAATCATTGGAAGTCACACAAGACCGCTTGCCTGAAAAAAATTTTTTGCAATCATTAAACATTCCGGTCGCATCTTTTATTGAGCCACATTGTGAAGAAGACATTATTCAGTTTATAAATTCTAATAGATCAACTGCTATCTTGAAAACGCGCCGCTTTGGTTATGATGGCAAAGGCCAAGTTCGTATTAATCAATCAACAGACATCGCACCTGCTTGGCAATCTTTAAAAGACCAAGCACTGATCCTCGAACAATTTATTCCTTTCAAACAAGAATTTTCTTTAATTGCTGTAAGAAGTCGAGATGGCAAGTGTCGCTATTATCCGCTCGTACACAATGTGCATCAGCATGGTATTTTGCGCAGCTCAGAAATAACTGATGTCTATCCAGAATTGCAGCAGCAAGCACAACTATATGCAGAAAAAATTTTAAATGCTTTTGAATACGTAGGTGTTTTAACGATAGAAATGTTTTACGACGGTGAGCAACTCATTGTGAATGAATTGGCGCCACGTGTGCATAATTCAGGACACTGGACCATTGAAGGTGCGGTCACAAGTCAATTTGAAAATCATGTGCGAGCGATTTGTGGATTACCACTGGGAGATACCTCAAGCACTGGGTATATCTATATGTGGAATGGCATTGGTGAAATGCCAGAACTAGACAGTTGTTTAAGCGTTCCTGGTGTGCATTATCATTCTTACAATAAAACAGCGCGTGCTAATCGTAAATTAGGTCATGTTACTTTAATTGCTGATCACTTAGAGCATTTTAATTCTCGTAAAAATATTTTATTACAAAATATCAATTTATCGTTGAATCAATCATAAAAGACTAAGCTGTTACTGCGAGCGAAGCGAGTTCGTGCCCGTGCCTGAACTCGCTTCGCTCGTAATGACTAGGCAAAAATCTCCTCAAAAAAATCTTCCATCGCACGCAGCGCACGTTGCTCAGTTAACTTATTGTAAACCGTTCCAAAACTTGGATCATTAGCCTCTGGATTCGTAAACCCATGCATGGTATTACCATACATATGCATTTGCCAATCTGCTTTTGCAGCAGTCATCTCATTGCAAAAGTCCATAACACTCTCAGGTTTGACCATCGGGTCATTAAACCCGTGCAAAGCTAAAATTTTTGCAGTAATGTGGTTACTCTTATTGTCTGGTGCAGTAAGTAAACCATGAAAACTAATCACGCCAATAACTTCATCACTACATCGTGCTAAGTCAAGTGCACATAACCCTCCAAAACAAAATCCGATTGCAGCAATTTTTTTGGTGTCGGCGTTTGGTAATGATTGTGCTGTTTTAAATCCTGCTAACATGCGAGTTTGTAATTTTTTTCGATTATTCATTAAAGGCGAAATCAAAGCTGTTTTTTCTTCTTTGGTTTGTCCTAAGAGACCTTTACCGTACATATCAATCGCAAATCCAACATAACCTAATTCTGCAATTTGATCTGCTTTATGACATGCAAATTTATTTTTACCTGACCAATCATGTGCGATCAGAACAACTGGTTTTTTAGATTTCGCATCATCATAAGCACAATACCCTTCGAGTTGAACATCACCATCTTTATAGTCAATTAATTCTGTTTTAATCATATGCTTCCCTTATACTTTTTCTTCTGTTAGTTGCATTGGTAAGTGAAAGTGTTTTAAATCTAATGCAGAGAACGGATTATTTTTTCCATCGATCAGTAAAAGATATTTTGCTGGATTTTCGTTTCTCGATAAGTTCAGTAATATTTCTTTTTTAGAGACTACACTTTCAAAGCCTTGATTGATTAACTTTAACCAACCCCAATTACCCGCATAACTTTGATTGATATTTTGATCGTCATCCATAGTCAGTTTGACGGATGTTTCAAGTGCAGGATGATTCCCTGGCCACTTAAATTGATGGGCATTATTAGTCGAATTATTCTCATCAATATATTCTTTATCATTAATTTTCAATGTTACTTTTTTAATGAGTTTACCTAATTCATAAGGTTGTAATGTAAATTGCACATGTAATTGATCATCATTGTTTGGAAAAAATGATTTGTGGATACGAGAGGCTAATTGGATTTGTCTTAAGGTGTCTTCAGAAAAAGGAATGGATTTATTATCAATTGATTTCCAACGCCATTCGGCATTGGAAGTATCAATAAATGGTTTGAGGTATTCATTAAAATAACTGATGAAGATACCGGAATTACCAAAGAATTTTCTGAATTTGTCCACTTCAACATCATGGCTATTCATCGCTCCAAATGGATAACGGTTAGCTATTTCGAGTTGATAAAATGGCATGACTTTGTTTTGCCAAGAGGTATCGATGTATTGTCCTGACTCTGTGACTAGTAAGTTAGAAACAAGATCAGCCATCGTGATTAACCAAGTCTTGAGTGGCTCAGGCGATTTGTTTGCAACTAATCGTGTTTGTATGACGGCATCTGGACGGTGTGCCATCGTACGTTTCACCATTAAATCGTAGGCTGCACGTTTGGAATTTTTTGCATTAATGGTAGGTTGTATATACGCATGTAATGCTTTTAAAGTTTCAAAGATATCATTCAACTGCTTTTGTGATTTTGGAGTATTATTTACTAAATTACCTAAAGCTTGTAACTTAGGACTCACGGAAATAACTGGCTCAAAGTAAGTGTTGTCATGTATCGTTTGTAACAATTGTGTTAGCGGCGAGGGTTGGTTGATAAAAGTTAATAAAACATGATCAATATCTAGAAGTGAAGTAACATTAGATACGGAGATATTTGCAAATAAATTTTCCCATACCTCAACATACTGATTCAAGTAAGTCGAGCGTAGTTGTTCTATTAAACCCCGCGCAAGATTTGGATCATGATTAAATCCTTTATCGTGACCTAAAATCCAATTGCCTGCGATCGCTTGTTGAGCAGATAAGATCGATTCTTGGTTAATGATGGTTGGAAAAGCTTTAGCTGTAAACATATACGGAATTTGGGTTGCAAGTTGCTGTGAGGTAAACACAGGCGAAGTTTGTAGAGAATCACCGAGAATAATGCTTTCTAAGTCATTATTCTTGTCAATATTTTTGAGAATAATATAACTCATTTTTATTTTGGGTAATGATCCCAAATAGTTGCGTGTGAGATCTAACGTTTCAGCATTCAATATCAGCGGTTTCCAAGGTGAATTTAGCGCCGCATTGAAATGTATCATTAAATCTTTATATTCTGAATCCATTAATGTTTTAGGAAGTATTTTAGAAGTGATCGTCTTGATATGATCGATATTAAAATAAGTTTTATCACCCAACATCAAATATGCTTTCAATACCGAGTAAATATCATCAGCATCTTTGTTAATCGGTTGCTTCAAATATTCTTCAAAGAAATATTTAATTTCTGATAATAAAACCGTGTGTAAAGTAGCGAGATAGAATTCTTTACCTTTCTGCTCTGACTTATTTGTATAAAAAGAAGTAAGAGATTTAAAACTAAAAGTTGAGTCAAGATTGCTAGATACTGGTTTAAGCGTATTTAATAAATTGATCGTTTCCAACAAATGGTCAACTGGATCTTGCATTTTAGCTACACGTAACTGAAAATCAGAAATATCTTTTTGTAACACATAAGTGCGCTGTAGCCCTGTTTGAAAATCTTTACCGAGAAAAATTCCTGACGTCACAATTACAGCAAACGATGCAGCATAGGCAAGCTTTGTTTGCCATGATGTTGTTTTATAGTAACGATTTGATTTATGAGATGTGTAAGACAATTCCTGTAGTAGTAATTGTTTGATAAAAAACGGTCGAGATAATGAAAGTTGGTTATTAAAAACTTGAATCGTTCTCGTTGTATGATCTACTGATTCTTCTATAATGTTCGGTGTTTTTTGTTCTTTTGGTTGTATTGCACTTGTTAAATAAACGCCATCAATATGCGCATTGAATTTTGCTGAAGCGAAACGTTTAATGAAGTCGATCAATAATTCTTTGACATATTCAAGTTGTAATGGAAAGTCTTTTATGTAAGGCCGTGCCATCGGGTTGCGCTCGTGATGCAAGCGCCATAATAATTGTTGATTAATTTTTCTGATGAGGGAATTAAACTGAGAGTGAATTTGATCAACTAGCTTTTCATTTGCTTTTAAAGATGAAAAATGAATTCCCCATGATTGCTCAGCTTCTTCTTCGCTAGTTTCACAAAAAAATTCTTTGAATCCTGGAATTAAATCACATTTTGTAAATACGATTTGGCAGGGAAGTGGTTGTGTTCTGTTCTGTTGCAAATTAAAAATGCGCTGAAAAATATCTTTTAACATTTGTTGATATTCTGTTCTGGATTGATTTTGCAAAATATCCATCACAGGCAGCGCGATAATGACGCCATTAATCCCATTCTCACCACGATGTTTACTGACTAATTTTAAAAAATATTGCCACAATATTCGGTTAAGTGCCTGGTCTTTCTTGTTCTGAGAAGTGAGGTACTTGCTTGGAATATCAATAATGCAAGTTTCTCTCGTGACCCACCAATCAATATTTTCAGATGACGGAATGTGGTGAATATCGTCCTGCGCAAATTGCTTTTGTAGAATGAATGGTGCTGAAGAGTTTGCTAATAAAGTCGTTTTACCTGCATTTCTTGGGCCTAGTAAAAAAATCCATGGGTTTTGATGTAATGGTTTTTTGAATTGATTATTTGAGAGCGTTGCCTTTTTTAAAAAATCGATTGCACCTTTGAAACGATTTTCCATTGCTAATATTTTTTTTCGGATTTTGATATCTTTGAATTGTAAGGCTGTTGGCGCTTCGAAATCGACTAGTAAAAATTTAAGTAACCAGACTAAGTAGCAAACTATGATGACATATAAACGTTTTTCAGTAGAGACTAACGGTGAGTATCCAGCAATTGTAATATGGGGACCCGCGAGCCAGACGACCTCACTGAATAGAAGAAGTATGCAAAATGGCAAGCTGGCTTTTGCGATAATGTCATTATTTTTTGTGATCTTGTGTAATCGAGCTTCCAAGCTCAGTAATGTTTTTATAGGCTTCATTTGAAATGATATCCATTAGATAGCCCAAGCTTACAAAAATCGTCAGGATTGTGCAGGCAGTGATAAGAAAAACGAATGGTAGAGATACGCTTTTTGCGGAGATTTTTTTTTGTTTTCGTGTGGCAGAAGCTTGCAATGGATTGGGAGATAGTGTTTTGTTGATGCTGCCTCGATAAGCTCGGATATGTTTGTAAAGAGTGTCAGTGATTTGTTCTAGTTGAAATTGATTATGTTCAGTCCCACGATATTGTCCTTTATAACCGAGGCTTAAACATAAATACATCAATTCCATGAGATCGATGTAAATGGCTGGTTCTTTGATTGCGCGTTCGATGATGGTAAAAAATTTATCTTGATGTTGAGTGTCTTGATTGAGTGTTGCAAGTAAAGAATAACTATCCCATTGATTTTGACTACCCCATGGGGTGTTCATGATGATTTCATCTATTGTGGCGCATAATATATAACGGCATACCACGACAAACTCAGTATTATAAGTTTGTAAAGCTCCGATGGTTGCTTGAAATAAATTGATTTCTTGCAGCAGCTCGTTCTGTAAGCGGTTAAGATTCCGATACGTTGTCATTTCTTTCAGTTTGCCGATGACACTAAAAAGGTGACTCGCAGCATCTACAACTGGATTCATCCCTGCTTGGGGATGATGTTTTACACTGCGATGAGTATTTAAAAGTATGCTTTTGGATGCGCTCAAATGTTCAATTTTGCTAATCGCGTTCTCGTCTTCATTTGGAGAATGGCTATATTCTAGCGCGACGGTCAGTGTTTCGCTGTCTATGATGTTTGACTGGTTGAGTGATGCATTCATACCGCAAATCCTTTTAACATGACCCGTGCATTATACACAAAGAATCGTATATGAAAAATGAATATCCTTTGGTGGTCTCTACTCAAGGATTCATTTCGGCAGTAATGAGTTGATAACGATGCAAGAGTAAACCATACCAAAATGCCCTGCAGGGATCTTTCATGTCATTGCTCAAATCATTCATTGAGCTTGGTTCATGCTGACAACAAGTCATTCCTTTGTCGTAATCTCGTTCAAACAGAAGAAATGAAGCGGCATCTTGAATTTCGGTGATCTCTTTTCTGGCCAGATTTTTTTTATCAAAAACTAACAAATCAATCTGCTCATCGCCTTTGACGGCATGTAAGATGTTGGTCATATGGGTGGTGGTGAAAATCATGACTTTTACGATGTCATTATCTAAAATTGTCATCGTGTCTTTTGTCCAGACAAGCGTTTCGATGAAATTCAAGTTCAGATAACCAATGCTCTTTAGATTTTCGTGATATCTTGAAATTAATTCTTTAAAAAGAGAATCATTCGAATCATTACGCGTGAGAATGACGTCATTGGTTAAAAGTGGATGGGTGTCTTGAGATGGGCCTAATATTTTCAAAAAAATATCATGATGATTATAACTAAATGGAACAAAGTGAAAGGCGATGGATTTTAATTTTGCCAAACTTTGTGGGTTGGGAAGCGCTTTCAGATAGATATCATTGCAATCTAAATAACAGGCGTAAGCGAAGCGTTTTTTCTTGGGGTAATAAAAAAGTAATAAGTACAATCGAAATAAATCTGATGCCATCACGAAAAATAAACGCTGATTGTTATTGCCTAACGCCAATAATTTTTCTAACCAATCACGAGTCATTTGTGATTGCGGATCATTATTAAACGCATCGCGATAATCTTTCACGACGATACCACGTTGTTTAAGTGTTTTTTTGGTTTCTGGACGTAAATTTTTGACATCTGTCCATAAAAATAAATCATAGTGATGACGAAAAGGTGATTGACGTATTGATTGAGCCAAATGAGAAAAATTTTCGATTGCATCTAGCGAAATAGTGCCATCATTTGAGAACCAGATACCATTTAAAGCAATATGAATTCGAAACCATTTAATGAGAGCGATAAAAAAAAATAATATCAAGAAAAACCAGAGTAATTCGCTTGGCATAGCTTCCTTTACTCATTGAGAGTGAGTGGTTGGTTATATGTAGGGTGATAAAAGAATTCTTCCCATTGCCCTTCCCATTGCTCGTAATGATCTGGTTTGCCGAATTGATATTTAAATCCCGCATTTTTAAAGAAGGCGTAAATATCATCTGGCTTGAAACCAATCTTAGATAAAAAGGGTTGATGCATTTCAATCACAAATACGCATGTTTGCAAATGGCTCATTTCATCTTTTAAAGAATTTAAGATGAGCATCTCTTGGCCTTCTACATCTAATTTACATAACCTGACTTGTTTCAATAAATCTCTGCTGAACAAATCTGTTAGCTTAATAAAAGGGCAAGTCACGTGCGTCCCTTTTTCGCAGATTGCTGGCAACGAATTTTTTCCTGGATTGTCACTAGGACTCAAAACAAATGCTTGCGTTTTATTTTCATTTCCTAAGCCGTAGGACAGCACATTGACCCGTAATTGCTCATTGAGCATGAGATTTTTCCAAAGGCGGTTCAGCTCTCTCATAGAGGGTTCAAATGCAAAAACTTGTATCTTGGGATTTTTAGCAGCTAACAACGAGAGAACGCCATGATTTGCGCCTACATCCAAAAAAATGCCGCCATTACTAAGATATTGCGTAAGAGCAGACGTGACGTAAGGATTGATGTTGATGTCGCGCAACATGAAATTGTCTAATAATCCGTAAGGACCTAGTAACAGCTTGATGCCTTGATATGAAAAGGCCGCGTGCCCCATGACTTTTTCAAGCAGTTGAAGCATTAGTTTGAATGGGAGAGGAGATTCATTAGGGCGGTAATAATTAGAGAGAGATTTGTAGATCCAGTGCCTGATCATATTCCTTGATGGCCTTCATCCGTGACTCACTCGCACATATCAGGAAGATATGGCGAGTGGTTTGGGGTAAGCAGCAGCTTAGTCTAGTAAGCCGTATTGCTTTAATTTCTTACGTAAGGTTCCGCGGCTTAAACCGAGTACAATTGCAGCACGTGATTGGTTGCCTTTGGTATATTCCATCACCGCTTCCATGAGGGGTGCTTCCACTTCAGCAAGAATCAATTCATACAAGTTGCTTGGCATCTGGCCTTTTAACTGAGCAAGATAGTTATCCAATGATTGCCTAACACTGTCATGCAATGGTTGGTTATGTTGTGTCAATTCAAAAGATGACGCTATGTTTTCAATAATATTGTCTGTCATAAGTTCCCTCGGATTAGCGGGATTGTTCGTAATACAGCTGGTATTCTATCTATTGTGCTATGTTAGATCAATCATTTTTTACACATTTTTTTTGGAACAAGCTAAATTAAAACGGTGATATTGTTATCCTAAGAGAGAATAATTGCAAGTTTAACAGCTACCTGTTCATCCACTTTTCTAAGAAGTGTATGTTTATTCTACCATTCTGGAATGCATTTTCACGCAAAATGTCTTGGTGTAAAGGGGTATTTGTTCGAATTCCTTCAATGACAGTTTCATCTAAAGCATTCCGCATGCGGGCAAGAGCGACTTCACGATTATCACCATAAGCAATGATTTTAGCAATCAGAGAGTCATAATACGGTGGAACTTTGTAGCTGCCATAAATATGCGAGTCAACACGTATCCCTGGACCGCCTGGAGGATGAAAATAGTTTATTAATCCTGGAGAAGGCGTAAAAGTGCGTGGATCTTCTGCATTAATGCGACATTCTATGGCATGACCTTTCAGGATGATATCTTTTTGTTGTAATTTGAAGGGTTCTCCCGCTGCAATCAATAATTGTTGTTTGACGAGATCTATGCCTGTTATCAACTCGGTGACAGGATGCTCAACCTGAATACGCGTGTTCATTTCGATGAAATAAAATTTATTGTCTTCATAGAGAAATTCCATTGTGCCCGCACCACGATATTTCATGTCACGACATGCTTGTGCGCAAAGTTCGCCGATTTCTTCACGTTGACTAACGCTAATGCCTGGCGCTGGGGCTTCCTCTATTATTTTTTGATGACGACGTTGCATAGAGCAATCACGTTCGCCTAAATGAATCGCATGACCTAGCCCGTCACCTAAGACTTGAATTTCAATGTGACGAGGATTTTGTAAATATTTTTCGAGATAAACTTTATCGTTATTGAACGCTGCTTGTGCTTCACTCTTAGTGAGTGCGATCGCGTTGATGAGGTGAGATTCAGTGTGTACAACACGCATGCCTCGGCCACCACCACCACCTGCAGCTTTGATAATGACAGGATAACCAATCTGTCTAGCAAGCCTGATAGTCTCGCGGTCATCGTTCTCAATGGGATCACCAGAACCAGGTACACAAGGGATGCCAATTTGTTTCATGAATTTAATCGCTGCTACTTTATCACCCATTTGACGTATGGTTTCTGGATGAGGTCCGATAAAAGTGAAGCCACTTTTTTCAACTTGCTCTGCGAAATCGGCGTTTTCTGATAAAAAACCATAACCGGGATGAATCGCAACCGCATCTGTAATTTCTGCAGCACTAATGATAGCTGGAATGTTGAGATAGCTTAGAGCAGCTTGATGTGGTCCGATGCAAACCGATTCATCAGCTAATCTAACATGCAGTAAATCACGATCTGCTGTTGAATGGGCGGCGACTGTTTTAATGCCAAGTTCTTTACACGCGCGTAAAATACGCAAAGCAATTTCACCGCGGTTCGCGATTAATATTTTATCTAACATGGTCGTGTCCTCTGCTTTGTTTTGGAGTGATTACTCAATGACAAAGAGTGGTTGGTTGAATTCAACAGGCGTGCCATTGTCGACGAGTCTTGCAGTAATTGTTCCATCTCGATCAGCTTCAATTTGATTAAACATTTTCATCGCTTCGATGAGACAAATGACATCACCGGATTTTACGGTTTGGCCAATTTCAATAAATGGTTTCGAGTTCGGAGAAGAAGAGAGGTAGACCGTGCCAACCATCGGTGCTTTTAAAGTATGTTTATCTGGGCTCGGAGTCGCGTCAGCGGGTTTTGCTTCCGTTACAGCAGAAGGTGCCGGAGTCATTTGAATTGGAGCGCTCATTGTGGGCGCTTGCATCATCATTGGGGTAGGGTGTTTTGTTTCGCGTGTGATCCTAACAGATTCTTCGCCTTCTTTGATCTCGATCTCAGCAACACCTGTGCTTTGTAAGAGTTCGATCAGTTTTTTGATTTTGCGCATGTCCATGATGAATACGGCCCCTCTTCTTTTATACAGGATGTGTGTAATGGAGCAGATTGTGCATGAACCGCTTAGGTTTGTCTAGATCAAGACAAAACCCGTCAAGTTAATGCTAGTTGTCAGCAGAATCCGCGAAGATCGCTTTGCTTTTCTGATAACAAAACGTGACGATAGGCGGTAACAAAGAGATTGCAATGATGCCATAGATGACAATACTAAAATTGTTACTGACCCAAGGTAGAGATCCAAGAAAATAGCCAGCGCCTAAAAGAGAGCTGACCCAAATGATCCCGCTTAACACATTATAGAAAGCAAATCCTTGTAAAGGCATGCTTGCAAGCCCTGCTACAAACGGCACGAACGTTCTAATAATTGGAATAAAGCGTGCAAAAATGATGGTTTTACCACCATGTTTGTCGTAAAAAGCATGTGCTTGCTCCAAATGTTTTTTATTTAATAACCAAGAATGTTGGCTACGAAAAATTTTGGGACCAGCGAATCGACCAATGAGGTAGTTCAGTTTGTTACCTAAAATAGCAGCCAGAATTAAACTGATAAATAAAAATTGGATACTGAAATTGTTATTCGAATTGGCTGCTAACGTACCCGCTGCAAATAGCAGCGAATCGCCTGGTAAGAATGGCGTAACCACTAAACCGGTTTCACAAAAAATAATCAAGAACAAGATGGCGTAGGTCGCAAAACCATATGTTGAGATAACTGTATTGAGGTAAACGTCAATGTGTAATAACAAATGAATGAAATGTTGCAGTGTCTCTGGCATCACGTCCTCCCTGCTCTCTGTGGTATGAGATAGATATCAAATCGACTGCTGTTACCTTCATAGGAAAAATGAGGAGGCAGTTGGCCTAGCGGTTTTGCTAAGCGAGGCCTTTTTACCACAACACGTTTGGTTGCACAAGATAATGCCAACGCGAGGAGCTGGGTCGCATCATGATCTGGGCCTATCAATGACTGTAATTGTTGAATTTCTTTTTTAACCAATGCAGATTTGTTTCGGCTAGGAAACATGGGATCTATATAAATAATATCTGCGGTTTGACCTTGCAAATAATCTAACGCATCTGCGTGAATCAAGTGCATACGTGCAACCACATCGCAAAAGCGTTCATCGTTAGCTGCGTGCTGCAGCGCATCACTTAGTTGTTGGAATACGATAGGAGAGCGTTCGATCAAAGTAATGTGATAGCCAAGCGCTGCAAGTATGAAGCTGTCTCGTCCTAAACCTGCTGTCACGTCCAAGATGCGAGGATTGGCTTTTGGCGAAACACCCATTGCTTTGGCGATAAACTCATTGTTCAAAGTCGCTTTACTGATGCGATAACGCCAGGACTTAGATAAAAAGTCAATTTTAAGCATGTAAATATTGTTCGAATCCCGTTAAAAACATTTGTACTGCCATTGTCGTCAAAATCATACCCATTAAACGCTCCATAGCTGTTAAGCCGCGTTCGCCTAATAATCTTCGCAACACGTTGGAATAAACTAAAATGATGGTGGTGATGAGCCAGGCAATGGTCAGTGCGGTAAACCAGCGTAAATTATCATAAGGAGCTTGATTTGCTAATAACATCACGATCGTCATGGTGGATGGCCCGGCAATCAATGGAATTGCTAACGGAACAATGAGTGGCTCACCAGATTCTAACTTTTTATCATCTTGACTGTGGTCGGGAAAAATCATGCGGATAGCAATCAAAAACAAAATGATACCGCCGGAGATCTGCAAGGCTGGCTGCGAAATATGCATACCCTCCAAGATGTGCTGACCAAAGAATAAAAACAAAGACAAGATAATGAAAGCAATAAAAGTTTCACGCAGAATAATCCATTGTCGACGTTTAGGCGCAACATTATTCAACACCGTTAAAAATAACGGAACGTTGCCTAAAGGGTCCATGACTAATAATAAAGTGATGGTGGCGGAGTATAAGGTCATGTCGTTTTGTCTCTAATAATCTAGTTCGTTTTGCTTAACCCATTTTAGCCATATCGGAAGAATTTGTCTTCACTCAAAAAAGAGGTCGTGTATACTAAATCTCATTTGAACTGAGCTTCTCTATCTATGCTTGCTCATCACAAAGTCATCCAATACGCTTATTTAATGCGATTGCACAGACCAATCGGGATTTTCCTATTATTATGGCCAACGATGTGGGCATTATGGATCGCAGGTCGTGGCGAACCCACTCCTGATATTGTTTTGGTGTTTGTCTTGGGTGTGATTATGATGCGGTCCGCAGGCTGTGTCGTGAACGATTATGCAGATCGTCATATCGACGGCCACGTTAAACGTACACGATTGCGACCACTCGTTTCCGGCCGTGTCACGACGACAGAAGCCATTCTCCTCGCCATCACGCTGGTTGTGTTGGCATTTCTTTTGGTACTCACTTGTAATCCACTCACTGTGATGCTTTCTTTTGTGGGCGCTGCTTTAGGATTCATTTATCCCTTCTTGAAACGGATGACGAATTTACCGCAAGTCGGCTTAGGACTCGCGTTTAGCTGGGGCGTACCCATGGCATTTGCAGCACAAACAGCGCATGTCGATAGAGCTGCCTGGTTTTTATTTATCACAGCTGTCATCTGGCCGCTGATTTATGACACGATGTATGCCATGGTCGATCGTGAAGATGATATGCGCATTGGTGTCAAATCATCTGCTGTGATGTTAAATGCGATGGATACAGTCGTTATTGGTTTGTTACAAATATTATTTTTAGTGATGTTAATCATCGTGGGCTTGATGTATCGTCTTGAATCTCCTTTTTATCTTTCTCTCATTGTTGTCATGATGTTTTTTGTGTATCAACAATGGCTCATCAAAGATCGTCTCCCAGCAAATTGTTTACGCGCTTTTTTAAATAATAATTGGGTCGGCATCGCTATTTTTCTCGGCATTGTTCTAAGTTACAAATTATGAAAATTGTAGCGGACCAACATATTCCTTTTGTTGAAGATTATTTTGCACACGCTGGGGAATTGCATCTGTTACCTGGCCGTCAAATGTCTACACATGCACTGCAAGATGCAGATTTATTATTAGTTCGTTCTGTCACGCGTGTCGATCAATCTTTGCTACAGAATAGCAATGTGAAATTTGTTGGAAGTGTGACTGCTGGTGCTGACCATTTAGATTTAAATTGGTTACGAAATGCGGGTATTGAAGTCAGTTTAGCTTCCGGATTTAATGCACCGCCAGTTGCTGATTATGTTGTGAGTGTGATTGCAGCTTTACAATCATTAGATCGATTATCAGCTGCACCGCTTACTGTTGGCGTGATTGGAGCGGGTCATGTGGGACGACGTGTCATAGAGAAGCTATCTATTCTTAATCATGACATCATCATCAGTGATCCATTACGCGCTGAACAAGAGCCTGATTTTGTTTCACATGGCTTAGAAGAATTTGTTGATCTCGATTTAATAAGTTTACATGTGCCGCTAACACATGATCACCACCCCACAAATCATTTTATCAATGATGTTTTTTTGAAACGTCAAAAACCTGGTTGTGTACTCATCAATGCGAGTCGCGGTGCGGTGATTGATTCATCTGCATTGTTGAATTCTGGACGACATTTGGTGTGGTGTTTTGATGTTTGGGAAAATGAACCACATATTTATCCTGAGATTTTAGCTGAATCTCGCATAGCAACACCACATATCGCGGGATATTCTCTACAAGCTAAACGACGCGGTATCGAAATGATTTATCAAGCAGCGTGCAATTTGGGATTCATTCCACAAATTAAAAATTCTAAACAATTACAAATGCCACAATTTAGTATCGATGCTGCAGGCCAAAGAATGACTTGGCAATCATTGGTGTTAAGTTTATTTAATCCCTTGCAGATGACAGATACTATGAAACGCTTATTATTAGAATCGTCGCTAGATCATGCTCGTCTATTTGATGAATTACGATTAAATTTTAATAGACATGAATTAGCTTACGTGACTTTAAGCAATGCATTATTAAATACGAAAGATGCAGAAGTGTTGCAGCAATTCGGCGTTAAAATGAACGACAGAACCTAATTTTGTGTTCCTTCACTCGTTTCATCAGGGCCCGCATTATCTGATTCAGCCATCGGATCATCAGTCGTTTCTTCTGGTTTGACATTGTTATTTATAGCAGAATTGTCATCGCTTTGATTGAGTGTTGGTGATTCCTCGTCAGCCGCATTTTTTTCATTGCGCATGTAAGCGGGCGTATTGACAACCGCGGTTTGCCCTTCATCCGTGTTTGGATCGACAGCGGTTGTCGCTTCATTGGCTTCACCATTCGGGAAGTAAGGCTCCATGAAGTACTCATCCACGCGATCAGGATCACGTGCTGTAGTTTGCAACCCAGAGAGACGATTAACCGGCATTCGTAAAATGCCTTCAGGTGGTGCGAGCGGGACTTCAGGAACATCTTTTAAAGCCGCTCGCATAAACTCCATCCACATGGGAAGCGCTGCTACAGCACCAAATTCATGTAGTGATTGTGGATGATCAAAGCCCATCCAAGTAATTGCGACGATGCTTTGATGATATCCTGCAAACCATGCATCAACTTGATTTTGTGTCGTTCCTGTTTTACCAGCAATATCCGCGCGACCCAGCGCTTTTGCGCGGGCGGCCGTACCGTGCTGAATCACATCTTGTAAGGTAGAAGAAATTAAAAATGCCGTTTCTGGAGAAATCACACGCGGTGCAGCAGACTCAGTGTCTTCACAAGTGCCATGACAAACCACGAGAGGTCTTGCTTGGTAAATCACATCATTATGACTATTGCGTATTTCACCGATAACATAGGGAACAACTTTCATACCGCCATTCGCAAAGACTGCAAAAGCTTGCGCCATTTGCATCGGTGTGACCATGGGGGTGCCTAATGCGAGAGAGAGTCCTGGTGGCATTTGGGTGCGTGAAAATCCAAAGCGTTTAAGATAGTTGACGGTATAATTAACGCCAATCTGCGCGAGGACGCGTATAGAAACAAGATTTCGTGATTGGATAATGGCTGTTCTTAATCGGGTTGGGCCATAAAATTTGTGATTCACATTTTGTGGACGCCACAAACTATTGTCTGCTGTGTTTTCAATAATGATGGGCGCATCATTCACTACCGTAGAAAGTGTTAACCCTTTATCTAATGCTGCTGCATAAATAAACGGTTTAAAGCTGGAACCGGGTTGACGTTTGGCATTAACAATACGATTGAATTTACTTTTTTGATAATCAAATCCACCTATCATGGCAAGTACAGCACCGTTTTGTGGATTGATTGCGACAAGACCTGCTTCCGCTTTTGGTAACTGTGCTAAGCGATAATTGTTACCAGTATGTGAAATATAGATTAAGTCACCCAGGTTCAGAATTTGACTCGTTTGTTTTGGTTTGGGGCCTAGATAATCCGCGTTGATTTGTGTACGTGCCCACGATAATCCATCCCATGGAATGATGGTGAATTCACCATTTAATCGCAATACCGTTGCCGTTTCCGGCGTGAGTTCAACAACTGCAGCGGGTTCTAGGCCATTGATGGTGGGTGTTTTTTTTAAACGTAATTGCCATTCATCCATTTTGTCTAGCGCAGGTGTTCCGAGATTATCAATCGGGCCACGGTAACCATGGCGTTGATCGTATGCTAATAGGCTATCGCGAACGGATTGATTGGCGTTTAGTTGTAAATGACTATCAATGGTGGTGTATACACGGAAACCATCAGTATAAATGCTATCACCATACATTTGTTCTAACTGTTCTCTAGCGAGTTCAGCAACATAAGGTGCTCTCAGCTCAGTTTTGAGATCATGATAACTCGCGTTTAAATCTGCTTTAAGCGCTGCATCGTAAGCTTCTTGAGTAATGTAACCTTGTTCTAGCATGCGTGATAACACATGATCGCGGCGTTTTTTGGCGGCTTCAGGATTGGCAAGTGGATTTAAGGTCGATGGTGCTTTTGGTAATCCAGCGAGCATAGCGTATTGGTCTAAGGTGAGCTCATTTAAATGTTTGCCATAATAAATTTCAGCAGCTGCACCGACACCATAAGCGCGGTTTCCTAAAAATACTTTATTAAGATAAAGTTCGAGAATTTTTTCTTTTGATAACTTATGTTCGATTTTGATAGCTAATAAAATTTCACGAATTTTTCTTGCGAAGGTTTTGTGGCGACTGAGATAAAAGCTGCGCGCAACTTGCATCGTAATCGTGCTACCACCTTGTACTTTTCGCCCAGTTGCTAAAACTTGCAAAGCAGCACGGCCGAGTCCGTGTACATCCACGCCGCGATGTTGATAATACCGTTGATCTTCAGTGGCTAAAACTGCTTGTATGAGCGGTTGAGGAATTTTATCGTAAGGGATTGGAATGCGACGTTTTTCGCCAAAAGTCGCAAGCAGTTTGCCATCATGTGAAAAGATTTGCAGCGGGACTTGTAGTTGTACAGTGTTCAGCGATTCGATGTCAGGCAACTCGAATTCCATATAGTAAAGTGCAAAGATCAGCACCATAAAACAGCTCATTAATGTGGCCGCAACAATGACACGAAATAGAAAAAAGAATTTATTCATGATGATGATAAAGGTTTTGCATTTGGGTTGTTATAAAGTATATTGACATCATTCGATCCGCATGTGCTCAGTCTATAATTCATCAAATTGTATCAGTTTTTCACATCCAGGTAACAATTTTTTCTGTTCAACAAATAGTCAGAATTGCTTTTGTCACCCCGCATATCACCCCGCATATCACCCCGTTTGTCACCCCGAAAAATACCCCGCCACTGACAGCGAAAAGAAAAATGAACTTTTTCGGGGTATTTATTCGGGGCCTGGGCTTTTGCGATATCGAAAATGACTTTCAACAAAGGATTAATCATATGGACTTAAATCTAAATAAACTCACAATCAAAAACATAAGCTGTCTAGGCTTGCTCCTGTTTAGCATAACAATTTACTTCATATTAGATCACCACGAACAACATCAAAAAAATCTTTGCACTCAATTAGCAATTAAATTATCTCACTTACAAAAATCAATTCACTTCGCTGCACCTGAACATCATGATCTTAAACAAGATGTTGATGCTCTAACAAAACAAACCACTTCTTTAATTAATTTAATCCATTTATTGCTGATGCAAGATGCATTTGATCTGGTGTTTCATGCTGTGAATGATGAAGAGCGAACGATCACCATAAAGGGTCTTGCGCGTTCATCCGCAACGCTTGAAGATTTTGTTAAAAAACTATCTGCATTACTGGCGAATCCTGTCGTTATTCAGTCGATTGTGCAAACACCTCACGGCGATTTAAATTTTGAATTAAGCACGAATCATGCTAAGGCGGATTCATGAAGCAACCTAAATTATTATTCATCATTTTTATTTTTCTGATTTTATTCAGCGTGATTAAATCAAAATGGGATAGCTTAAATCAATTCAAGCAAAAAGAAAAAATGTTGCAAACAGAAATACAAAGTTTAGAAAAACAAACTCATCATCAAGAAACACAGCAAATTGTTCATGAGAAAACGACATCAAAAGTTGTGGATGGGTTGCAATTCGCTTTACAGAACGGTTTGGTGATTAAACAATGGCGTCATTCCAGTGAGGTCATTGAAGTTGAAGTGTTGGGTTTGTTTAGCCAAGAAATTAATTTTTTGCAACACTTATTAAAAGCGTCGTTGTCTATTCAAGCTTTAGATTGGCAAATTCAAAAAGATGAATTACTGTTATTAAAAATAAAATATATACGCTTGCCCAATCGAGTGGAACCTCGTTTATCCCATCAAGTATTACATCAAAAAAATTTAACGCATCCATTTCGTTCTCAACTTTTAAATTCGAAATTAATGTCACATCAGCATCATCTTGATTCCATCACGATGCTACACCATGTGGGTATGTGGCAGACGCCACATGAGAAAATCGCATTGTTAGCATGGCCTGATCATTGCATAGAGCTGGTGACGCTGGGTCAACTGATCGCAAAAGAACGCGCCAAAATTACGGCAATCAATCGTCATTACATTGCATTGCGGGTCGCAAACAATCACAAGGATATCTTGATATGGTCACCATAAAAAAATGGATTTACTTTTTTTTACTCTGTATTTGTTGTCGCAGTGCACTGGCACTCGATATGGTTTTACGGCAAGCAGATTTAGCAGAAACGATACGACTTCTTTTCAAACAATTACATCAAGAAGTCATTATCAGTCCAACAATACAAGGATTTGTAACAGTTAACTTTCAAAAAGTCACACTCGAACAAGCGCTGGATGCATTATTAATGTCTCAGGGATTAGATAAAATGAAAATGGGACAAGTATGGTGGGTTGCGACACAAACGGAAATTGTTCAGCGCCAAGAAGGGCTTGTAAAGACTCACACACTCGAACAACAAATGTTGCCATTGAAATCTCATCTTTGGCATATGCGCTATGCGAAAGCGAAAGAAATTGCAGCAGTGTTGTTTTCGGGTGCTCCAAATTCGGCTTCAGAGATCAAAGTAGATGAACGTACGAATACACTTTATCTACGCAATACGGCGTCTGTTATTGATGATATTGATCACATCATTAAACAACTCGATGTGCCAGTACCGCATGTTATGGTGCACGCAAGATTAGTGAGTCTTGATCATGATATGGAGCAAACATTGGGTGTGCAATTTGCAACGCAGCAAACTGAGCGAACTGAAAATGGGTTGCAATCTTCAACAACGATTGCGAAAAATGCAACATATACATTTAATATCGCAAGATTAGCGAGCGCTGCATCTTTAGATGTCAAATTATCTTTATTAGAAAGTGAAGGACGTGCGGAATTAATTTCCAGCCCGAGCTTGTATGCAGCGAGTCGCGAGAGTGCTTCAATTGAAGCAGGAGAAGAAGTCCCATATCAAGAATCAAGTGAGAATGGTGGGACGACAGTCGTTTTTAAAAAGGCAGTTCTTGGATTGCAAGTCACGCCGCAAGTGCTTCCTGGCAAGCGTATTCTATTAAAATTAAAAATCAATCAAGACAGACCAAATCATCAAATGGTTTTAGGTGTGCCGACCATTAGTACTCGGCAAATGATAACAAGTGTGTTAGTACGTGACGGTGAAACGATTGTGTTGGGTGGAATACGCGAGCAAAATACTGAAGCCGGAAATGCGGGCCTTCCTTGGCTAGGACGTCTGCCTGTGATAGGGTGGCTGTTTAAACGGGAAAACCGACAGCAAACACGTCGGGACTTATTAATTTTTGTGACAACTAGTATTGTTTCTTGATTTTATGGCAGCTGGATTCGGCAATATTTTTTTAGTTGGACCTATGGGTGCTGGCAAAACCAGCGTTGGACGCTATTTGTCTACGCATCTCAATAAACATTTTTATGACTCTGATCAGGAAATCGAAAAAGCAACCGGAGTCAGTCTGACTTGGATCTGTGATTTGGAAGGCATGGATGGTTTTCGAAAACGCGAACTAAAAACAATTGATGAACTGAGTCTATTGTCGAACATTGTATTATCGACTGGTGGTGGTTGTGTCGAAACACCCGAGGTTAGAGAATTATTACGTCATCGTGGAACAGTCATTTATATGGAAGTGTCACTTCAAACCCAATTAAACCGGTTGAAACGTGATAAGCGCAGACCGCTGTTGCAAGGTGAAAATCCACAAGAAGTATTAATTAAACTGTGGGAAAACCGTGAACCATTTTACGAAGACATTGCAGACTTCACAGTCATAACAGATGATCGATCAGTGAAAGATGTTTGTGATGAGATATTGGGTTGGTTGGGAATGGGGTGATGTTTTTTTCGTGCCCGTGCCCGAAGCGCATCTGCGCGTTATAGTTCACTGTCTTTACTCAATACATAATGATTCAATCACTTTATTGGCATGGTTGGAAATAAAACCAGTGAAATAATCTTGCCACAAAGTCGCTTGGTGTTGTGGTTTGCTATGTGTATATCGCCAAACAAACTCTACAAAACCGGTTGGTACTTGAATGCTGCCGTCAGAAAGCTCAGTGGTTTGTAGAACACCATTCGTGGAACCTTGTTCAATACCGGAGGCTTTACTACCTTTAATACGCCCTCCTTCTTGATTAATAGAGAGTTGGGCGTGGGTTTCAATAAATTCATGAAATTCGGCCAAGTTCACAAAGTGAGATAGCAGATGAATGGAAAGGGTAAAGTGATTCGGTCGCCGACCAAAGACCAAGACCCAAGAAAGCAACTCATTAAATTCTTTGACCAGATCATATTCACGTAAGCTGGGCAACGGCCAATCACGTCCAGCCAAATAGGTAATGATTAAATCTGTGCATTCATTCGCAGCGACTTGATCACCTTTATCTGCTAGTTGGGCGAGATGTTTTATCGCGGTGAGCGGAGCCGGTTGCAGATGTTGTGTATATTTTTCAATAACTCGCCTAACTTCAATTGGAACCGCTTCTAAACAAAAATCAGCAACCACGACTTGCGGTAAAGCTGTTTTTGCGAGCGAGTTTTCGCATTCTTCTTCTGCTAACCAGAGAAAACCATTCTGCTTTTCAGGGAGATAACCTTCGCCGCGTTGTTGATATCCAATACTCTGGAAAATATGTTTAAGTGTCGATATTCCCGATACTGAACTTGGTAAATCGATGATTGCAAAGTGATCTAGCGGTGGATGCACAATTTGGTGCTGTTGTAACGCGAGGCTTATCTTTTGCATTTCTAATGAAGTGGTTTGATATTTTTTCCAAATCGTTCGGATGATTTGTTGACGTAGAGATTTAAGCATGAGTATCTTTCACATAACAATCTTGCGCTAGTTTAGTCTGAATAAATGGATCAAGCGAGTTAAATCTGTTTTAAGCGCGGGACTGACTAAGCTCCTTGTTAAAAGCAATTTTACTTGCATCATGTACAAACATTCGCGTTTTCACAATCCGATCATGCGTTATTGGTACATAAAAGCAAATTGGATACATCATTTGAGTGTCCTTAATTTTGCTTTACTTTCGCAAATGTGAAGTTTACATTGAAAGAATGTTGGTAAAAATGTACTAGTCATTTCGCAATCGGCTTAATAGTGAAGACGAAAGAGAAATATAGTATTCACGTGTATGTTTTTCTTTCTTCATCCAGTCTGTTACGCCAATCAATGATGTACATCAGCGTTTACAAAATAGCAACTGCTCCCTGCATTTTTGTTACTCGTGTTTTATCAGCATTTCACAGGTAAGTGAAAGGGATTTTAAACTGAGATACGTGCGTACTCAAGAGATAAGTGCTCTCGTATCAATTATGTTTTTAATTTAAGGAGAATACAGATGGATTTAAAAAATCAAAAGTTAGCACTTTCAGGATTAATCATCTTAGGATTACCAATGCTTGCTGCATCATCAGCTTATGCCGCAGAAGCTGTGAATCTAAGACATCAACCAGTTAGCGCATTACATACGATCATTTCTCCAGACTCGATAGCGACGAACGCTGGCATTCGAGAAACAAGTCGTAAAGTTGATTTCAAAAAAATATTACATGTAAGAGTTCAGCAGACTTATGCTGGCTACGATGTTTTAGGTGCAGACGCAGTTATTCATATTCCAAATGGTGCAAAAGGCAAAAAAATTAATGACTTAACTTCAAGTGCTGATGCCAGCATGAATGGTACCGTATATCAAAAACTTGATTCAGATTTATCAGCAACATCACCAGTTGTATTTTCTTCAC
>Ga0206869_1045_pt1 | contig 25970 bp, 21 predicted proteins | sample Alteio_BWOrgCont_35_FD_152618 | JGI IMG/M metagenome (GOLD analysis project Ga0206869, IMG submission 152618) | Enriched cells from forest soil in Barre Woods Harvard Forest LTER site, Petersham, Massachusetts, United States -... | ecosystem: Environmental > Terrestrial > Soil > Temperate forest >... | reverse complement strand
GGGCGCGCAGCGCAGCAATAGACAGGGCCGGCGTATCGTCGATATGGAATGGCAGTTGCGAGAGCACGTTGCTTTCCTTGACCAGCACCGCGAATTCCTCGGCCGTGAGGTCGCCCTTGCGCAGCTTGCCCGACCCTAAGTTCGTGCTGCCGGACAGGATGCGCGCGGCCAGCTGCTCGGCGGACATTTCCAGCGAGAAGAAGCCGACGGACTTCGCCTTCTGGCTCTGGTCCTTCTGCCATTCCTGATAGAAATATTCGCTCGCGTGATGGGCGATGGAGGTGGCAAGCGCGGTCTTGCCCATCGACGGGCGGCCCGCGAGGATGACAAGATCGGATTTATGCAAGCCGCCCAGAAGCCGGTCGAGATCGGTAAGCTTCGTCGGCACGCCGATGACGCGATCGGAATTGCGGTAAGCATGCTCGACGCGCTGAATAGCCTCGATGAGCGAGGCCTTTATCTGCTTGAAGCCGCCTTCGGCATTGCCGTCGGAGGCGAGGTTGAACAGCTTCTGCTCGGCATGCTCTATCTGCTCGGTCGCGGGCAGTTCCAGATCGCTCTTATAGGCGACATTGACCACTTCCTCGCCGATGGTGATGAGCGAGCGCTTAAAGGCCAGATCCGAGATGAGGCTGCTATAGTCGTGCACATTGATGACGACGCCAGCCGCCGCCGCGAGCCGCGCCAGATACTGCCCGCCGCCCAGTTCTTTCAGGCCCTCGTCCTGATCGAAATGGTGCTTGAGCGTGATGGGGTTGGCGATAAGCCCCTTGTCGAAGAACCCCTGGATGGCCGCGAAAATACGCTGATGCACCGGCACGTAGAAATGGTCGGCCCGAAGCCCCGCGCCGATATGGTGCATCGCTTCGTTATTGACGAGAATCGCGCCCAGCAGCGCCTGCTCGGCATCCATGCTGTGCGGAGGCTGGCGGAATTCCGCGGTCTCGGTGGCGGGTGCGGCGGCGAGGGAAAGCTGGGGCTTTGCGGCCATAAGCGAGTGCGTCCTTTACGAGTGCGGACGCCGACTATAGATCGCGGGGGCGAGATGCAGCAAGCGCCAATTCATCATTCGGGATTGCACTTGGCGGAAAGCCGAACGGGAAATTATTCCGCGTCGGTATCCTCGGCAGCCGCTTCCTCGTCTTCGGCGGGAGCGCGCAGTTCCTCGGGCGCTTCCTCGACGATGTCGGCTTCGTTGCGCACGACATGGAGGGGCAGGTTCAGGATCACCTCCGGGTGCAGCGTGACCTTGACGGTATAGCTGCCGGTATTCTTGATAGAGATGACGAGGTCGATCTGCTTGCGATCAATCTCATGGTTCTGGTCATTGAGCGCCTGGGCGACGTCACGGCTGCTCACGGAACCGTAGAGCTTGCCGTCTTCGCTCGCCTGGCGGACGAGGGTGACGGAGACGTTCTCGAGCGTCTTGGCGCGCTTCGCGGCCTGGTCGCGCGCGGTCGCGTTATGCGCTTCTATCTCGGAGCGGCGCGCTTCAAACACGGCCTTGTTCTCCTTGGTCGCACGCAGCGCCTTGCGCAGCGGCAGGAGGTAGTTGCGGCCATAGCCGTTCTTCACCTTCACTACATCGCCCACCGTGCCTAAACGGCCGACGCGCTCCAAAAGAATGACTTCCATGTTCGTCTCCTAAAGTTTTTTAAGCTCAAGGGAACTTCAGGGCCTGAGCGGCCCTTGAGTCCCTGAATTCGGGAGGGCTGCTTTAGCCTATTTTCTTATGCCTGTCCAGCATTTCGGACAGCTGGACGAAAAACCCGAGGCCGATAACCGGCACCGCCGGCCAGGCCGTGGTTGCCATGATGACATAAAAGCAGGTAATCCAGAGCCTTCTATAGGTCAGTTGGCGGGCGAGCGTCACCGCATGCAAAAGGGCGAGGCCGGAGATGAAATAAGGCAGGAGCAGGACGAAGAAATCAATCTTTCCCAGCAGGTGATCCTCGGCGCTGCCCGTGAACATGAGCAGGACGCAGGGAACGAACAGCAGCGGCAGCCATTCCGGCAGGCCGTGCGGGGCGATGGCCAGGCCTAAGCGCAGCGCCTGCCCGTGCGTGCGCAGATAGCTGTTGACGGCGGCGGCCAGCGCATAGAGCGCGCCGATGCCGAGCCAGGCGCCCATGGGGAACATGAGAAATCCCCAGCGCTCTATTAAATCATGATAGCCGGTCGCGAGCTTGGGGTCGAGATCCTGCATCTGCTCCGCCGTCACATGCGGCAGCATATCGTTGATATGGGTGCCTTCGACGCCCGCCATGACGAACATGACGGCCATGAGGCAGGCCGCAAGCGCGGTAAGCTCGGCAAGCGCCCGCAGCACCGGATACCACTCTTTACCCGTGGCCGAATCCCGCCACATCAGAAGCCGCTGCGCGAAGACGCAGATAGGCAGCAGGGCGAACCCGGCGAATACCAGCGCATTATCGCCGCCAGTAAGCAGCATGGCGCTTAAGCCCGCCGCGAGAGAGGCGATGAGCACATGACGGAAGCCGTGGCTGAGGCCGATGAACAGGAGCGGCAGGGCGGGCAGCGTTATGGCGAGCAGCTGCGTCGACTGGCCGGCGATGCTGAGGAAGAAAAGAAAACCGGAAGCGAGCCCTGCGAGAAAATCGCGGAAAGTGATTTCGCGCGGGCCCAGGACCAAGGGGGCTTACTTTACCACGAAGGCCAGGAGCGCGAGATTGCGTGCGCGCTTGATGGCCCGGGCGAGTTCGCGCTGCTTCTTGGCGCAGACCGACGTGATGCGCGAGGGCAGCATCTTGCCGCGCTCGGAGATGAAGCGCGAGAGCAGCTTCATGTCCTTATAGTCTATCTTCGGCGCGTTCGTGCCCGAGAGCGGGCAGGATTTGCGGCGGCGGAAGAATACGCGGCGGCCTGCGCCGGCGCTGGAATTTTCGGAAGGGTATGCCATAGGTCTTCTCTTTATCTACAAGTGATCACAAGTGAACGGATTAAGCCGCGCCTTCGAGGCTGGTGGTTTCGGGCTCGCTGCTGGTTTCCTCATCGCGGCCGGACTTCTGCATCATGGGCGACGGGCCTTCCTCGATGCTGTCGACATGGACGGTCAAGTGGCGGATGATGTCTTCGTGCAGGCCCATATTGCGCTCGAGTTCTTTAATGGCGGCGTGCGGCGCGTCGATGGCGAGCATGACGTAATGGCCCTTGCGGTTTTTCTTGATGCGGTAGGCGAGATTGCGCAGGCCCCAGTATTCGTGTTTAATGACTTTGCCGTCCTGCTGCTTGATGATGTCGGCAAACATATCGACGAGCTTGTTCACATCGGCGCGGGACACATCCTGGCGCGTGACGAACGTACTCTCGTAAAAAGACATACACTACTCCGAAAGGTTAATCCCCGCCGACGCGTCCGGCGATGGCAGGGTTGCGAAATATACAGATTTCTTAGGCGAGCGCAAGCCCCTATGCAAGCGTCATGCGCGGGCCCATCAAATGGGCATGGAATACAGGTTGTTGCGGCTTCGCATTGCCAAACAAAACCCCAGCCGCTATGAAGACGGCTTTCATCCTTGAAATGTCAGCGTCAGAAAGGCTCTCCCCATGAAGCGCGCCCTCTTTTTCCCCGGTCAGGGTTCCCAGCAGATAGGCATGGGCCGGGAGCTGGCGGCCGGCTTCGCCTCCGCCCGCGCCGTGTTCGATGAGGTGGACGACGCGCTGAACCAGAAGCTCTCGCGCCTGATGTTCGAGGGGCCGCCTGAAGAGCTTACCCTCACCGAGAATGCGCAGCCCGCCATCATGGTCACCTCCATGGCGGCGCTCGCGGTGCTGGAAAAAGAAGCGGGTGTGGTGCCCGCGAAATTCGCGCATTTCTTCGCGGGCCATTCGCTCGGCGAATATTCCGCGCTGTGCGCCGCGCGTTCCCTGTCGCTCGCCGATACGGCGCGGCTTTTGAAGATACGTGGTCAGGCGATGCAGAAAGCCGTGCCGGAAGGGCAAGGCGCGATGGCGGCGATTTTAGGATTGCCCGAAGGCAAGATGGAAGAGGTCATCGCCGCCGCTTCGACGGTCGGCGTCGTCGCCGTGGCCAACGATAACTCGCCCGAGCAACAGGTCGTAAGCGGCACCAAAGAGGCCGTGCAGCGCGCGACCGAGGAAGCGCTCAAGGCCGGCGCGAAGAAAGCGGTGATGCTGCAGGTGAGCGCGCCGTTCCATTCGCCGCTCATGAAGCCCGCCGCGCTGGTGATGGAAGAGGCGCTCGCCAGAACGGCGATGAACGTCCCTACCCTGCCCATCATCGCCAACGTTACCGCCGCGCCCGTTCATGACCCCAAGGACATCCGCGCGCTGCTCGTCCGCCAGGTGTACGGCATGGTGCGCTGGCGCGAGTCGGTGCAGTATCTGGCGGCGCAGGGCGTGGAATCGGCGCTGGAGCTGGGCGCGGGCAAAGTCCTGAGCGGCCTCGTCAAGCGCATCGCGCCCGGCATCCGCATGAATGCCATAGGCACGCCCGCCGACATAGAGGCGTTCACCAGGGTCGAGGCATAAAGAAGGGGCTGCAACATGGCTTCGTGTCCCTTCTCGGTTGGGGATATTGTCCGGTTCTCGCCCAGTGGGAAAACGCGGAACCACTATCAGGACAGTGCTGGCTTCGGCGTGGAAACAGGACAGGAACTTGCGATCCGAAGCATAAAAGACGGCATGTATCTCTACTTCGACAAGGATGCGGGCGGCTGGCCCTGGAATGAATTCACGCTGGTTCATCAGGCAGTGAAGTAAGATTAACCGGTCACGAGAATCGTCGAGCCCGAGGTCTTGCCCGCTTCCAGATCGCGGTGGGCGGAGACGGCGTCATAGAGATAATAGCTCTGCCCGACATTCACCCGGATAAGCCCGCCTTCCATGCCCTGAAAAATCTCATTGAGGCTGAGCCGGTATTCCTGCGTCTCGCCCTTATAGTCCATGAGCGTCGGCGACACGAAGAACAGCGAGCCCCGGCGCGCGAGTTCGCCAGGGTCGATGGGCGGCAGCGGGCCGGAGGCCTGCCCATAGCTTATCAGTATGCCGAAGCGCATGAGACAGTCGAGCGACAGGGTATAGGTGTCCTTGCCGATGCCGTCATAGACCGCGTGCACGCCCTTGCCTTCGGTAATCTCCTTCACGCGCTTTGCCACGTCCTCGCTCTTATAGAGAAGGGGAAAGTCGCAGCCGTTGGCTTTGGCGAGCGCCGCTTTCTCTTCCGACCCCACCGTGCCGATGACGCGCGCGCCCAGCACCTTGGCGAACTGGCAGATGAGCAGCCCCACCCCGCCTGCCGCCGCATGTACGAGGATCGTATGATTCTTGTTGACCATGAAGACGCGGCTCACGAGGTAATGCGCGGTCAGGCCTTTGAGCATCACGGCGGCGGCAAGCTCTACCGAGACCGCGTCCGGCAGCTTCACGACTTTTTCGGCGGCGATGGTGCGGTACTGCGCATAGGCCCCGACCGGCCCCAGCCCATAGCCTACCCGGTCGCCCACTTTCAGATCCGGCCCGCAATCCGGCCCCAGCACCTCGACCACGCCTGCCGCCTCCATGCCGATGATCGCCGGGTAAGGGAGCGGATAAACGCCCTTGCGGTGCAGCACGTCGATATAATTGAGGCCCACGGCTTTTTGCTGCAGCAGCACCTCGCCCTTGCCGGGCGCGGCGACATAGGAATCTTTCCATTTAAGATTTTCCGGTCCGCCCGGCTGTTCGAGAACGACGGCTTTCTGCATGAGTCTCGCGCCAGTTGCTGGTTGCCGGTTGGGCTTTTTATCCTTACAGAATTGGGTTTAGACCGGCCTACCGCAACTGACAACTGGCAAACGCGATTCATGGACACGATTTTCGCCCTCTCCACTCCGCCCGGCAAATCCGGCATCGCCGTCATCCGCGTGTCGGGCATGCAAGCGGCGGCGACGCTGGAGGCGCTCGGCGTCACTCCCCTGCCCGCCCCGCGCCGGGCGATGCTTGCGGAACTGCGCGCGGCTGGCGTGATGATCGACAAGGCGCTCGTGCTCTTCTTCCCGGCGCCGCACAGTTTCACGGGCGAGGACAGCGTCGAATACCATGTCCATGGCAGCCGCGCCGTCATCAGGCGCCTGCTGGAAACGTTTTCCGCCCTGCCCTCGCTGCGCCCGGCGGAAGCGGGCGAATTCGCCCGCCGCGCCTTCCTGAACGGCAAGATGGATCTGACCGCCGCCGAAGGCCTGGCCGATCTCATCGACGCCGAGACCGAGGCGCAGCGCCGTCAGGCTTTGCGCTTCATGCGCGGCGAGGGCGCGGCGTTTTACGGCGATTTGCGCGAGCGCATGCTGGAAGCGCTGGCGCTGATGGAAGCCTATATCGACTTTCCCGACGAGGAAATCCCGCCGCAGGCGCTGGAGCATTCTGCCGCGCAGGCACAGGAAATCATGGCGGCTATCGAAAGCCAGCTTGCCGACGGCGGCGTAAGCGAGCGTATTCGCGACGGCGTGCGGGTGGCGATACTCGGGCCGCCCAATACCGGCAAGTCGAGCCTCATGAACCTGCTGGCCGCGCGCGATGTCGCCATCGTCTCGGAGATTGCAGGCACGACGCGCGACGTCATCGAGGTGCATCTGGACATCGGCGGCTATGCCGTCGTCATCGCCGATACGGCGGGCCTGCGCGAAACGGGCGATCGTATCGAGCGCGAAGGCATCGCGCGCAGCCTCGCCCGGGCCGAAGCCGCCGACCTGCGCATCATCGTGCTCGATGCCGGCGAGCCCGAAAGCTGGCGTGAGGCCGAGCTGCTGTTGCAGGAAAATACCCTGCTGCTCCTCAACAAGACCGATCAGGCCATGCCCTCGCCGCTGCCTGTAATAGGGGGGCACACTCCCCTGCCCGTCTCGGCTTTGCGCCGCACCGGCATCGAGGCATTGCTCGCGGCGCTTGCCGAACGCGTGGCGGCGCTTGCGGGCGGCGAATCCTCCTTCATCGCACGCAGCCGCCACCGGCATCATCTGACACAGGCGCTGGGCCATCTGCGGAGTTATGCGGCGCATGCCCATGCCGGGCTGGAATTGCGCTGCGAGGAACTGCGCCGCGCCGCGGTCGAAATCGGCAAGATCACCGGCAGCATCAGCGTGGACGAAGTGCTGGGACAGATTTTCAGCCGGTTTTGTATCGGTAAGTAACTTTTTTAGCGGAGGTGTATATGCGGAGAACTTTGTCATTATGCGCCCTTCTGGGCGGGTTTCTTTGTGCCGCCGCCATCGCGGCCAGTGCGCAGGCGGGCACGATTACGACCGTCATGCGCGCAGGCAAACGGCATCGAGCTGGACGCAATAAGCACGGTCGCCGTGGATACCGAGGGCAATCTCTACGCCACGGGCAACGGTCAGGTCTGGAGGCGCTCGGCGAAAACCCATGAAATGAAGCGCATCGCCGGCGTGCCTAATAGCGCGGACAATCCCTTCTCCGATGCCGATAATCAACCCGCCACCAAGACACGCATGACCGAAATCGGCCAGATGGCTTTTGACCGGCAAGGCAATCTCTACCTGCCCGAGCAGCGTGGCAGAATCCGCAAACTGTCGGGTGATCATCTTGAAATTATCGCCGGAACCGGGGTGGACGGCTCCCAGGGCGATATGGGGCCCGCCAGGGCCGCATGGCAGCACCGGCCGAAAGCCGTCGCGTTCGATGCGCTGGGCAATCTCGTCGTCGCCGATACGGAGAGCCATTTCCTGCGCGTCATTGCGGCCCGGAACGGCCTTATATTCCGCATAGCGGGCAATGGCGCCATGGAGTCGAATGGAGACGGCCAGCCGTCGCTTTCCGCCGCCATCGGCAAGCCCATGGCCTTGGCTTTCGACGCGGCGGGCAATCTCTATTTTGCCGATGCGACCGGCCATGCCATCCGCCAGATAAGCAAGGCCACGGGACATCTCAGCACAATCGCCGGGCAGCTGGGCCGCAAGGGTTTCGCGGGCGACGGCGGTCCGGCAAACCGCGCCAGACTCTATTACCCCGATGCGATTGCTTTCGACCGGCATGGCGATCTTTACATCGCCGATTGCAACAACAACCGCATACGCAAGGTCGATATGCGCACCGGTATCATCGTCACCGTGGCGGGTAACGGCAAAAGCGGCGATGCGGGCGCCGGTGACGGTGGCGACGCGCGAGACGCGTCAATCGGTTCTCCCACCGGAGTCGCCGTCGACGAGGCCGGGAATCTGTACATCGCGGCCAATAGCGCCGTGCGGGAAGTAACGGCGGACCGTTAGCGCTCTTTCGTGTCGCCACGGTGGCAAAATACCGGGAATATGCTATGCAGAGGCGCGGATAAGCTTGGCTTTGGCGCCTTCTTGTAATCGGCAAGTACGTCCGCAGACTACCGGTATTAATAACAGAACGTCTGATACACTATATGTTGCGGTTTGACGTGATTGTCATCGGCGGCGGGCATGCGGGCACGGAAGCGGCTGCGGCCAGCGCGCGCCTGGGTGCAAAAACGCTGCTTATTACCCATAAGCGCGCGACTATCGGCGAGATGTCCTGCAACCCGGCCATCGGCGGCATCGCCAAGGGCACGCTGGTAAAAGAAATCGACGCGTTGGGCGGAGTCATGGGACAGGCCATCGACCGCGCGGGCATCCATTACAAAATCCTCAATGCCAGCAAGGGGCCTGCGGTCCACGGGCCGCGCGCCCAGGCCGACCGGGCGCTTTACCGGCAGGCGGTGCAGGCGATTCTGGCTGATTATCCCACCCTGGAAATTCGCGAGGCGGAAGTGGACGACCTCATCCTTGAAAAAGGCGAAGTGCAGGGAGTGAAAACCCGCGAAGGCGAGGTTATTTTCGCGCCCAAGATCATCCTCACCACCGGCACATTCCTGAGCGGCATTATCCATATCGGCGAGCGCAAAACGCCGGCGGGCAGGGTAGGGGAAGCTCCTGCCTGCGGCCTTTCCGGAACCTTGCGGAGCTTAGGCTTCGCCGTGGGCCGCCTCAAGACCGGGACGCCGCCGCGCCTCGACGGCAGGACCATTGATTATACCGGGCTCGATGCCCAGCCGGGTGACAATCCGCCCAAGCCATTTTCTTATCTCACGAAACGCGTGACTGTGCCGCAAATCAACTGTTTCATCACCGGCACGACGGCGGCGACGCATGAAATTATCCGTGCCAATCTGCATCGCGCGCCGATGTATTCGGGCCAGATTGAGAGCCGCGGGCCGCGCTATTGCCCCTCCATTGAGGATAAGGTTGTGCGGTTTGCCGCCCGTGAGCGGCACCAGATTTTCCTGGAGCCCGAGGGCTTAAACGACGATACGGTCTATCCGAACGGCATTTCGACATCGCTGCCGGAAGATGTCCAGCTGGCCCTGCTCAAGACCATTCCGGGGTTGGAAAACGCCCGTATGATCCGTCCCGGCTATGCCATCGAATATGATTATGTCGACCCGCGCGAACTGCACCCGACGCTGGAAACCAGACGCGTCAAAGGCCTTTATTTCGCGGGCCAGATAAACGGCACCACGGGCTATGAGGAGGCGGGCGGGCAGGGGATTATGGCGGGGTTTAATGCCGCTCTGGCGGTCGCCGGAAGCCCGGCTTTCCTGCTGGATCGCAGCGACGCCTATATCGGCGTGATGGTAGACGATCTCATCACCCACGGCGCGACGGAGCCCTACCGCATGTTCACCTCGCGCTCGGAATACAGGCTCACGGTACGGGCCGACAATGCCGATATGCGGCTGACGCCAAAGGCCATGGCCATAGGGGCGGCAAGTTCCCAGCGGGTTCAGCATTACAGTGAAAAAGCCGCCGCGATAGAGGCGTTGCGGGAGCAATTGGAAAGCTTGTCCGTCACCCCCAATGAAGCGGAAAAGCTGGGGCTGAATCTGAACCGGGACGGGGTGCGCCGGACGGCATTCGAGCTGCTGGCCTATCCCACGGTTTCCCTGCAGCAATTACACCCTCTTTGCCCGATGCTTTCAGAGGCCGGGGAAGAAGTACTGGAACAGGTCAGAATACAGGCCCTTTATTCGGGCTATCTGGACAAGCAGGAGGCCGATATTACGGCCTTCAAAACCGAGGAGTCACTGGTGATTCCTGAAGGCTTGGACTATGACGCCGTCGCGTCGCTTTCCACCGAAATCCGGGAAAAATTGAAACATCATCGTCCGATGACATTAGGTTTAGCCCGTAAAATTCCGGGCATGACTCCGGTTGCATTGATGATCCTCCTGGGACATATCAAAGACCTGGGACATATCAAAGACCGGGGCGCATTTTGTCAAACTTCTCCGAAAGCTGCGTGACAGCCAGTTTTAGGGCATCCCGATTCTTTGGCGTCTTTTAGCAACAGCATTATTTGTAATTCCACGATTACGAATTAGCGCTTTTTGTGGCCCGATTTCTTTGCTATAGAATCATTTATGGCATCTCAGAATTTTTCTTATGATGAATTAACCAAGTTTACAGCTGTTCCACGTGAAACCTATACCAAAATTCAGGCCTTTGTCGATTTGATCCACAAATGGCAGCCCAAGATTAATTTAATAAGCGGTAATACACTTGGAGAAATTTGGCAAAGACATATTATTGATTCTATTCAGTTACTTGACCATGTGCCCGCAGAAGCCAGCCTCGCGGATATAGGAAGCGGGGCGGGATTGCCGGGGTTGGTATTGGCGATTATGGGATTGAAAAATATTACTTTAATCGAAAGTGATAAACGAAAGGCGATATTTCTGGAGGAAGCGGCGAGGAAAACGGGAGTGAAGGTAAAAGTGAAGGCGGGCAGGGTGGAATCATTTGATTTGGATGAATATTCCATTATCACCGCGCGGGCATTTGCCCCGCTCGCTACGCTTCTTTCTCTTATCGCCCCGAGCCTGAATAAAGACTGCCGATTACTGCTTCTGAAGGGCAAAAACTACCGGGCGGAGATGGAGGAAGCCCGAAAAAACTGGACCTTCGAACATGAGATTTTTCCGAGCAAAACCGATGATACGGGAGTCATTCTTGCGGTGCAAAATATAACAAAAAAGGGGAGTCTATGATGAATCGATCCGGCCCGAAAATTCTTGCCATCGCGAACCAGAAGGGCGGGGTAGGGAAGACCACGACTGCCGTCAATCTCGCGACCGCGCTTGCCGCCGTGGGAAGGCGCGTATTGCTTATCGATTTCGATCCCCAGGGCAATGCCAGCACCGGCTTGGGCATCCGTAGCAATGAGCGTCTTATCACCTCCTACGACCTCGTGCTGGGCGAGGCGGATCTGGCGGCCGCGGTCAAGCCGACGGCGATTCCTCGCCTGTCGGTCGTTCCTTCCACCATCGATCTGACCGGGGCCGAGCTGGAGCTTGTCAGCATGGTGCGCCGTGAATCAAGGTTGCGCGAGGCATTAAACGCGGCGGATTTGCCCTATGACCATATTCTCATCGATTGCCCGCCATCCCTGGGCCTCCTCACCCTGAACGCGCTTACCGCCGCTAATTCGGTGCTAATTCCGCTGCAATGCGAATTCTATGCGCTCGAAGGCTTAAGCCATCTGCTCAAGACGATTGAGCTGGTGCGGGGGCGTATGAACCCCTGCCTTGCCATCGAGGGCGTCGTGCTGACCATGTATGACCGCCGCAACAGCCTGACCTCGCATATCGAGCAGGACGTGCGCGAGTTCCTGGGGACGCAGGTTTACAAGACCGTCATACCGCGCAACGTCCGCATGTCGGAAGCGCCATCGCATGGCAAGCCCGCGTTGATATATGACCTCCATTGCCCCGGCTCCAAGGCCTATCTCAAGCTCGCGAGCGAATTGCTCAAGCGCGAGAAGCGCCAGATGGAAGCCGCCTGAAACGATAAAAGCCAATACGAAGCACCCACCTGAAGGAGAAGCATATGACCGCCGACACTAAGGAAAAACCCAAAGCCGCAAGAGGGCTCGGTAAAGGCCTCTCCGCATTGATGTCGGAGTCGTATGGACAGGCCGGCCCGCCGGTAGCCGAACCTGCGCCGGAGACTGCCTCCGGCGTTTCCGAAGCCGCGCAAGGTAAAGTCTCGAAAAGCGAGCCCTCTAAAGCCGGACCCAGGCCGAGCCGGCCACAGACGGAGGACGGCATGGCGGCCGTGCTCGCGCTCGATGAAGTCCGTCCGGGCAAGTTCCAGCCGCGCGATCATTTCGATCAGGCGGCGCTCATGGAACTGACCGAATCGGTGCGCAAGAACGGCGTGGTGCAGCCGATTCTCGTACGCCGCGTCGAAGGCGGCAAATATGAGATCATCGCCGGTGAACGTCGCTGGCGCGCTTCCAATATGGCGGGATTGCGCACCATACCGGCCATCATCCGCGAATTCGACGATCAGAAGGCATTGGAAATCGCCCTGATTGAAAACGTCCAGCGCGAGGATTTAAATCCGCTCGACGAGGCTGCGGGCTACCAGCGGCTGATGTTCGAATTCAATTACACGCAGGAGCAGCTGGCCCAGAGCGTCTATAAAAGCCGCAGCCACATTGCCAACCTGCTGCGCCTCCTGGAACTGCCGGAACCTATTCGCCTGCTGCTGATTGAGAACAAGCTGACCATGGGCCATGCCCGCGCGCTCGCCGGTTCGGCCAACGCCGAATTTCTTGCAAACGAAGTCGTGAGCCGCGGATTGAGCGTTCGCCAGACCGAAAAGCTCGTGCGCCTCGGCAAGGGTGAAAAGCAGGAACGCCGCCCGCGCAAGCCGCGCCATGAGGACGAGGTGCTGGCCCTGATAGGGCAGGGGCAGCAAGCCTTCGCCCAACCCGCACAGCAGGCTCAGCCGCAACCCATGCAGCCCGCAGCCGAGCCGCCGCGCAACCCGGCCTACCGCGACCCGGATATCGTGGCGCTTGAAGAAACCTTGTCGGAAAATCTGGGGCTCAAAGTGCGCATTAACGATCGCGGCCAGTCGGGCGAAATCACGATTCTTTACGAGGCGCTTGACCAGCTGGACGAGATATTGCGCAGGCTGGGTGGAAGCATCTGAAGTTATTTAACTTTGCCGGGATCATATAATCTTCATTAGCTGCGGGGATGTAAACCCTGTAAACTGCGTTATGGTCAAAAAAGAGGCAAGAACCGACCGCGCCGCGCCGACTCCTCCCACGCCCGAAGAGATCGCAACGCTTTGGGAACAATTCACCGCGCATGCCGAAGGAAAAAGGGGGGCGAACCTGCCGCCCGGCACCATCGCGTCACTTAGGAAATTTCTCGCCCCGGCCGAACGTGGGCACATCCCGACCGAGAGCGAACTCATAATTTATTGCACGGCGCTGCACCGTTGCCCGGGAAGGCTTAAGCCGGCCATACAACAGGCGCTGGCGGAACGTTACTGGACGCTGCCCGATAATGCGATCGCGACGGGAGAAGCGGGTTACAACGCGGCCCTCGGCGTGAAAAATCCTGACTCGCCCGGCGCGCCGATCGCCTTCGCCCTGATAGCCACGCTTGATGCCAGCGCCGCCCATTATGCCCACCGCACCTTCCCCCGGCATGCGGCGCTGTTCGAGGTGGAGGTACAGGCGGTCATGGAGCGCAGCGTTATCAAGATATTGAATGCGACCCGTCGGATTATGCTTAATAATCCCGCACGTAAAATGGATTTTCCCGCCTACCTTAACACCAGCCTGTGGCGCGGATTCGCTAATTTCGATCGCACCTTTAATAGCAAGCAGCTCGCATTGCGCGATGAGATGCGGCAGGAAGAAGGCCCTCATAGCGAGCCGCGCGCGAGCGCAACCAGCGGCCCGGTGGCAACCCCGCTTGAATCCTGGCTGGCCGTGGAGGAAGAGCGCCGCCGGGAGGCGTTCGAAGCCGAGCTGAAAGCGTTTGTGCAGGGCCTGCCCGCAGCCATCGATGCCCATAATGGGCTTACCGCCGATCAGAAAAAAGTATGGAAGGCATGGGCCGAAAAAGCCCTGAAGGAAGGCGAGCCGCCGACCGACAAGGCGATTCAGCAGGAGCTGGGCATCAATGCCCCTGCCATGCGCAGCCTCAAATGGCGCGGGCGGCGGGGAATTCAGGAAATGTTCCTGGAAGAGGGGCTGGTGCGCACCAGCGAGTATAAGGGCCGCTGAGACGTCACTGGTAATAAAGGGCTATTCCGGAGGGCACCCAGAACTGGCCGTTGCCGGTGCCGAAGGAGCCCAATTGCAGAAGGTAATTGCCGCCCGGGTCGAATTTCTCGACGCGGTTATTGCCCGCATCCCCCACCCAGACATTGCCGGAGAGATCCACGGCGATGCCGCAGGGGCCCGCGAACTTGCCGTTGCCGGTGCCCAATGACCCAAACTGGCCGAGGTAATTGCCGACCGCGTCGAATTCCTGCACCCGGTTATTGCCGTTATCGGCGACCCAGATATTGCCGGAGGCATCGATGGCCTGGCCGCACGGGTTGAGGAACTGGCCGTTGCCGGTGCCGGGTGAGCCGAATTTGCCTAAATAAATGCCGCCGGAACTGAATTTCTGCAGCCGGTTATTGCCCCAGTCGCCCACCCATAGGTTGCCGGCAGCATCGACCGCGATGCCGGCCGGCAGCGCGAACTGGCCGTTCAGTGCGCCGCCCGAGCCGAACTGACCTAGGTAGTTGCCGCTCGCGTCGAATTTCTCGATACGGTTGCCCACCTCGTCCACCACCCAAAGATTGCCGGAATGGTCTATCCCTGTGGAGCCCGAAGTGGCGAACTGGCCGTTTAAGATGCCGAGCGAGCCGAATTTGCTTTCGTACGTGCCGGCGGCGTTAAACTCCTCGACGCGGCTGTTGCCCGAGTCGCTGACCCAGACATTGCCGGAGCCGTCCACCACCGGCTGCTTAGGGTGGGCCAACTGACCGTTTAATATGCCGGCCGTGCCGAACTGCGCGAGGTAATTGCCGTAGGCGTCGAATTTCTGGACGCGGTTGTTATTGTAGTCGGCCACGTACACGTAGAGCCTGAGCACATTGACGGCGGAGAGCGGCGGCGGGAAAAAAGCATTGCAGGGCGCGCTCATACTGCCGCCGTTCATGTCGACCGAAGGGAAGACGGTGATGCCGCCGGGCGCATAATCGCTGGGTTGCACCACATAGCGGAAGAGGAGCGTTGCCGTGCCGCTGCCGCTCGCGTAAATGGCATAGCGCGTAAAGGAGCCGACGGTAAGCAGGAGCCGCGGAAGGCCGGTGACGGTAACGTTATTGCCGTAGTTCAGGCTGAAGGTGAGGGTCTGGCCGCTGATATAGGTGCCGGTGGCCGGGCCGGTGAGCCGGGGGAAATTGACACTGGCGGCGGCGGGCTCGGTATTCAGGTTCCAGGCGCCGTTACGGTAGACGACCAAGTCGTCGAAGGTCGGGGTCGCCTGCCTGCGCACGAAATTGTTCAGCGCCATGGTCGGGATGAAGCCGTTCGTCACATGCGCGTTGGTGAGTTGGTCGGCGTCGGTGGAGGAGGTATCGAGCCGCACCGCCGCGCCGTCATTGCCGGGCCGGGGAATCCACGCGCCGTGCCCGTCCTCCCCATGGCTCACGAGCGCCGTGACGGTGGCTTGCGCGCCGCCGTTATCGGTGACGGTGATGGCGCCTGGCAGGGAGGTGGTGAAGCAGCTCGTGGCGTTGGTGTCGACCGCGTAGGTGAGGGTGCGGCCCCAGGCGTCAAGCGCGTCGGGAAAGGCCAGGCCGAGCGTGCGCACCGGCACCATGCCGACGGCGACATGGTTGGCGCTGTCGATGTAGTTGGCGGCGGGAGAGCCGCCCGTGCAATTGCCGGCGGAGCCGTTATTCGTCGCCTCCGTGCCGTAGAGGCTGCCGCCCATGGGCTGGCTCGCATCGGCGGGGCAGGGCAGGCGGCCATTGGCGGATTCGAACTGGCGCATCGCCGTGAGGATTGTGTTCATGCGCTCGACCGTGGCGCCGCGGGCGGCAGGTGTGGTCTGCAGGTTCGGCAGGCAGGCCACGAGCGCCAAGGAAGCCACCATGAGCAAGAGCGAAAGCTGGATAAGGCTGAAGCCGCGAGTCATGCATGGGAATATACAACTTTTAGTACATATTGTAACTACGCGACTCGCGTATTAGTTTAGGGCAATTGTCCCGTTATGCGACTGTATTCGGAGCCTGTTTAGGCGGCGGCGAGACGCGACGCCTGTGCCAGCGCCTGGCCTGCCACCAATGCCGGGGCGAGATGGCCGGACTTCAGTTCCTTCTCGGTGCGCAGGAGCAAATTCTGCGCCTGCGCCAGCGAGCGTGCGTTCCAGAGGGAAAGCTCGCGCCGCATGAGTGGCGCGTATTTGAAGAAGACCGGCGGGCGGAGCGCGGCCAGCGCCTGTTCGGCCTGCATGCCGGAGGCGATATGGGCGCGGGCGATGTCGAGCCGCTGGAAATGCCGCAGGAGTGAGCGCAGTATCGCCACGGGCTGCGTGCCCTCATGCATCAGGCGGGCGAGCAGGGCGTGCGTCTCGCGCGCATTGCCGCAGGCGACCGCATGGCAGATATCCTCCATGCTCTCCGAGGCGTTGTGGCCCACGAGCAGCATGGCTATGGGAAGCGAGACCTGCCTCTCCTCGCCCAGATAGAGCGCGAGTTTCTCAATCTCGCTGCGTGTGATGCCGCGATCGTTGCCCAGATGCGCGAGCAGGTAATGCATCGCATCGCCCGTGGCGCTGAGGCCGTGAGCGGCGAGGGAAGCGCGCAACGTATCCTCCAGCCCGCGTCCCTCGTCATGGTAGCAGGGCAGCGCCGCAAGCTGCGCATGCTTCTCGAACAGGCCGCGCAGCGAGGAGGAAGCGGCAAGCTCCTCAGCTTCGACGATGAGATAGGTCGTGGTGGAAAGCCCGTCGAACGCGCTCTCGATGGCGCCGGAGAGTTTGTCGCCCGCCCCCTGCAGCACGACCAGCCGCCTGCCGCCCATGAGGCTGAGCGCGCTCAATTCGTCGCGCAGCAGGGCGGGGTCGGATTTGACCTGCTCGGCGGTGAGATCGACGCGGTTGAGCGGATCGGCCTGCGCGCCCAGGATAAGCGCGGCGATGGCGCGGGAGCGCTCGCGGATGAGGCCCGCGTCCGGCCCGTAGAGCAGCACGCCCGCGCATTGCCGGTCGGGAGCTTTGAGGAAGGCGGCGCTGTCCCGGGCGGTGAGCTTCATGGCGGCGCTATTTGGGCTTGGCGGGCGCGCCGGTGCTGTCGAGATAGGAGGCGATGCGCATGACGTAATCCTCGGCCATCTCCTGCAGCAGGCGCTCGATCACGTCCTGCTCGGCCTCGTAGGTCGCGAAGTTGGCGTTGACGGCGACGTTATAGCTGCCGGTGCGGCGGGTTTCGCTCGAGAAGATAGGATTGGGCTGGCCCGATTTGTACAGGCGGAAGGTGCTGTCGAAACGCACGTCGTAACGCTGGATGGTGCCGTCGCTCTTCACGACCGAAGGGATGAGCGTCTTCTTGAGGCTGACGTTCAGCCGGTATTCCGCGTTCTGGCTGTTGAGCCCTTCGGGGTTGAACCTGTCTTCCAGCGCCGTCTTGAAGATCTGGCCCTCATGCCCGCCAATCGTGTCGATGGCGATGTTGCCGCGCATCGGCGTCGCGCCGCCCGCGAGCGCGCCGTCGCCGTACATGGGATGGAAGCCGCAGCCGGTGACGAGCACCAGGAGGCAGGCCGCAAGAATGGATTTAAGCCGCAACGACATTGACGATTTTCCCCGGCACCACGATGATTTTGCGGATTTGCTTTCCCGCGATGAAATCCTGCACGTTCTTTTGCCCAAGCGCAAGCGCTTCGAGGTCGTCCTTGCTTGCGTCCCGGGGCACCTGCACGGTCGCGCGCAGCTTGCCGTTGACCTGGATGGCGATGGTGACCTCCTCTTCCGTGACGAGGGCGGGATCCGCCTTGGGCCAGGGGACGGAGCCGAGCGTCTGCTCAGCCCCAAGCTGCTGCCAGATCTCTTCGGCAAAATGCGGCATGAAGGGCTCGACGAGGCGAATGAGCGTTTCACATGCTTCAAGCATAGGAAAATAATACAGATGATTATCTTTAAGAATGGATGAATCTGTATTTTTATAGAGCTTCTCGGGCAAACCTTTCCTAATTCCTTCTTCTACTAGTTCAAGTCGCTGACTTTCTTTTTCAATTACATTGGTGAGTTCCCGAATTCGTGCCACTGCTTTATTAAAATGAAAATGTTCAATATCACGAGTTATCTCGCTAATTGTTTTATGTGTAACTTGGCGAATTCCCGCGTTATCGGACCAACTCCCTATTTGCTTAATAAATTCCCTTGGCACTGAGCTAATTCTTGAGCTCTGTTTCAAAAGCAGCCGCCAGAGGCGGTTGATATAACGCCATGCGCCGTCGATACCGGCATCGGTCCATTCGAGATCGCGGTCGGGTGGCGAATCGGAAAGCATAAAAAGCCGCGCCGTATCCGCGCCGTAACTTGCGATGATGGCGCGCGGATCGACCGTGTTCCTTTTGGACTTGCTCATTTTCTCCGAGCGGCCCTTCTGGATGCCCGCGCGGCCGAAATCGTCCTTCTTCGGGCTGGCCAGTGCGTCCGCCATCTGTTTCTGCGCGAGGGCTACCGCATCGGCGGGCTCCAGCCAGTTGCCTTGCGCGTCCTTATAGGTTTCGTGGCAGACCATGCCCTGGGTCATCAGCCCCTTGAAAGGCTCGTCCGGCACGGGGTAACCGCAGGTTTTCAGCGCGCGCATGAAAAAGCGCGAATAGAGCAGATGCAGCACCGCATGCTCGATGCCGCCGATATATTGATCGACCGGCATCCAGCGTTTGGCCGCAGGCGTGATGGGCAGGGCGGCTTGCGGATCGCAGAAGCGCGCGAAATACCAGGAGGATTCAAAGAACGTGTCGAACGTGTCCGTCTCGCGCTCGGCCGGCTTGCCGCAAGTGGGGCAGGCGACATGTTTCCAGGTCGGGTGATGGGCGATGGGATTGCCGGGCTTGTCGAAGCTGACATCGAGCGGCAGCGTCACCGGTAAATCCTTCTCCGGCACCGGCACGATGCCGCAATCCGGGCAATGGATGATGGGAATCGGGCAGCCCCAGTAACGCTGACGGGCGATGCCCCAGTCGCGCAGCCGGTAGGTGACGGTCTTTTCGCCCGCGCCTTGTTCCACGAGTGTCGCTATGGCTTTTTCCTTGGCCGCCTCGACGGCGAGCCCGTTTAGGAAACCGGAATTTATGAGGCTGCCGTCGCCGGTATAGGCTTCATTCAAGGGAGTTTCGCCCCCGGAGACGACGGGCATGATGGACAGGCCGTACTTCGTCGCGAACTCGAAGTCGCGCTGGTCGTGCGCCGGGCAGCCGAAGATGGCTCCGGTGCCGTATTCCATGAGCACGAAATTGGCGACATAGACAGGGTGCGTGCGGCCTTTTTCAAACGGATGCGCGACGGTAAGCCCGGTGTCGAAACCCTTCTTCTCGGCCTTCTCGATGGCTTCCTCGCTGGTGCCGATGCGGTCGCATTCGGCGATAAATTCCTTGAGCCTAGGGTTTTCCGCCGCGAGTTGCTGCGCCAGGGGATGGTGCGGCGAGATGGCCAGGAAAGACATGCCGAACAACGTATCCGGCCGCGTGGTAAAGACAGTGACGCGCGATTCGCGACTCGCAACTCGCGACTCGTTCTTCACTAAATCAAACTCCACCTTCGCCCCGACCGACTTGCCGATCCAGCGCTCCTGCATGATGCGCACTTTCTCCGGCCATTCCTTTAAGCCGTCGAGCGCACCTAGCAAATCCTCGGCGAAATCGGAAATCCTGAGGAACCATTGCGCGAGCTTGCGCTTCTCTACCGGCGCGCCTGAGCGCCAGCCGCGCCCGTCAATCACCTGCTCGTTGGCGAGCACAGTCTGGTCGACAGGGTCCCAGTTGACGAAAGATTCCTTGCGGTAGGCGAGGCCCGCCTTCAGGAAATCGAGGAAAAATTTTTGCTCATGGCGGTAATAGCCCGGATCGCAGGTCGCAAGCTCGCGCGGCCAGTCGTAGGAAAGGCCGATGGATTTAAGCTGCCCGCGCATCGTCTCGATGTTCTTATAGGTCCAGTCGCGCGGATGCACCTTGCGCTCGATGGCGGCGTTCTCTGCGGGCAGGCCGAACGCGTCCCAACCCATCGGATGAAAAACGGAGAAGCCGCAGGCGCGCTTATAGCGCGCGACCACGTCGCCCAGCGTGTAATTGCGCACATGGCCCATATGGATGTTGCCCGACGGGTAGGGGAACATCTCCAGTACGTAGTATTTTTCTTTAAGGGGGCTATCCGCCTCCGCGTGCGCTCCGCGCTCGCTCCCCCGCTGCTCTAACGGCGGCGTTCCATTGGCGGGTCGGGGGCTATCCGCCTCCGCGTGCGCTCCGTCCGCTATCTCAAACGCATGCGTGTCTTCCCAGAAACGCTGCCACTTCGCTTCGGTTTCGCGGAAATTATACCGCGCGACGGTATCGCTCATGACATGCCTCGCGGGGGTGCTATTTGCCGATCTGGGCCAGGCGCATCTCGCGTGCGCGGGTGAGGATCGTGTCCTCCAGATCGCGCCCGACATTGGCATTCACCGCCGTATCGCGCCATACGCCGCGATTGTCGAGCTTCTGCTTGAAAAGCGTTATCTTGACGCCGTCGGCGCGCAGGGTCTTGTCGAGGATAAGCGCATTGACCTTGAAGCGCTCGCCCTTGACCTTGGGGTCTTCGTACCAGTCGGTGATGATGACACCGCCGAAAGGGTCCGCCGAGGCGAGCGGCATGAAAGCGAGCGTGTCGAGCGTCGCGCGCCAGAGATAGGAATTGACGCCCAGGCCCGCGCCGCCGTTATTGTCCTTGTCCTTCGAGCCGCCGAGGCCGAAGCCGCCGTCGCCGCCCAGCAGGCTGCCGCGGTTTTCATAGAGGGAAAGCTGGTTGTTCTTCGGCTCCTCAACCTTGGCGTCGCTGCCGAACAGATTGCCGCATCCGGCGAGCAGGCCGAGAAGGCACAGGGAAAGCAAGGCGTGGGAGAAGGATTTCATGCGCATAAGGCCCATAGATATAGAAATACATGCGGACATTGGCAATAGCAAAACAGCATGAGTGCGGCGGCAAGTCACAGAAAGGTGACGCCGGAATGATTAAGATAAGGTAAGATAGCCGCATGGACGTTACCAAGCTGCTTCCCCGCGACAACGGCAACGCACTCTTATTGTTCGACACGCTGCTGGCGAGCGAGGGCGTAGCGCAGATTCCGGGCGGTGTCACGACGTCCGTCGGCTTTACCTCGCCTGTTATCACCGTGCGCGTGGCCGGGTTGCTCGCCGGGGGCGAAGAGGCGGTGGGCAAGGCGGCGGAGATAACGAAGGCGGCGATTGCAGATGCGCTCGGCACCCGGGATGTCCGGCTGGAATTTTTTAATTTTCGCGCGCAGGAGCGGGGCAGGGCGGATATGGATATATCGCTGTTTCTGCCAGACTATAACGCGGAGGGGATGATTAGCGCGCTTGCACGTAATGCTTCCGCTATCCGCGGGGCGATAGCAAATTCGGGCCTCCAGCGACCATCGCCTGGCCCGGATCGGGCGCGTTAAAGCAACGGTCCTTAAAGCCCGTAAATCACCATAACTTGCGTATAAGGCTAAAAAATGCATATTAGTTGTGGTTGCGTTATTCCAATGAAGTATTGAAATTTAATCCGCGCTTCACCATTTGTTTATGAATAGGGAATAGGATGACGCATATCGTAAGAAGAAACATAGTTTAAAAGGGCGGCAAGCAAATGATTCCAGGTTTTGAAAATCCCCTCTACCAGATCCATGAGATGCAGCATGCGAGCATGACGCCGCTGCATATGATGGCGGAGGCGGGGAAGGCTCTTTACCGCAATCCGCTGCTCCCTTTCAGCTATACCAACGCCGGCCGGCAGGCCGCAGCGGCATCGGAGCTTCTGGAGCGGTTGACGCGCAGCTACGGCAAGCCGCAGTTCGGCATCACCGAGACGCAGGTGAACGGCAGGAAAGTGGCGGTCGAGCAGAAGACGCTCGATGTGCGTCCCTTCTGCCGCCTGCTGCATTTTCAGCGTGATACCAGGGCCGAAAGCCCCAAGCTGCTCATCGTCGCGCCTATGTCGGGCCATCACGCGACCCTGCTGCGCGGCACGGTCGAGGCGCTCCTGCCCTTCGCCGACGTCTATATCACCGACTGGATCGATGCGCGCGAAGTGCCGGTCTTCGCGGGCAAGTTCGATCTGGAGGATTACATCACCTACGTCATCGATTTCGCCCGTATGCTCGGGCCGAACCTGCATATGATGGCGGTCTGCCAGCCTTCCGTGCCAGTCTTCGCCGCCGCCGCCATTATGAATGCCGCCAAGGACCCGCTCTCCCCTGCCTCCATCACGCTCATCGGCGGGCCTATCGACACGCGCGAGGCGCCGACCAAGGTCAATGTCTCGGCCAAGGAGCATCCCGGCGTCTGGTTCGAGGCGCGCCTGATCACCCGCGTGCCCCTCAACTATCCGGGCTTCATGCGCCGCGTCTATCCGGGCTTCGTGCAGCTCATGAGCTTCATCTCGATGAATATCGATCGCCATATCGACTCGCACCTCAAATTCTTCCAGCACCTGGTCGAGGGTGACGGCGAGAGCGCCGACACGCATACGAAATTCTACGATGAATACCTCTCGGTCGTCGATCTGCCCGCCGAGTTCTACCTGCAGACGCTCGACGTCGTGTTCCAGCGCCATCTGCTGCCCAAGGGCGAGATGACCTACAAGGACAGGATTGTCGATCCCAAGGCCATCACCAAGACCGCTATGCTCTGCCTCGAGGGCGAGCTGGACGATATCTCGGGCGTGGGCCAGACGCGCGCCGCGATGAACATCACCAAGGGCCTCTCCGCCTCCAGGAAGAAATACCATATGGAGCCCAACGTGGGGCATTACGGCATCTTCAACGGCCGCAAATTCCGCAGCAACGTCGTGCCCATCATCGTCGATTTCATGAAGGAGCACGGCAAGTAGTCCCGTTCGCGAGCCATGCGCCGCGCGCAAGGCAAGCAACGAAAAACCGGCCGGTAATAGGGCTTGCGGCAAGGACGGGGTACCCTTAAAATCCTGGCGTTTCAAAACATGTTAAGCGAGTATTCCATGAGCACTCCCTCCGATACCACGTCGCTCTTCTCCGCGAACGCCTCTTACATTGAAATGCTATACGAGAAATGGCTGGCGAGTCCCGGCAGCGTCGATGCGAGCTGGGGCGCGCTGTTCTCGCAGGCCAAAAACGGCTATGCGGCCGGCGATCAGGTGACGCTGCGCCCGAGCTGGTCGCATAACGTGCCGAAGTTCGAGGACGAGTCGCTGCAGCGCGATAAGCCCGCCAAGGGCGATAAGGCCGACAAAAGCGGCGGCAAAAACGGCGCGGCGCAGACGGACGCGCCGATGGTCGAGCAGGCCACGCGCGACACGATGAGCGCGCTGATGCTCATCCGCAATTACCGCGTGCGCGGCCATCTCATGGCGACGTACGACCCGCTCGGCATCGAGAAGCCCCAATACCACGCGGAGCTTGACCCGGCCACCTACGGCTTCAGCGAAGCCGATTACGATCGCAAAATTTTCCTCGACGGCGTGCTCGGCATGAAGTTTGCCACGATGCGCGAGATTCTTGACGTGCTGCGCGCCACCTATTGCGGCACGATGGGCGTCGAGTTCATGCATATCCAGTACCCCGAGCAGAAGGGCTGGATCCAGAAACGCATCGAGAGCAAGCGTACGAGCCCCAACTTCAGCAACGACGAGAAGAAATCCATCCTGCGCACGCTGATAGAGGTCGAGGCCTTCGAGGAATTCCTCCAGCTCAAATACGCGAGCACCAAGCGCTTCTCCATCCAGGGCGGCGACGCGGCCATCGCGGGGCTGGAAGCCGTGCTGCATACGGCGGCGGCGCTGGGCGTGGAAGAGATAAACATCGGCATGCCGCATCGCGGCCGCATGAACGTGATTACCACCATCATGGGCAAGCCTTACACCGAGCTGCTCTCCCTCTTCGCGGGCAATCTCGATTTCCCCGAGGGCATCGACTCCTCCGGCGATGTGAAATACCATCTGGGCGTTTCCTCCGATCGCCTGTTCGAGGGCGGCAGGAAGATGCATCTGTCGCTCGCCTCCAATCCCTCGCACCTCGAAGTCGTCAATCCCGTGGTCGTGGGCAAAATCCGCGCCAAGCAGGATCAGCAAGGCGGCGGCGAGGAAGCCAAGGGCAAGGCAATGGCCATCCTCATGCACGGCGACGCGGCGTTCGCGGGCCAGGGAACGGTCGCCGAGACGCTGTCGCTCGCCGAGCTGCGCGGCTATCGCACCGGCGGCACGGTCCATATCATCGTCAACAACCAGATAGGCTTCACGACGAGCCCGCGCTTCTCGCGCTTCACGCCCTACCCGTCGGACGTCGCCAAGATGATCCAGGCGCCGATTTTCCACGTCAACGGCGACGATCCGGAAGCGGTCGTCTTTGCCTGCCGCGCCGCCGCGGAGTTCCGCCAGGAGTTCAAGCGCGACGTCGTCATCGACGTCTTCTGCTACCGCAAATACGGCCATAACGAGGCCGACGAGCCGATGTTCACCCAGCCGCTGATGTACAAGGCCATCGCCGCGCACAAGCTGCCCGCGCATATCTATGCCGAGCGGCTCATCGAAGGCGGCGTCATGACGGGCCAAGAAGTCGAGGACCAGTATAAGCAGTTCCGCGCCATGTTTGACCAGGCCTATGACAGCGCCAAGACCTTCCGCCCCAACAAGGCCAACTGGCTGGAAGGCCACTGGTCGGGCTTCGAGAAGCCCAAGGGCGAGCATCCGGCCGGCGATACCGGCGTGAAGATTGAGACGCTTAAGAAGATTGGCACCGCGCTTGGCACGCCGCCGGAGAATTTCGCGGTCAACCCGAAGATCCTGCGCCAGCTCGAAGCCAAGCGCAAGATGATGGAGACGGGCGAGAATATCGACTGGGCGCTGGGCGAAGCGCTGGCTTACGGCACGCTGCTCAGCGAAGGATACCCGGTGCGGCTTTCCGGTCAGGATTCCGCGCGCGGCACGTTCTCGCACCGCCATTCCGTGCTTATCGATCAGAATAACGAGAATCGCTACGTGCCGCTCAATAATATTGGTGCGAAGAAGCAGTACGAAGTGATCGACAGCTCGCTCTCGGAGTTAGCCATTCTTGGCTTTGAGTACGGCTATTCGCTGGCCGAGCCCATGTCGCTCACCATCTGGGAGGCGCAGTTCGGCGATTTCGCCAACGGCGCGCAGATGATCATCGACCAGTTCATCTCTTCCGGCGAAGTCAAATGGCTGCGCATGTCGGGCCTCGTGATGCTGCTGCCGCATGGCTATGAAGGCATGGGGCCGGAACATTCCTCGGCGCGCCTGGAACGCTTCCTCCAGCTTTGCGGTGAGGACAATATGCAGGTCGTCAACTGCACGACGCCCGCCAACTTCTTCCATGCGCTCAGGCGGCAGATGATCCGCAAGTTCAGGAAGCCGCTCGTGGTCATGACGCCCAAGTCGCTCCTGCGCCACAAGCTCTGCGTCTCGCCCATCGCCGATTTCGGTCCCGGCACCAGCTTCAAACGCGTCATCCCCGAAACCCAGAAGCAGGACGACAAGAAGGTCAAGCGGGTCGTCCTCACGTCAGGCAAGATTTACTACGAGCTGTTCGAGGAGCGCGAGAAGCGCGGCGCGAGCGACGTGGCGCTCATCCGCTTGGAACAATATTACCCCTTCCCCGCGCGCGAACTGGCGGCCGAGCTTGCCCGCTACAAGAACGCGGAAATCTTCTGGTGCCAGGAAGAGCCTGAGAATATGGGTGCATGGCGGTTCTTAAGCCCGCGCCTGGGCGCATTGATGGAAGAAAGCGGCCGGTCGGATATGCGCATCCGCTATCTGGGCCGCCCGGAAGCGGCTTCGCCCGCCGCCGGCTATCTCAAGATTCACGAGCGCGAGCAGCGCCAGGTGATAGAGAGCGCCTTCAGCCCCATCTCCGCCGCGGCGCTGAAGAAAG
>Ga0206869_1044_pt1 | contig 26035 bp, 11 predicted proteins | sample Alteio_BWOrgCont_35_FD_152618 | JGI IMG/M metagenome (GOLD analysis project Ga0206869, IMG submission 152618) | Enriched cells from forest soil in Barre Woods Harvard Forest LTER site, Petersham, Massachusetts, United States -... | ecosystem: Environmental > Terrestrial > Soil > Temperate forest >... | reverse complement strand
GTTTGGTGGACGTCGGGATGGTCCCAATCCGCCGTCTTCATGTCTCCGGTGCCGTAAGGGAAGGCGATCTCGATGGCCAACTGCCCATCCGCAGCCAGCGGTGAGACGACACGCACCGCGATGCCATCGTAGTCAGGCGCGCAAATGGTTTCCACGTCCACCGGTTTTCCCTCGAACTTAAAATGGCTGAAGATGAGGCCGTTCCAGAGGTCGAGGACCTGCCGGACGTCGGTGAGGTCGGCGGGCGTGGCGGGCGAACCATCGGCGTGCTTGAGAACGAAGCCAATGCGGCCGAGGTCGAGGCGATGAGGATTCTCGCGCAGCCAACTGATCTCCGGTGTCGTTCTATTATGCGGCACGTCGGCGTAGGGAACGGGTCGGCCGTCCAGGTTGGTGAAGTCGGTGAATTGAAAAGTATCGATGCTCCAATCGTGCGGGTTTAGGAACGTGTGCCAGCCCCAGTCGGACAGGGTCCCCAGCGGCGTGGTTTTCTCGAACGCATCGGGGAACGTTTGCAGCCCGGTCGCATCCACAGTGAAACAAAAGCCGCCGTTGCCCACCGAGAGCGGATTGGTGGCGTCAAAATTGGTGAGCACCACATCATGCCGCGAGATCACCGCATGCCGATCAATCGGATCGGCGGAGGCGGTGAGGGCGCAGAGCAGAAGCAAAGCGGAAAATCGGAATAACAATTTCATCGGCGCAACATTGTCGTGATGCCAAATGCACAGTTCAAGGAATTTAGCGTACTTCGATTTGGCCGGGCGCACTGAATCATTTATTCATTTCCTGTTTCCATCCGTTTTCCATTTTACTCTCTGATCCATGAATAGTGCATCTTGGCTCTGTTCCAATCGGGCCGATAATGTAGGTTCCACCATCAAAACACTTAAGGCTTTCAGACCCGCCATTAATATATTTTGAGATCTGTTGAAGTGTCACCACGCTTCCATTAGTCAATCCAAGCTCCAGTGCCAGTTGTTGCTTTGCGGCATCAATTTTTCTGAGGTTATTGTAGCACCAGGCCTGGGTATTCGGACCTGAATGGGGTCCGCCACTACCTAATACCAGGAGTGAAACCAGAGAAAGGAAGCCGACTATGAACAATAATTTTCTATGAAAAACAATACTACAACTCATTGCTATAAGCGAAGTAATGGCGAGCCATTGTGACCATTGGTATAAAAAGTACTGATTTGGGCCAATCCGATATGGAAGCGTTTGGCTTAATAGTATCGCCACAACACATGTAATCACTGCAGCAGCACCCACCATAACAATTATTATGTTTTTAAATCGAGCCCTTTGCACTTTCTATCAATTTAATCAGAACGTATCGTAACGCGAGCCATTTGAAACGAAAATGGGTAGGTCCGCAGTATTGACACCGGGCGGCAAGAGGAGTAAACCGCGATGATGCCTCGGGCGTTACGCATCGAATATTCCGGCGCGATTTATGTGAATCGCGGTGATCGGCGCGAGTCGATTGAGGCATTAGCCAAAATGAACTATTGCTCGAATAAATGCTGAGGACTGACCCCTTTTAGTGATGGATAAAAAGAGCGACCACAATGAGGCACGCGAACGAATATGAAAGCGCCAAAATTGAAACTGCTGCTAACATTGGTTCTGCTCGGGATTTTTTATAGTTTGATTGGGTTCTCCCAAACGACAAGCACGGCAACAAATTCATCAACCGCTCACAAATTCTACTGCGTTGATGCCCGCGAACTCGGCAATCCTCAAAAGCTGCAATTAGCCAGTTTGCAAGCGATTGTAAATGAAAACTCGCCGGTTCTTTTTACAATTTGGGACAAGGAAGATTTGTCTTGGCTTAAGGCTATGGAGAAAGAGCTTGGAGCAAACTGCGAACAGATTTCAGTGGATGATGCGCTCGCGCGACTCGGCGCGAATGCTCGCCAAGTGCTTTACGATCCCAAACAATTTTGGGGCATCACCGTTGCGACCACAGTGGCTGGAGTGAATCATGCGATATTGACCGAGTGGGATTTGCACCGGAAAACCGCCTTTGATTGCCGAAATCTATGGACAAGCAAGGCCGAGGCTTACCGTTGGGCATTAACTGAACTTTTACCCCAATGCGACCACAGTCAGTTGGCTTATCTTAATGAGGAACTTTTCGCCATACGCGACTATGCCATACAGAAAAAACTTTTTGTTCTTAGTCTCGACCCACTTAATGACCCTCAAGATATTGAACTTCTCAACGAAACTCTTGCTAAATTTCCAGCGCAGACACGTGTCTTCGGCTGGGCTACAGGTGATTATGCTCGCAAAGAAATGGGCCAGAGTCCTGTTGCAGTCGAAGATGCACTGGTCAGCCGGCTTTCAAGCCGGGGAATGATGCTTATCCCCTCCGATTTTGCAGCGAATCTTTCCTTTTATGATCAGACCGCCCCCTACATAGGTAAACTTACGCAACAACATCTTGACCGCGACATTCAATTTCAAGCCGGCAAGCGTTATGTGCTGCTGGTGAATTCGGACGGTGACAATGTTCAGTTTGATCTCCGTGGCATGCGTCAAGAGTGGGAAGCATTCCAGAAGGAACGGCCAAATATTCCCAGAATCCCAGTTGCATGGACAATTTCACCATCATTGGTAGATGTCGCTCCGGCAGTATTGCAGATTTATTATCAAGAAGCGACAGCGGCCGGCGGATTGGACGAGTTTGTGGCGGGAGCAAGTGGATATGCTTATGTGAATCCCGGTAGCATGAGTGGCGTAAACCTTAACGGGTTTGTTCACTTGACCCAGCGCGCGTGTGAGCAGGCTGACATTAGTTCCATCGTCATTTTGGACAACGGCGGACGGCCGCCTGCACAAGTCGCATATTTTATCAACGCGTATGCCACGGCAAATTTTAATGGATTGTGGCTGGCCGCCATGCCCAGATATGTCGGCGCAATGAAAGGCACTGCGTTTTTGAGTGAGCGCATCCGAATAGGCGACAAAACGGGTGGTGAAGTCGCTCAGGATGTAAAAACACAGGATATAAAATCAAATGGGATTGATTATCCGTTCTTTATGATTTATGGCGGAATCACGCCGGAGTTTCTGAGGGATTTTAGAAACAATCTAGATGGCTCTTGTGTGGTGGTTTCGCCAACAGAAATGGCAGATTTAATTCGTCAATGGAATGTCAGCTTAAACGATGGATCGCGTTGATTTAAGAATTATACTCGTTTAACACCGTTAAGTTGTTGGTTTTTCTTGAGTTCTCGTTGGACTTGACGTCAATATCCAGCGGATTCCCAGAAAGAGACCGTGATGCCGCCTGTTCGAATCTCCGAAGAAATCCGGCGCGAAAAATTTCGCTCCGGCGCGCTTATTGTCTTTATCGCAGTCTTGATGGCCCGGGTCGTTGTTGCACAAACCGCACCGAACAGCGTAATTGATTCCATTCCTGACGTTGATTATCCGGACAATCAGAAGGCGGTTGCGCTTGATGCAACAAACGTCGCCACTTCGCTTCTGACCACGGCGGATGAGGTCCTGCGCTTAAGCCCGGTGGAGGCGCAGCGCGGTTATCCGGTGAACCTTCGCGGGGTGGTCACGTGTGTGGTGCAGGAACACAACGCGTTCATTGTGCAAGACGAGACGCACGCGGTCTTTATCGTCAATGCCTCGTCGGAATCGCTGCCCCCAATGGGAGAACTCCTGGAAGTCGAGGGCAAAACGGACAAAGGCACGTTTGCGCCGCTGATTCGGACGAGCCGATACGCGGACCTTGGCGCAGGGTCGTTGCCAGAACCGATCCAGCCCACGCGGGACCAATTGATGAATGGCAGCCTCGATGACCAGTGGGTGGAAGTCCACGGCATTGTTGAGCAAGCGGTTGTGCGTCCTTTGGGCTATGGCACGAATTGGTCCAGAATCATTTTGCGAACGACGGAAGGGCCGCTCTGGATCGATGTCTGGCTGGTGGGGACGAATTTTGCGAACCTGACGCATTACGAGGATGCGATCGTGCGGGTGCGCGGATGCCTGTTCGTGGCGCTGACGCTGGACACGCACCAGTTGGACGAGGGGCACGTGCGCATGTACGTGGATTCGATCGGCGTGGATCAACCGGCGCCCGCCGATGAATTTTCCGCGCAACCCCGGCGCGCGGCGGACCTGACGTTGTTCAATCCAGAAGCCAGCGTGTTTCAACGGGTGAAAGTATCCGGACAGATCCAATATATGATCGGGCAGGATTATTTCATGATGGACGGCACCGACGGGCTTCGGTTCACGTTGCGGGCTCCGACGAAGCTGCACACGGGCGATCTGGTGGACGTGGTGGGCTATCCCGAATTGAACGGGGCCGCGCCGCATCTGCGCTCGGCGGTCGCCCGGGTTGTCAGCGGGCACGTAACGTTGCCCAAACCAAGGGAGCTCTCGCCGGATGATTTGCCGAACGCGATGTATGACTCGACGCGGGTGCGCATCGAGGGTTTGTTGGTGAGTTCACGCGCATCACCGACCAATGAGACGTTCGAAATCCAATCCGGCTCGTGGAGATTCATCGCGCGGGTCAAACAGGTCAAACTGGCGCCGCCACCGCTTGGCAGCCGGCTGGCATTGATCGGGGTGTATGCGGCGCAGGGAGGCAGCCCGGCATTGGATAATAATGTGGCTCCCTTTGACCTGTTGATTCATTCAGATGCGGACATCACGGTGTTGTCGAAACCTTCATGGTGGACGCTCCCGCGACTGCTGATCATCGTCGGCGCATTGGTCTGCGCATTGGCGTTTCTGGGATTGTGGGTCACGCAGTTGCATCGCCAGGTGGAGGACCGCACCGCCGAATTGGCTGTCCAGATCCAGAATCGCCAGCGGCTCGAACATCAGCGGGCGATGGAGCATGAGCGCGCGCGGATTGCACAGGACCTGCACGATGAACTTGGCTCCGGCATCACTGAAATCAGCATGATGACCACGGTGGCCGGTTCGTTGCCCGCGCCGAAGAACGGAAATCTCGAAGAGATCGGCGAGCGCGCCCGGCAAATGGTCACGGTGCTGGATGAAATCGTCTGGGCGATGAATCCCAAACACGATTCGCTTTCGTCGTTGGTGAGTTATCTCTGCCTGTATGCGGACCGGCTTTTGAAATTGGCGAACATCGCCTGCCAGTTGAAGGGCACCGTTAATCTGCCGGACCGCACGGTTTCGTCCATCAATCGCCATGAAATTTTCCTGGCGTTCAAAGAGGCCATCACCAACGTCATTCGCCACTCCGGCGCCACGGAAGTGCGCCTGGGTGTGAGGGTCGTTGGCCGCCGTTTGCGCCTTTCCATCGCCGACAATGGCCGCGGGTTGCCGCCGGATGTCGGAGCGCGCGGGCGGGATGGGTTGACAAACATGCGTGAACGGCTGGCCAAGATGGGCGGGCGGTTCGTGGTGCGGAGCCAGCGCGGGCGCGGAACGACTGTGCGATTTTATATGCCCCTGGATGATTTATGATACGGGTCGCCATTGTTGAAGACAGCAAGACCATCCGGGAAAGTTTGACGCATTTTGTCCAGACTGATCCTGAGTGCCGATGTGTTTTTACCTGCGCGACCGCGGAGGAGGCCCTGGTGGGAATCCCAAAACATCAACCGGAAGTGGTCTTGATGGACATCCAGTTGCCGAAATTGTCCGGCATCGAGTGCACGGCGCAGATCAAAAAAATAATGCCCGCGACGCAAATCATCATGGTGACGGTGTATGAAGACACGGAGCGGATCTCCGCCGCCCTGCGCGCCGGCGCCTGCGGGTACCTCCTGAAGCGTTGCACTCCGGCGGAACTGGTGGCGGCCATCCGTGAGGCGCGGATGGGCGGGGTGCCGATGCCCCGCGAGATCGCGCGCAAAGTCATCGCTTCCTTCCAGCAACAATCCGATCCCGGCGCCACCGCCGAAGGCATTGAGGGACTCCGGCCCAGCGAACGCAAAATCCTCGAACTCCTGGCCACGGGCCTGCCCAACAAGGAAATTGCCGACCGGCTGGGGATAAGCCCCGGCACCGTGCGGTGGCATCTGGAGAATATCTACGCGAAGTTGCATGTGCATTCCCGGACCGAAACGGTGTTGAGATTTAGGGCTGTGAAACCGGCATAATAAAGACATTACATTTAACTTTTGGGTTCCAAGCCTGGATTTGAAATGGAGGACATTTTTCGATTTATGAAGTGTGTCTTCGACTGATTCAGGCTTTCCGGATGTTTGACGCGAGGGCGCGTCAAACGGCGCCCGAGGCGGGCGCGCTCCCCAAAACCAATCTCCGTTCCAATCAATGACACTGAAATAACCATGTTTTCCACAGAGTTTTGCAGAGGTTTCCTCCGGGGTTTTGATTCAGCGGCTGCGCCGATTATTTTTTGGGGGTGAAAGCCAACCGTGACCAGAAACACGGCTAAAGTTTCTCGAACGCTCTCGAAGCTTTCATTATCGCAGCCCTGACGTTTGTCAGGCTAGGCAGGTTCAAGAACCCCGCTATGATTGGAAGATAATACCCAAACGTCGTCCTATGCCTAATACGCTTTCGTCCCGTCAAACCCAACCCATGAAATCCCCTATGAAACAGTCCACATATCGTTTTTACATCGCTTCAATCTTTGCGGCGGTACTCCTGTGTTCGTCCGCCGTCACGTTCGGACAGTTCCAATGGAGTTCATATAATTCCAGTGGCACTCTGTTTAATGCCAATGCCGCCACGGGAGGAGATTTGGCATCCGGCACCAGTGTGACCTTTACAATTCCGGCCGGCACGCAGATGTGGTTCATAACAAAAAGTTTCACGCCGTTCAGCATCGCGGGGGCGAATTCGAAGAAAGTGGTGACTTTCAACGTGTCCGTCTCGGGCGGTCTTGCAGGAGTGGCACAGCGTACCATGGGATGGGGCTTATATAATTCCGCCGGGACGGCCAGTTTGAGCGATGACGTGGGCTATTACGGTTTGTGGAACGGCGGCGGACCGTATCTTGAGCCTTATGACCATGCTTCCGGCACAGCCACCCTTTTCACGGGCACCAAATTGGGGCAGGGCACGGTTAATACTGGTTCGCCCGCCAACGGCGTGACGTACACCAACCAGATCCAATTGGATATGAATTCAACGGCGACAGGCATCAGTGTGGGCACCAGCAGTTCCACGTTGGCGGCGGCGGGATTGGCGATGAATGGTCCCAGCGTGACGGAACGGATTTACAGCAGCACGGTCACTCCGTTGCTCGGCAGCGTCAGTTCGTTCGATGAGTTTGCGTTCATGTTCAACAACACCACCGGCAGCCCGATCACGGTGACGCTGAGCGGGATCGCTTTGGGTAATACGTTAACCTGGGACGCGAGCGGGGCGAACCCGGCCGCGCCGACGGATGGCAGCGGCATCTGGTCGATGACCAACGCGAATTGGTCGAGCAAGGCGCAGGATACGGTATGGTCTCCAGGCTATAACGTGGTCATCGGGTCAGGCAATGGAGCGGCAGGCGTCATCTCGAACGCGGACGGGGGCGGGGAGCTGGTCTCCAACATCACTTTCAACGCAGCAAGCAGCGGCGGCTATAACATCATCGGAACCCCGTTGATTTTGCAGGGAACGCCGACAATTTCGGTGGCTAGCGGCGTGTCGGCCACAAACAGCGCCCAACTTGGCGGCACCGGTTTCGTGAAGGCGGGGAATGGAACACTGGCGTTGCTTCCCTCGGTTGCGGCGACGAACGCTGGAGCAACCACGGTGAATGCGGGCACGCTTTTTCTGGCGGGCACGGGTGTAAACAATTTGAACGGTGATTTAACCGTCAATTCGGGCGCTGTAGTGCAGATTGCCGGCAACTTCAGCATTCCATCCGTGAACCGTTTATTCATTAACGGCGGAGCAGTGACGAACGTGGCGACGAGCAACCCGACATTGGTCTATAACATCCTATCACTCGACAATGGCGGCGTCATCGCTTCCGTCGTCGGCACCCAAATCGGCCAGTTGAACGTCAGTAACCTGGACTTGCGCAGTGGTTCCGAGGTGTTCCCCAAATTCCCTTCGACGATGACGACAAACTTTACCGTCAAGTCCACAGCGGGCACGGTAGATATCCAAAGCCGCGCTAATTCGTCGGGCGCGAACGGCATTGGCGGGTTGAATATCAACGCCGGTACGTTCATCTGCGATTATGCCAACCCCGCGCCGAACAACGATACCACGGGCGGCGCCAAGTACATCAACACGGTTCCGATGACGTTGGCGGGTGGAACCGTTTGTCAGCGGTTCCTGGCAAGTAATAATCGCACCGAATCGGTCGGCGGCGTAAATGTGGTTCCGGGACATACTTTTGTGGAGGTGACGAACAATAGTGCGACCGCGATCAACTACACATTTGCCCAGGGCGCCATCACGCGCAAAACCGGCGGCACGGTGGATTATTCCGTGGGCGGCACCAGCACGGGGACCAAGGCATGCACGACCACGACTGCCAACACTGACGGCATCATCGGCGGCTTTGCCACTTATGCAGGAGCGGATTGGGCGGCAGGCACAACCATCGTTCCGTACACCGGTTATTCCACCAGCGCGGATCCGACCACCTGGGTGACGGCCAATAACGTCAGTTTGAGCGGAAACCCATTGTCCAGCGTTCCCGACCCGACGACCATCAACACATTGAAACTCAGCGGCAGTTCCACGATCATGCTCAGTGGTACGTTGACGTTTGCGACCGGCGGTTTGTTGGCGACGGGCACCGGCGCCAACTCGATTTCTGGCGGCACGCTGGAAGGAGCGAGCGGGACCGACCTGATCATCCATCAATACAGCAGCGGCGCGTTGACCATCAATTCTACGCTGGCGGACAACGGCAGCGCGACCTCGCTCACAAAATCGGGCACGGGCACACTGATCATCGGTGGCACCGACAGCATGAGCGGCACCAATTATCTGAACGGCGGCATCGTTTCTGTCACAACCTTGAACCAATTGGCGGCCGGTCCGCTGGTGATGAACAACGGCACGCTGGATTACACCGGCGCAGGTGAGACCAGCGTGCGTCCGGTCATTTTGAACGGGGTGGGCGCCACGATCGAAGTGGACGGCAGCGCGACGATCACGCAGGCCACCAGCCTGCTGGGCGGCGGCGGATTTAACTCGCCGTTGACTCCCGGCTTGAACCTGGGCGATTGGGGCGGCTTGGCGAAGACAGGCACCGGCACGCTGATCCTGGCCACGAACAACATCTACAACGGCCCGACTGTGGTGAGCAATGGCGTGCTTCTTGTGGACGGGACCAACTCGCTCACCGGCACGAGCGGTTTAACGAATTATTCGGGCGGCGGCACGGTGACCGTCTATGGAGGTATCCTGGGCGGCACGGGAATGATTTCTGGCGCGGTCGATATCAAGAGTGGCGGCACGCTTGCGCCGGGCAACACGGCAGGTACTTTGACTTTGGGTAATGGCCTTACGACGGAGGGCGGTTCCACCAATCTCTTCAACTTCGCCAGCGGCGTGGGAACGACGGTCACTGTTCAGGGTAACCTTACAGTCCAGCCCAACAGCACGATTACTGTTAATGTGACCGGATCAGCGTTGCAACCAGGCACCAATACGTTGATCACCTACACCGGCACATTGTCCGGTTCGTTCAATCCGGCGGTGGTCATCGCCGGCGGTTCGGTGAACGGTTCGATGTCCATCGATACCAGCACGCCAGGCCAGGTCAACCTCGACATCGGGCCGCAAATAGTCATCACCGGCCAACCGCAGGATGAGACGGTTTCCACCAATGAGACGGCTACGTTCAGTGTGGAGGCCACGGGTTCCACGCCGATCTACTATCAATGGTATTATTACGGGAACAGCACCAATAACACGCCGGTGGCCGAGGTGGATGCGACCAACGCGACATTCGACGTCACGAACGCAGTGTCCACTGATTCCGGGCTTTATGACGTGGTGGTGTCCAACAGCGTCAATTCGGTGATGAGCCGCTTTGCGACGTTGATCGTCGGTAATGTGGTGCCGTCCCTCAGCGGACCGTTCGACCAGACCGTTATCCAGGGCAACAGCGCGACGTTCAGCGCCTCGGTGTTGATCGCCAATCCCGCGCCAACGTTCCAATGGCAGACCAACGGCGTGGATGTGGCCGGCGCCACCGGCTTGAGTTTGACCCTGGCCAATGTGCAATACGCCTTGAACGGCACGACGGTCTCGTTGATCGCCAGCAATGCCGCGGCCCTGGTGACGAACAATGCCACGCTCACGGTTATCGTGACCCCGGCGATCACGCCGCAGCCGTCCAATGTAACGGTGAGTGCGGGGGCCACCGCCACCTTTACCTCCGGTGCCACCGGCGTGCCCACACCCAACTTGCAATGGTATGAAAAAGGCGCAGCGCTTTCCGGCCAGACCAGCGGCACGCTGACAATCGCCAACGCGCAGGGCTCAAACATCGGCAGCTATTATCTGGTAGCGACCAATTATGCCGGTTCAGTAACGAGCACGGTAGTGACGTTGACAGTGAATTCCACAACCTTGAGCGCAATATCGTTCTCACCGACCAATGGCGCGACAGGGATTTGTTATGACACGCCGTTGTACGTCACCTTCAACAACCCGATCTCAATCGTCAATTCCGGCAGCATCCGCATCTATAATATCACCAATTCCACCACGCCGGTGGACGTCATCAACATGAATTCGGACACGGTGATTGTCAGCAGCGGCATCGGACTTACCAACAACATCCAGCCGCACAGCCTGTTCTCCGGTGATTCGCAGGTCATCAATTATTTCCCGGTCATCATCAATGGCGATATCGCGGCGATCTATCCGCACGGGGGTGTGATGACGAGCAACCAGACCTATTATGTGACTATGGACAACGGCATCGTGGCGGACAGCAGCGGGGCCTATTTTGCCGGTATCTCCGCCACGAACGAATGGCAGTTCACGACCAAGCCCACCGGTCCGGCGGATCCCACCAACCTGGTGGTGGCGGCCGATGGCAGCGGTGATTTCGCCACGGTTCAGGGCGCGGTGGATTCGATTCCCAGCGGCAACACCAACTACACGGTGGTCAACGTCCACAACGGCAATTACGTGGAGATCGTGGACATCTCCGGCAAGAACAATATCACCTTCGACGGCCAGAGCCGCCATGGAACCTTTATTGGTTATCCCAATAACAATAACCTCACCGGCACCACCGCAGCGCGCATGGCGTTCAAGGTCAACGGCGCGGACATCAAGCTTGAGAACCTGACCATCACCAACGGCACGCCGCAGGGCGGATCGCAGGCTGAAGCACTGTTGATCTATAACAGCGGCTTGCGTTGTGTGGTGGACAATTGCGACATCGTCAGCCGGCAGGATACCATCCTCATCAACGCCAACACGTCGCAGGGTTACTTCAACAACTGCTTTGTGGCCGGCAACTTCGACTACATCTGGGGCGTCGGAGTGGGTTATTTCAATAATTGCGTATTCCGTACCATCACCAATTCGTTGTCCAGTTCGTATAACCTGACGGCGGCGCGCACGGCCACTTCCGGTTCGCTGAGCGCCACGACGCCGTGGGTGAATCCGAATGGGACGACCTATTCCGCTTATGGGTTTACCTTTGTGGGCTGCACGTTCACCGAGGATCCGGGTGTGACCGGAATCTCGCTGGCCGATGCCAACGGCACAGCAGGCGGACTGGTATCCTGGGTGGACTGCATCTTCGACACCAACGCGTACGTGAACCCCCTGTCGTCGATCAATGGCCAGTATGTCTTCTGGCAATACAACAACACGAACAGCGCCGCCACCGGGCCGGCCAGCTTCACGCAGGTGCAGACCATCGGCGTGACCAACAACGATCCGCGGCTGTCCGCTTCCACAAATGTGATCACGTGGTTCTCGGGATGGTCGCCACTTCTGGCGCCTTATTTCATCACCCAGCCGATCAGCCAGACGGTTGACGCCGGACAGTCTGCGATCTTCACGGTCGCCGCTTCAGGCATCCCCAATCCGGCTTATCAGTGGCTGTTCAATGGCACCAACCTTGTTGGCCAAACGGGATCAACGTTCACGATTGGCAACGCGGATGGGACATACGCCGGCACCTATGCCGTAGTGGTCTCGAATAGCGTCACCAGTGTCGACAGCACCAACGCCATCTTCACGGTCATTGCGCCGACCACCGCGTCAACCGTCTCGTCACCCTCGTTGTCGGACGGCGTCTTCCAGTTGACGATTAACCCCGCTGCCTACTCAGCCGGTTTTGGTTACCGCGTCTGGTCAACGACTAATGTGGCGCTGACGCCGGTGACCAACACCTGGACGCTCGTGACCAATGGCGTATTCGGCGCCGGTCCGACTGTCATCAGCGACCCGTCGGCGGCCGGACAACCGCAACAATTCTATTTGATCACCGTGCCGTAAAAGGCGCCAGGGACATTGTCGGATAATCACGGCGGACCACAAATCCGCCGTGATTTTTTCTGTCTAGACTGCATCAAAAAAAGGTTAGTCCGTAGTATTGACACCGGATGGTAAGAGAAGTAAACCGCGATAATGCCTCAGGCATTGCGCATCGATTATTTCGGCGTGAGCCGATGGAAGCAAACAGCAAAATGAATTGTTACTCGAAAACTGCGGACTGACACCTTCACCCCTTCATGAAATACGAAAAATCAAAATTTCAATTACTGAAAATATTTAATTTCTTGGGGCGAGTTGTGGGAACGGTGTTTTTTTGCGGCGGTCTCACACTATGTATTTACAGTATTGTCGCATTGCATAACCATAAAATCCAACCATTTGACGCTTGGTCTGGGATTATATTATCACTCATTGTAGCAATTTCAGGACTCTTATTACTATTGGCTCGTCCTTACAAGGCGAAATCTAAAGATTCGTAAAAATTTGAAATCGACGAGCCAACCATTTTAAAGCTGTCGGCGATGTAGTAGAAATTATTGTTTGGCCGGGGCCGGGATGCTGCCGTCGTTCAAATCGGGGTCAAACACGCGGGTCGGTTGCTTGATTTCCGAAGCGCTGCTCCGCGCCCACAGCGCGCTGGCCTGGTCCGGCGTAAGCGTCACGGCAGGATGAAATTTATCCGAGCCCATGTAATCCAGCAGTGAGCGACGCAGTTGCTGTAAGCCCGCGCCGCCACGGTCGCCGTCCAGGTTGATGGCCGAAACCAGCAGCCGTCCCGGGCCGACGTTGCCTTCAAAAATCACGCCCAGCTTCCAATTGCGGTTCCAGTCGTCAATCGCCCAGACGATCGGGTGGAGCGACGCCGGCGCGCTTTCCAGGTTCACTGAGCGGACATTGTTGATGAGCTGCGTCCACTGCCAGTCGCAATTCTTGTCGGTGGGAAATTCCGCGAGAGCAGGGGAATCTGTCTCGCAAAGCAGGCCGAGCATGGCGTCAAAGCGCGGCCGTGGATTTTGTGGGGGGCGGACGGTCATCTGGATGTTCCAAAATACCGGAACGTTTTTCATCGGCGGGCATCTGGTCGGATCCAGGTCGGCGGCGGCCGGCAGGAAGAGCACCTTGCCCCCGGCGGCGAGCGCGGTTTCGGCGACAGCCCAATCGTTGGTGACGAGCACGTCGGCGGTTTTGGAAGGCTCTATCTGCGCCGGGTAGAGCCAGATGTTCCAATCGTTCTCGATGGCGGTGTTTTTCAAACCGACCACAAGTTTGTATGCGGCGGGGGCGGCGAGTCTGGACAGATCGGCGGAGACCTGACCGAGCGGAATGTTTTTGCCAATAGGAATATCGCGCGCGTCCCAATCTCCACCGGCAACCGGTTTGCCCGTGGCAGCCACGATTTTCCAGTAAGGTTGCGCGCTGCTAATGGGACCTTCGCCGAAATTATACATTTCTACGTCCGATGTGAGCGTCTCGTCAGTCGTGAACGTCCGTTGGTTGAGCCGCGCGAGGGGGACAATCGGGCCGGCGAAGCTGCGGTATTCCGCCGCAGTCACGTAACTTTTCGGCTCCCAGAAGGTGTCCAGGACGCCAACGAGCGCGGTGCCCTGGCCGAGATAATCGTGCAGGTCGAGCAATTCAAAGCCCGAAAGACCGGGCGTGCGCAGGTTCGCCTCGATCTCTTCCTTGTAGGATTCCAATTGGAAACGCCCGGATGCCCAGGCGAATTCCTTGTCTTCGCCCAGCACCCCTTCCTGTTTGGCAATGTATTTGAAGATGTCGTAGTTGCCCGGCTGCAGATAGCCAGTGAATTCCTTCATCACATCGAAATCCGGATACGCGCACCATTGGCCGACTTCGTGACCGAGCACAGGGATGTGAACGTTGGCGAGCGCGTCGCGGTAGTCGCCACCGAACCAGGCGGACGGCCCACGCAGGGTGCCGGCGCCAACGTGAGGGGCCGCGGCATATTGCGCGCCACCATCACGAAACATCACCGGGTCACCCCAACCTGTGCCGCTGGTATAGAGGCGGCGGTTATCGTTCGTGTAATTCATGGCCGCCCATTCCGGTGTAAAGTTCTGATAATTGCGGGGTTCGTTGCTCGGCGAGAGCAGGATGAACGACGGATGATTGCCGTAGGCCTTGAGGAGTCGCGCGGTTTCATCGTTGAGCCACTGCTTCATTTGCGGGCTGCGGAAGTCCCCCCAGAGGCCGCATTCCGGCTGGAGATAAAAGCCCATTTCGTCGGCAGCTTCGAACGCGGCTTCCGGCGGGCACCACGAATGAAAACGCATTCCGTTCAGTCCGTAATCCTTGCAGGCCTGGAAGATTTTTTTCCATGACGCCACATCCATCGCCGGATAACCGGTGATCGGAAAATCACCGCCGAAATGGGTCATCCGCAGATTGACGAGGCGACCGTTGATGAACATGTCCTTGCCCTGGGTGGTGATTTGGCGAAGGCCGAAGGTCACTGGATACATCATCAGCGGCTGGCCGCCAGCCGCCGAGTGAAGCTGCAGCGTGAACGATTGGAGATTTGGATGAAATTCGTTCCACAGATTCGCGTTGGGCATCGGAATTTCCAACTCAGCGCTGCCACCACTGGCATCCCAGGTCACGGGGACAGAGGCCGGCACAATCACTGAATCCATTCCACCGAAAACGGCGGCTATGTTGCCGTTGCCCGCCTCTCCAGTGCTGTTACCGATTTTAATTTTAACCAGGGCGGATTTGTTTGTGACATCCGGAAAAACCTGCACATCATCGATCCACACAGGTGAAGCGGCGCGTAATTCGATCTTCCCCACGATGCCATTCCACGCGGCGCCCAGCGAGTCGGAGATGCTGTGCGAGTCCACGAGATGGCCGGCGGCCGGCAATTGCAGGCGATTATCCACGCAAATGGTCACCCGGTGCCTGCCGGGCGTAAGGGTGCCGAGGTCGGTGATATGCGGCGCCACCAGACTGTCCTGCGGGGGATATTCTTTATCATCCACCCAAACCGTGCTCTTCCAATGCGCGTGTTCAAGAAACAACGTGAAATGTTTGCCGCTCCAATCCTGTGGAATTTCGATGTCGCGCTGGTACCACGCCGCGCCGAGGTAATGCTTCGGTGGTTGCGAGAGGAACGGCACCTCCACGTGGCCGGGTTGCGAGAAATGTTCGTGCAACGCCGCCGGCTGGAGTTTCCACCACGCGTCGCCGAGTGTTAGCACCCACGGCGTGTTGGTGCTGATGTCGTCGCCGTAGCCTTGCGCCTGCAAAATGCCGGGCAGCTTGATTTTGTCCGGCAAATCGTTGGTGAACCAACTATTCGTTACACCGTTGTCGTTCGGATCCAGGGCAAATCTCCATCGCCCCGACAGGTCCATTGTTTCAGCGGCGCGAACATTCCCGCTGGCAAAGCAGGACAAAAAAAATAATAAAAGAATGACGCGGCTCATGTGGTCGAATGGTTTTGTGCAGATAATCTAGAACGGTGGAAAAGGGGCATCAACCGATTTTCAAAACAAAAATTGGCGATGTCCAGGAATACCGTTGATGATGCGTCGCCCCCGCCGATAGCACAAACATGCGATACATTAATTCTCGTAATCCCTTTGCCAGACGGTAACTTCGGCCAAACCTATATGCAAAAACCACATCTCTCTTTCTGGCAGATCTGGAACATGAGCTTTGGATTTCTCGGCATCCAATTCGGCTGGGGACTGCAACTGGCCAACATGAGTTCGATCTACACCTACCTGGGAGCCGATTCGGATAAGCTGGCCTTTCTTTGGCTGGCTGCGCCTATCACCGGTGTCATCATTCAACCGCTCGTCGGCCAATCCAGTGACCGCATGTGGACGCGATTGGGGCGCCGCCGGCCCTTTATTTTGGCGGGGGCTGTCATCGCTTCGCTCGCATTGATCCTGATGCCGAATTGCTCCGCCGTTTGGATGGCGGCGGGTTTGCTTTGGGTGCTGGACGGGACCATCAACGCCAGTATGCAGCCGTTCCGCGCCTTGGTGGCGGACAAGTTGCCGGATGAGCAAAGCTCACAAGGTTTTGCCGTTCAATCCCTGTTCATTGGTCTGGGGGGCACAGTAGCGTCCGCTTTGCCGTGGATGATGATCAATTGGTTTGGCGTTTCTGCAAATGGAACGGCCAAAGGGCAGATTCCTGAATCTGTGCGGTTATCCTTTTATGTCGGGGCGGTCGCGTTCATGGTGGCAGTATTGTGGACTGTGTTCAGAACTTCGGAATATCCACCGTCGGAAACAGAGCTGGCCGTGATGCGAGCGCGCAAATTCGATTGGACGCTCGGCCTGGGAGATATTTTCATGCTCACCTTGAACCTGCCCCGGCGGATGTGGGAACTGGGGCTGGTGCAATTTTTCAGCTGGCTCGCGATGTTTGCCATGTGGGTCTATTTTTCACCCGCCGTCGCCAAAGATATTTTTCATGCCGCTCCCAATTCCGCGGAAATGGACGCGTCGGGCGCGTGGTCGGGGTTCTGTTTTGCGGTCTATAACGCAGTGTGTTTCGTCTTTTCTTTTGTGCTGTTGTCGGCCACGAAATACATCGGTCCGCGCGTCATGCACGCGATTTGCCTGGCGATCGGCGGATTGGGGCTGGCGGCGTTCCCGCTGGCGGGAGACAAATATCAATTGCTGTTCTGCATGACGGGAGTCGGCGTGGCGTGGGCAAGTATCCTCTCCATGCCCTACGCAATGCTGGCGCCGGTGCTGCCCAGGGACAAAGTCGGGGTATTGATGGGTATGTTCAATCTGTTCATTGTGTTCCCGCAAGTCGTCGCCTCCAGCATCCTCGGTTTCTTCTTGAAACATTTCTTCCACAGCGAACCGGCGAGCGCGCTGGTCATCGGTGGCGCCAGCATGGGTTTGGCCGCATTACTGACACTATTGGTCGTCAGCTACAAGAAATCCGCCGAGGCAGTCCTGCCCGCCGCCGCCGTTGTCAGTGGGCATTAGTCAATTCCGTGATACTGCGGTGGTAGATCTGCCAGCCGAAGCCGTCCAGATGAAATTGCGCCGGTCCATCACCATTATCCGGCATCCCTGAGATACGAATGGGATGAAACGACTTGTCCGGCAGGTCCACGCTGCCGGAGAGCGGGCGGCTGGAGAAATTGATCACCACCACGAACTGGTCCTTGTCATCCGAGCGCATAAAGCTGACGACGTCGTTCTCGTCGGAATTATGCAGCCACTGCACCTGATGATTTTCAAAGCAGGGATATTTTTTCCGCAATTGGATCAGGCTATGGTAGATCTCCCGCAACGGCGGGCGGTCTTTGGGATCCCACAGGATCGGGAGCTTGTCGAACAGGGCCGGGTCGCCGGATTCGGTGGCGTCCCCGACTTCCATGCCGTTATAAAGCACCGGCACACCGTCGAGCGTGAACATCAGCGCCGAAGCCGCCAGTGCGCCGTGGATGCCATACCGTGCCACCGCGCGTGATTCGTCGTGGTCGTCCGATATCTCCATGTGGAGCGAGTTCTTCGGGAACTGCGCCTGCTCATTTTCCCAGGTGTCCCGGATGCTTGTAGCCGGGGCGCCGTCATCGATGACTTTGTTCATCGTGCCGAGCAACGGCCAGTTATAATCAATATCAAAGGCATTGGTTAGGAGCTCCGGTTTGCTGGCCTCGGCCAGCATCATGATATCGGGCTTGATCTGCTCCAACGCGGCGCGCGCCTGCTCCCAAAAATCGGTTGGCACCATGTAGGCCACGTCGCAGCGGAAACCATCAATGTCACAGGTCTGCACCCAATATTTCATCATCGCGATCATATAGGCGCGCAGTTGGAGATTTGAGTAATTCAACCCGGCGACATCGCTCCAGCCGGGAACCGGCGGGATGACCTCTCCGGCGGAATTCTGCTTGTAAAAATCGCGGTTGGTCATCATCACGCTGTCCCATGCCGTATGGTTGGCGACCAGGTCCATGATGACTTTCATCCCGCGTTTGTGCGCTTCGGCGACCAGGGTTTTGTAATCATCGAGGGTTCCATAATCCGGATTGACCGCATAGTAATCGCGGATGGAATAGGGGCTGCCGTATTCGCCTTTGCGCGCCTTTTCACCGATGGGCTGGATGGGCATGATCCAGAGAATATTGACGCCCAATTTCTTCATGTCATCCAATTTGGCGGTGACGCCTTGGAGATTGGCCGCCTGCGAAAAATCGCGCGGGAAAATTTCATAGATGACCCCGTTGCGAAGCCAGTCCGGCGAGGTGCGGGCAATGGCGGAAGCCGCGTCGTCAGCCGACGACGGATCGACAATGACCAGCGCCGCGACGGCGGCAGCCAGCTTTACCATGTTTTGTAGCAAACGTTGCATACCAGAATATTCAGTATTACTCCACCGGCACGACGGCGGACAATGATTTTCGAAAGAAAATTGCAAAAGCAAATCAATGCTGCGGGCTGTGCCCCCGGCAAAACCCGCGCATTAGCCGCGCAGATATTTGACAACCGCCTCCGTTCGCGAATGGACGTGCAATTTTTCATAGACCGTTCGGACATAGCTGCGCACGGTATCGATGCTGATCTCCATCCGGCCGGCGATTTCCTTGTAGGCATACCCATTGGCAAGTTGATCGAGGAATTCGCGTTCTCCGGGCGTCAGCGTCGCGAGTGGCGAACTGCCATCGGCCGGCTTGGCAAAAAATTGGACGACGCGGCGCGCCAGTTGTGGCGTCATCGGCGAACCGCCGGAATGGACGTCACGGATGGCCTCGAGCAATTTCGCGGAAGCCGTGCGTTTGAGGAGATAGCCGCTGGCGCCGGCTTTTAATGAATTAAAAAGCGAATCGCTGTCCTCGTACACCGTCAGCATCAGAAACTGTATGTCCGGCCGGGCGGCTTTCAGCTGGCGAACGCACTCGTAGCCTTTCATGCCGGGCAGATTGATGTCCATCAGGACCACATTGGGCGGATTACGGGGAATTTCCTTTATCGCAGTTTCCGCGTTCGCATAATCGCCGGCCAGTTTGAAATTCTGGGCGCGGCGGATGAGCGCCGCAAGGCTGGCGCGGATGTCTTCGTCGTCATCAACGATGGCAACTTTGATTTGCATGTCCTGGGCAATGGTCGCGAGCACAGGATATTATTACCCTGAATCGGGACAATTCCTCTACCGCACGAATATGCGTCAGAAGAACGTCGCCCTCAAGTTTTTCAAGGCACGGCTTCCGGCGTTGGTTCCCGCAGTTTCACCGACAACTTCATCGTCGTTCCATGTCCGGGGGCGGTCTCAAAATCCAGCTTGCCGTCGATGGCCTGTGCGCGGCGGCGCATATTGCCCAGGCCGTTGCGGCGTCCTTCTGTAAAAGCCTCCGGCGAAAACCCTTTGCCGTCATCCTGCACGCGGATTTCGAGCATGCGCCCGTAAACTTTCGCATGGACCTGCACTTCACGCGCGCCGGCATGCTTGAGCGCGTTGGTGAGCGCCTCTTTGACGATCAGAAAGATGTTATGGCGCATGTCCGGCGGCAGCGGCAATGCCGGCAGATCATGGGGCAGATCCAGCCGGCAGCGGGTACTGTTGCCGTCGAAAAGTTCATTCGCAAAATGCGCGATATAATCCACCAGGCTCTGCAGTGTGTCGCTGCCCGGCCGCACCGCCCAAACGATTTCCTCCAGCGCCCGCACGGTCTGATTGGCGGCCTGCGACAATTTGCTGGCATGCGCCTCCACCTGTTCAGGGTGGTCCTTGTCCGCTCTGACGAGTCCGCTCAACAGCGTGAGCCGGGTCAACTGCGATCCCAGGTCGTCATGCAGGTCCTGCGCGATTCGCGCGCGCTCCTGCTCCAGGGCATGTTGTTGCTCGGCGCGTTGCAATTGAAGCTGGTACTTCCGCCGTTCCACCACGCGTACCAAAGCGCCTACCGCCGCGAGCACCACCAGCGCCATCGCCCCACTGAACCACCAGGTCTGCCAAAAGCGCACGATGACAAAATCATTGAATGATGTCGCGATGGCCATGTCGCTAAAGATCCAGCCATTGCCTCCGTCTTTGCGGACACCGCCGATGCCGCCATGGCGCAGACGGATTTCGTCAAAGGTCGCCTTGGCCTTGAACTTCGTTGTGATATTATCCGGCTGGTTTTCGGGGGTGGCGCCATGTGCCAAATTCGGATCCAGCCACACTGTGATAAGGTCATCGCCGCCCGGAACGAATTGCACCTTGAAGACGATCGTGCGGGGATGATTGTGGCTTGGCAATTCATACGGCAACGTTACGCCCATCGGGGCGGCTTCGGGATAAGCCGAGCGGAGGTTGAACTCGCCTGAATCGATGTCCACTTTGTTCGAAGGCCCGGTTTCGGAAGCGTAAGCGGCGGAATAACCCCAGGCCTCCATCGCATTGCCCACTCCCAGCCGCATCTGGTTGCTTTCCACCAGTTGAAATAAAGCGAAGTACGGCTCGTCCGCCGGATCCGAAAGCGGGTCCACATGGAACTTGAAATAGAGCGCGTCGCTCGCCTTGTCATCGCGCTTGATCTTGCCTCCGAGGATATCGTTGCCGTCCGGGGTAGCGTGGATCACCCGAGAGCCTGGATCGCTCCATAATATGTCCGCGCGCGCCGTTACCGCCAGCAGCAGCAGCGTGAAGCCGGAAAAAAGGATCCGCCATTGGGACATAAGCGGATTATGCAATCGTAAAGGCGCAGGCACAAGCAGGCTGTGGCATGATTGCCGCCACATATTTATGTAGGTTGTCAAAAGCCGAATTATCTGGCAACGAATGTGGATGATTCAATTATTTCGCGCCTTTGGGCGCCGGATGATTTTCGCGCTGGTGGTCATTGGCTTCGTGGCGTCGTCTCACGCCACGTCGGGCGTTATCGCCGGAAATGTCCGTGTGCAGTTGTTGTCTGATTCGCTCGTGCGGATCGAATTGAAGGGCGCGGAGGGGTTTGAAGACCGCGCGACCTTTCATATCGTTGACCGTGACTGGCCCGGCGCGTCATTCATCCTTCAAACCAATGCCGGCACCATAGACATCCATTGCACCGATTTCATCGTTCACGTCCCCGAAAACGCCGATTCCCTGGAAGGCGTTTCCATTTCATCACCCGGCGACGAAATCCTCTATCAATACTCCGGCGTATTGACGAATAGCGTTTGGCTGCCCGCGCCGTCCGAAAAAGTGCGGGCATGGTCGTTTGCCGATACGCCGCGGATCGTGCCGCCGGCGTGGGGGTTGACGCCGCCGGAAAATCCCATGCCCAATGGCGGTTGGGATTTAAGCAATAATGCGCCGGATGTTTATGTTTTTCTGCCGCGCGGAGATTACGGAGATTATTTTCAGTTGCGAAAGGATTTCCTCAAATTGACCGGGCCTGCGGAGATGCCGCCGCTGTTCACGTTCGGCGCGTTCGACAGCCGCTGGTACGATTACAGCGAGACGACCGCTCTGAAGCAGATCCAGGATTATCGCTCGCATAATATCCCTCTCGACGTGTTGGTCGTGGATACCGGCTGGCGCCAGGGCGCGTCCACGGGTTATGCGGCGAACACCAATCTGTTTCCCGACCTGCCGCGTTTCTTTTCCGAAGCGCATGCCGCGAATGTGCGCGTGCTCTTCAACGACCATCCCGAACCGCTTAACACCAATGTGGACAGTCTTGACCCTGCGGAATTGAATTATCGTTTCAACGGGCTGTCCGGTTTGCTGCACGACGGTCTGGATATTTGGTGGTATGACCGCAATTGGTGGGTCGCGCTGGTGCCGCCCGCGCAGGGCTTGCGCAAAGAACCCTGGGGAATGCGGTTGTATCATGACACCACGGCGCGTGTCGAACCGGGCCGCCGTCCGCTTATCATGGCCAATGTGGATGGCATTGATAATGGCATCCGCAATCGTCCCATGGACGTCTCGGCTCATCGGTATCCCTACCAATGGACCGGAGACATTGGGCCGGGCTGGGAGTATTTGCGGCGCGCGGTCGAGAACGCCGTGCATTCCGGTGTGCAATCGGTTTTTCCTTACGAAAGCGACGACCTGGGCGGCCATACGTCCAATCCCACGACCGAACAATATATCCGCTGGATGGAATACGGCGCGCTCTCGCCGGTTTATCGCCCGCATTGCACGCATAACCTGGAACGGATGCCGTGGGTTTTCGGGCCGGAGGCCGAAGCGGACGTGCGAAACTACCTGAATATGCGTTATCGTCTGCTGCCTGTGTTCTATGCCGCGGCGCACGTGAATTATGAGACCGGCGAACCGCTCCTGCGCCGCCTTGACCTGGATTTTCCACAGTACCCGGAGGCGGGACGCGACGATGAATATCTGCTGGGCAAAAACATCCTGGTAACGCCCGTGCTCGGAGGTTCGATGCAAGCCGTGCCGGGTGATTGGCTGAAGGAAACCAATGGACAGGCCGGCTTGCTGGGAGAGTATTTCGCGAACGATTCTTTGTCCGGCGCACCGGCGTTCGCGCGAACTGATTTAAAGATTGAATTCAACTGGGACAAAAAGAGTCCCGCCCGGGATTTTCCCCGCACCCATTTTTCCACTCGATGGATCGGCACGATCGAAGTTCCCGCTTCCGCGGGTGATGTGACACTGGCAACGCTCGAGGACGACGGCGCGCGCGTTTGGATCGACGGCCAACAAGTGATCGACGCCTGGGGCGGCCATGATTCCACCGTCACCGAGGCAAATGCCGTGCTTACGGCGGGAGCGCCTCACCAGGTCCGCATCGAATATCAGCAACTCGACTACGGCGCGAAGATCCAGTTGCTCTGGCAATCCGTCAAACAGAGCAACGCGCAGCGCGTTGCCTGGATCCCTCCGGGCGATTGGTTGGAGGTATGGAACGGGCAGAAAATAACCGGCCCTTTAATGGTGACCAACGACGTGCCGTTGGATGAGATCCCGATTTACGTCCGCAGCGGCGCCGTGCTGCCGCTCGCTCCGCAAATGGAATTCACCGGCCAGAAGCCGTGGGATCCCGTCACGCTCGATATTTACGCGCAGCCGCGCTGCGGCGACATTGGGAATTTGTACGAGGACGACACCATCACCACGGCCTATCAACGCGGTGAATTCCGCAATACGCCGATCATGGTTTCATGCCAGAACAATCTCAAGGCCGTGCGGGTGGATATCGGCGCGGCGCAGGGCCATTTCAAAGGTGAATTGACGCGGCGCAGTTGGATTTTGCGGATCCATATGCCGGCCGGCTGGCCGAGAAATTTGAAACCAACCGGCATCGAGATCAACGGACGCCCGATGGATATTCTCGATTGGCCGGTTCGCCTTCTGGCCCGTAATGCCGCGGCCATGCCGTTCGGTGATCCAGCCGGCGCGCCGGATGGAGATGTTTTTGAGATCACGTTGCCATCCATGCCGGCTTCGCAGAGCGAAAGCGTTACCATCGATTTCATGTCGCGCCAGACCGCGCAATGAATTCTATCTGTCCTAACCTGCAAATAGCATTTACTGCGCACCAAAGATGAGGCCGAATGCAATTGAATAATCCTCGGTTTTTTGTAGTACTTAAGAATGACCAACGAGTTTGATTTACCCCGTTTTCATTCTCCATTCATCGGAAGAAGGCGAGAATTAGAAAGCATTGAGCGGCTTCTCTACGAATCAAGATTTCCTAGTCAAACCGTGATCAAAATCGTAGGCCTGGGAGGTGTAGGAAAAACTTCTCTCGCACACGAGGTCGCTCGCCGCCAAAGACGGCTCTCACCAATTTGGGTCAGATATGACGAGCAAATTGATGGCCCTTTGGATTTCAACGAAAGATACCTTGATCGTGTGCTTTTGCGAAGCGAATCGCCCGAACGGAGCGACCGAGAGCGCGAAGAAGTATTGGTCATTGTTGACGACGTTGAGAAGGCATCGGAAACAAAACTTGCGGCGTTGTTACGCATAGTTTTCAACTATAAACGTGTGGGCGGCTTAATTCTGACCAGCAGGAGTCACATTCCAATCAGGGGCCACGACATTTTTCTTGGACCGATGACATCGAACGATGCACGTGAACTGCTACAGTCACAAATAAATGCACCACTCAATACTCGCGACGTTAATGCACTGATACAGAAATCTGACGGCCACCCTTTGGCATTAAGCATGCTGACTGCTCTCCTAAAGCAGATGCCAGTGGATCAGATTCTTTCGGCCCTAGACGGACCAGTGTATGAGTTGAAGGAGTCCCAAGAGTCCAAAATAATCCAAGCGGTACGGCCTCAAATTGTCACTTTTTCGGGCGAGCTTGCCTTGCAATTAAAAAAAGCTCCCGAAAAATTGCACGATGTAACCTCACGCCAATTTGAACAGCTAATTGCTGATATATTTGACGACATGGGTTGGGAGGTTGAATTGACCAAAGCCACGCGAGACGGTGGTAGAGACATCCTTGCCCATTTGAACACTGGTGCGATGAGAATGCTTTGTCTGATTGAGGCTAAAAAGCACCGCAAGGATAGACCAGTTGGAGTCCATTTGGTACGCAACCTCTATGGTACATTTTGCGATGAGCAAGCCAACAGCGCGATGCTCGTCACGACTTCATATTTTACCGATGATGCGGCAAAATTTCGTGAGAAGCATAAATATCAACTGACTTTGAAGGATTATACGGATGTTGTCGGTTGGCTGGCAAACTACAAGAACCAAAAAGCGTAAGGCTGAAAAGACTTTAAAATCTTGCACTAAATCCCGTATGCTTCGCTCAGGAAGCTCTCGAGTATAACAGCAACGCAGTGCATCGCGCCTATGCGCGACGGGCACAGGTGAAAATTCCATCGCTCGAAGATTACGAACAATGTGCGTCGTCAAAACTTTAACGATTCAACGTTCCTTCGATATCTGAAAAAGGCGCAAATTATTTTCCGCAAACACTGTTTTAAATTTACTCTCCAGTGCCTTGACAAGCGTAATAATCAATAGGTAAAGAGGAACCTCAACTTGGAACCCTTGTGCTTGAGGTTGAAAACAAGAGTTTGGTGTCGGTACCATGAAGGCTCATTAAATGTCTGGGTATAGTGTTGTGAGGTTACTAGAACCAAATTCACCACCCCCAATGATAAGAGCATTCCGCCAACCAGATCAGAACCGTCAGTTAATCTTATTGTGCTGAACGACAATCCTGATTTCCTTTTTTGACCGACAAAATTATGCATATAAAGCCCAAACGGGGGCTGTAATAAAGTCACGCCCATCAACGCCTCAAGCAACGCATGGGGCAAAGAATTTTGCTGCTCAATACGACCCGAGATGCTTCGAATCTTTCCTGCCGTCACCAATCCACAAAAAACCTTAATCATCCAGCGTTCTAAATCTATCCCCGAAACGATATGGAACGAGTTCAGCTTGTATCCCTTATCCGCGCGAAGAATATCTTTGGTGAGTTCATCAATTCTTTGGAATGCTGCACCGGCAGCAGCGTCGAGTGGCGACAAGGCAGAATTGTGATTATCGCATAAGACCTTGGAAGCAAATCCATCAATGCCAATCTCGACGTGGCTTTTTCCTCCAAAAAAGTGACCGGCATTTTCAAATCTCAGCTTATCTTTTGTAAGTTTTTGAAGAATGTTTTTCGATATAAAATGTTCCCTACTAATTTTGTCAGTGCAATTGGACATGCTCGACAGGT
>Ga0206869_1043_pt1 | contig 26215 bp, 20 predicted proteins | sample Alteio_BWOrgCont_35_FD_152618 | JGI IMG/M metagenome (GOLD analysis project Ga0206869, IMG submission 152618) | Enriched cells from forest soil in Barre Woods Harvard Forest LTER site, Petersham, Massachusetts, United States -... | ecosystem: Environmental > Terrestrial > Soil > Temperate forest >... | reverse complement strand
CATCGGGTATAACCGCTTTTCGTATTGGGCGGGCGCGGGCTACAAAAACTCGATTGGCGATTTGAAGTATAATGTCGGCGTTTACACCGGCATGTCGCAGAACCAGAACACCTTCAACACCGTCGCCGGTGGACAGGATAACGCCGAATGGGGCTGGAATCCTTATGTGACCGCTGACTATGGCGACTTCGAGCTGTCCGCTGAATTCCTGCAAGCTTCCAAGGATTCCTTCAGGGTTATGTGCTCTTGGTGAACATATATTCAGGCGTCGCGCCGAGATCGGGCTTACCCGTCAGAACCTGGCACCCATTTTGGGCTGTCATCCCGACGCAATCTACTCATGGGAACTTGGCCATAAAGAACCCACCCGAGATTCTATGCAAAAAATCGTTAGCTTTCTTGGGTATGACCCAAGGATGGCAGGATCATAAATTTTTATTAAGAGCGGCTATCGAATTTCCTATTCCTCATTCTTGGCTACGTTAGAAAGTAAATACTGCGAGAGGTTTACTTTATCCCCTTGCCCACATAGGCATTTGCAAGTGTAACAGTCAGCGGCTCCCAAATCGGTGCTGGTCGTAACGATGCTTCGCATTCCCCTGTAGGTAAGGCAACGTGCTAGTGGTCGAATTTTTGTTACCATGGCGAGAAATTCCATAACTGCCAAATTAGCAACAATTCCATTTAACGCGCATACAGAGGGAGCGGGTGTATCCCCACCCAAGCCATAACCATGTTTGCGCCTAAGTTGCCTAATTTCGGGCGATTCAAGGTCTGCTTTAGCCTGTTCGCGATCAATTTGATTTGCGCAGAAAAGACAATATTCACCTGGCATGGCAATGACTACCCGACCCCCAAAATCAAAAGGGCGGTCGGGCTTTTCGGGAAAAATCTCAGAAGCGACATCAATTAACGGAATTCGGTATGCGGCGGACAATTCCGTAAGCACAAGACGAGGCCCGTCATGATCGACGCAGCCAAACACTACAGAACATTTTTTCAGTAAATCAAGCGCCGCATTAGTCCGAAGGTTAATGGCTAATGGAACGACTGAGGCCTCTGGCAAAATTTTCATTATAGGCGCGACGCTTTATCCGGTGAATCTGATGAATCACTAATGCGCAGAAAGTGCCGGACTATTGTTCAAAAGGCAAAACAGCTGGGTTGGGCCGGCCCTCCCTTTGATCCAGAAATCCTTGCTAGTCTAAGCGGCATTAAGGTTGAAGAAACAGCGGAAGATTTTGATGGCGAAGGGAGAATTTTTCCGCGACGAGGTGAAATCGTTATTCAATACAAATCTGGCGTCATGATAGAACGCCAAAGATTTACCATTTGTCATGAGCTTGCCCACACCTGTTTTCCCGATGCATTTGAATTTATACGGAACCAAAACCAGGCGTCAGAAATTGATACCGCAAATCGCAAATTCGAAAATCTATGTGATATTGGAGCGGCAGAGTTTCTTATGCCCTACGACGATTTTCTTTCCGACCTCAATGCAGCCTTTATCTCTATGCACCGGATTGACCAACTTAAGGAGCGTTACATCGCTTCCATTGATGCAACAGTAAGGCGGGCGTTAGACATGACTTCGCATACCTTCGGTCGTTGCTGTCAAATACAGTGCAGCCTTGGATTTCATTGCATTCATGGGATATGGCCCTTTAACGACGTTGCTGGCTAGTTTTGAAATATGCCCATCATGTTGGCTTCTAGTGGTTTATGACGAAACCATAATATACAATTTAACCGAAAGCCATGCTAAAATGACCGTATGGATTTTTTGACGATTCACCAGCTTTCCGTTGAGTTCGACATTCCCGCTCGCGTAGTCCGCTACCGTTTTCATCAATTGCGTCAGTCTAACAAGCTCGTCGAGGGGACGGATTATCGCCGGGATGATTTTGTTGATGACCAGCATTTCTTTTGGAAAATAAATCCGGTGAGCTTCATGCGGGAGACCCGCTTGAAGCCGGTTACCAAAGCCAAAAACCCTGTTACCGAACTTGGTAGCAAACCGCCATCAGGTGATACCAAAGTGGTTAACCAGCCACCCCCACTTGTTGACCAACCATTCCCCGGTGGTAACAAGGTTAGTAGCCAATCGGAGAACAAAACAGAACCGCCGCCCGCAACACCGACTGTCGAACGTGAAATGCTGGATTTTTTGAAGGGCCAGATAAAAGTCAAAGATGGACAAATCTCTGACCTCACCGACCAAAACAAAAAGGTGAATGATCTAAACTTAAAGCTCGTTGGACAGACCGTTCAACAGGCCGAACAAATTCAAACTTTGTTGCGTCTGACCGGAGGCAAGTCTGAACCTGACGTTGTGGTTGCCAAAGAAGGCGAGACTTTGTCAACCGATGGTAACAAAGTTGATAACAACGACCCCGGTGTTCGTAACCAAACTGGTAGAGAGCCTGTTACCAAAACCAACGCTACTGGCGAAAATAGTAGCAACCAGGTAACGAGCAAAGAGGCGGGGCAGGGAAAACCGCTTGCCGCTTAGCCTTGAACTATCCCCATGCGGGAAATTTTGAAATCCGTTCACTTTGCGCTAGGATGAAGGGAATGGAAAAACATGATCGCGATTTCAAAGGTGTTTGGATACCCAAAGAAATTTGGCTTTCAGAAAATCTTTCGCTGATGGAAAAAGTTTTATTTGTAGAAATTCATAGTCTCGACAACGAACGCGGTTGCTACGCAGGCAACAATTACTTTGCAAAATTTTTCGGTGTCAGTGCTCGCCAGATAAGACGATACCTTGAGTCGCTTAAAAAACATGGTTTTATTACGCAAACAATACGCAACAAAAACGAACGCGTGATCCGAACCGCTGGCCGCTTCCGCCGAATCTCAGATGCAGAAATAAAACAGCTTCGGCAAGGACGTGCAGACTTGGCCCAAAAGTTTAGGATTTAATGTCCACGGAGGTAGGACAAAAACGTCCAGGGGGGGTGGACAAAAATTTCCTGGGAGGTAGGACACAAACGTCCACAGAATAATCTATCTGAATAATACAAAGAGTAATCTTCCGAACCCTTAAAGGACAGAACGGAAAAGAGATCGCGGCGCGAACAAATTGCCGCGATATTTTTTGTGCGCGACGGCACAAATTTAAGAGCCGAGTCGCGAAAGGTAGATTGTGCGACTCTACAAACGGGGCTACAAACATGGTTTGTAGGGGCTATCGCCCGCCGAAGCACGGGCTAGGCCGAATCGGCCTGAGTTACGGGTTCCCCACGTTGGTCGGTCTGCGCCCGACTTCGTGTGTTTTCCTACGGCTATCGGGTTCGGTCCGGCTTAGCCAGCCGTCTGCGAACCAAACCACACGAAGTCGGGCGCACCGGCTAGCGCCTACCCCAACCAACGTGGGGTCACGACGGGTCACTCCACAACTGCCCCGCTATCGCGCCTCAGAGGCCCGGCTAGGACGTGCGGACGACTGGCCCACCAAGGCACCACGACTGGAAAACACACCGGGGCGCTACCGCACCCCTGACTTAACGACGGGCTTGGGGTATAATCACCCGGCGTTCAGACTGTGGAGTCAGCCGCGATTACCCTTCCGGCTCGCCCCCAAATGCGTTTGCCGAATGCCCAAAATGAATGCGGCTAAAGAGCACGGGCCGCTTTCATTTTTACGGAGTCGCGGCTGACCCTGCCGCCATGAACGAATTACATTTAGGCCAACGCACGATCTTTGGGGCTGACGAACCGTTTGGTATCGGCCTTGAAGACACGCGCCGCCACATCTATGTCATCGGGCAGACCGGCACCGGCAAAACTACGTTGTTTCGCAATCTGCTTTTGCAGCACATCTACGCCGGCCACGGCGTCGCGTTGATTGACCCGCACGGCGACCTTGCCGCCGACCTCCTTGACAACTTCCCGGCGTGGCGGTCCGACGACTTGGTTTACTTGAACCCCGCCGACACCGAGTTCCCTGTCGGCTTTAACCCGCTGGCCAACGTGCCAGTGGCGCAGCGCCACTTAGTGACGGCGGGATTGGTGTCTGCTTTCAAAAGCATTTGGCGCGAATCCTGGGGGCCGCGCCTCGAATACATTCTCGCCAACACCATTGCCGCACTGCTTGAAGCGCAGAACACTTCCCTGCTAGGCGTCAATCGGATGCTGTCTGATGAAACTTACCGGTCCTGGGTAGTGAGCCAAATCAAAGACCCGTTTCTCCGAAAATTTTGGGATGACGAATTTGCGAACTACGATCCCCGCTTTATGCGCGAGGCCATAGCGCCCATCCAAAACAAACTCGGGCAACTACTTTTGTCTCCCTTGCTCCGCAACGTGCTCGGGCAAGTCCGCAGCAAAGTGAATCTTCGCTTTATGATGGACAACAATCGCGTGCTCATTGCCAACCTTGCCAAAGGAAAACTCGGAGCCGAACCGTCAAGCCTTCTTGGCGCATTGCTCGTTGCTCAATTCCAACATGCGGCCATGACCCGCGTTGACGTTCCCGAGGACGAGCGCAAAGACTTTTACCTTCTCATAGACGAGTTCCAAAACTTTACCACTGACGGTTTCGCCGCGGCCCTAGCCGAAGCCCGCAAGTATCGGTTGAACCTCACGCTGGCTCACCAATACCTTGAACAGTTGCCACGGGAAACGCTAGCAGCAGTTTTCGGGAATGTCGGCACAATAATATCTTTTCGCGTAGGCCATACCGACGCACAGGTTTTGGCCGGGGAGTTTGGACAGTCTTTTGTTGCGGAAAACTTTTCCGACCTTGACCGATTTGAAGTACTTACCCGTATTCCAAACGAAGGCACTACCCGTGAACCATTCCGGGGAATAGCTCGCCCGCCAGTCTATGCCCGCACGATGAGGGCGCAAAAACTTATCCAGCGATCACGGGAAAAATATGCTGCCCCGCGTGCTACGGTGGAGGACAAACTTTATCGTTGGCTAAGATAAGAGCTATATTGCCCCGTCCTCCATGATTTGAGAATACAATTACACTGAGCGTACTCACGCCTCGCAGCCCTAAAACCATACTCCTGCGCACACCATTAGGCGGATAAAGCCGATACCGCCGCTCATTAAAAATTAATGATGTAAGTGAGGCGAAGTGCGTAGTTGTAGGGACGCGGATTGCTTACTGGCAAATCCACGCCAACCATAAGCACTTGGTTGTGGCCAATACCGGTACGAAGGCCCGGAGTCAGCGTTAATACTGTTTTTCCACTGGTAGCACCACTAAGGTCGGTCGTGCCAAAAAGCTCCGCAAAAGTTGTGAAGTTTTGCAACGCCGCGTCGGGCTCTGTCCAAGTCTTGGCAACAGAAACGTCGTAGGCTCCGTCAGTCGTTTTGGCTCCGATGATGTGAGGGCCCACGAAATTATCACCGGCAACATCGAAGTAGAGACCGACGCGGTTTAATCCATAAGGAGTCAAATCCTCCCAGCCAGCCAGGGAGTAAGTGACCGTAGTAAGGTCATTTCCAATGTCCTTAGCCGGGGACGTCACTTTCAAATTCAACGCGTAAGAGGAGCCGGGAATATCAATTAGCTGGAGACGACCAGCCAGCGACACGCTGGAGGCATCGGTGTCACCGCCAGCTGTATGCGAATTGATCCACTCGTAATTGGAGGTCACTGACAACATAAACCGCCGATCCAAGCCATAGGCGACTAAAGCATCGAGAAAGTTTATCGTCCGGTTCTTCGTGCTGTTCAAATTCTGCTGAGTGTAAAAGTCCGTGCGAAATTCCCGTTCCAGAAAGTTCGTCTGAACTCGCAGCAACGCCATGTCTGGCGCGCCGCCGGGGTTGGGTCGCTTAGCATAAGCATCCGTCCAGCCATCTGTGAAGAAGTTGGACAAAGTCAGATCGGACAGGCTGGCGGATTGGGTTGGCGTCGGCGCGCTTTGCGCTTGGGCATGGCTGCACATGGCCAGCATTAAGACCAAAAACGGCGCGGCTTTGACCAAGAAGGCCGACGCGGGTGATTGCTTACGAATCACAAAAGCCAAAGAGGCCTTGGCTGTGGCAGACATCGAATGAAAACAGGGGTGGATTTTCATAATCGAGCGGAATACAACCAATAGCTACGATATATGCAAGTAAATATATCGAAGTTCGCCAGAAGCGTGATTTATATAATCCTTAGGCTCGGCAGTGGCACACAATACTCGAAGAGGTGAGCGCCAGCCCGAGGCAGGCAACTGGCGTTTCAGGAATTCAGCACTCGGGCCAGTTTTAGTTGTATCGGACGAGTTGCAACAAGGCTTTGCCCTTCCATTTGTCGGTAGAGTTTCAGAACCAGGCAGCCTGTTTCAGTTAGCTTTGCACCGCCGTGTTTCCGCCCGCCCCGAACAGTCATAATTAGAGGGTTGGCCACATTTCCATTCATGCTTTTCACCAGCATCCATGCGCGCATATAGGACATTTCCATTGCCTTGGCTGCCTCAGCGATGGAGCCAGTCTTCTTAATCTGCTCAAGCAAGGCAACTTTGCCGGGGCCAAGGTCAAAGCGGCGGCCCACGGAAATGCGGAATCGGGGTTCCACCATTAATGTTAGCCGACTTTTCATTCATCAATCATGGTGCAGCTATTCATCTTCGCAAGGCTGGATGAAGGCATTAGTTCTTCCCAACTCAATGGCCGGGACGCCTTTCTGAAGCGTCCCGGCCATTCATTGTAGAGCACCCGTGTAAATGCGAGCGCGCACTTCCAGGTTAGAACAAGAATTGCAAACGCAGGCGGAATGCATTCACGTCAGCCTTAGGGCCATTAAAGGATCCATTCGTCACCGTTTGCCGGTCACTAAACCGGGCGAACTCATAACCAGCGGACAACTTTACGCTGTTGCCGACGATATACCAGTTGGCCCCTAAATAGGCGGCCCAGACATTATTGTAATCGCTGACGGTGCCTGCGGTGTTCCCACCGCTCCATTCTTGCTGGCTGATGGTTGCGCCACGCCCATTGGTGGATAATTCGCTGAACCGCGTAACCAGTTCCCACTGATCATTGATTTTGTAGGAAGGCGTAATGACCAGACCATAGGGCGCGGCGTCACTCGTCTTGCCACTGGCATTCGCCCGGCCATTTTGCACGACGGCTTGCAAAAACTCCGCCGTGATTGCGGCGCGGTCATAGGACAAGCTTACATACGGGTTATAGCCCCAGATGGAATTGTTCTGTGCAGGTACGGCTCCAGCGGCCGGAATGCTATTGGCATCTCCGGTGTAACCAAAGTTGACGCCGACCTTGTATGCCAGATCGCCAAGTTTGCCTTGATAGCCTGCATGGATCCAATAGCCGAATTCATTATAGGAAGGAGCGCCCGCCGCCGGCCCGCCTAAACTGGCAGCAGTTTCGATGTCAGAGGTGAGCGCGCCACCATAAAAAAACCCGCTGCCTGGCGAAACGCCGTCCCAATATATGCCGGAAAGACGATTGCCAAAGCCGAGCCGCCCGGTGGTCGGGCCACCGTAGGGGCGAGTGAAGTAATTTGTCGCGATGGAGCGTTCCACCGGTAGAATTTCGGAAGTCAGCGTATTTTCCTCCTGGGAAAACTGCGTCTTTTGGAAGCCGAAGGTAGCTAGTCCAAAACCATCCACCTTTTTGGTGATAATGGCCTTTTCAATCAGGTTTTGGGTATTCTGCGATTGCGGAGCGGCAGACAGCTGGGTCGAGCCAGTTGCCGCGAAGTCCGTTTGGATTTCGCCACCCCAGCCGTTGCCCAAATCAGCTTGTGCCCCAAGGTAAACGTGGCGCAATTCGAACTGGTTAGTGGCAGCAGGGTCAGCGGCATTGGCGGCCTTGTCCTTTGTAGTAACCCAGTCATACTGGAATTGAATCATGCCTTGCAGCCTGATTTTTTGGACATCGGGGTTTTTGGCCACAACGAGGGCAGGCGTAGCCGCCGATTTGGCGACTGAGTCCGCATCGGTTTGGGAGATGACCCCTTTCCTGACCAGGAGGTCGAGTGTCGCCTTGTCCTGCGCATGAGCGGGGGTAGCGAATGTGAGCAACCCGATTGCCACAAGCGCAGCAATGTTGGCCACAGCATGAATGAAGCTGAATTTTTTCAGTCTAGTTGATGAGTTCATGGTTTGAGCTAACGGTTAATTTCCAGCTTCCGGTGGACCGGTCAACTGGGCATGGATTTAGTTTGTATAGGTGTTTTGTGAAGCCGCCGGTGGACCGGTCGGAAATAGTGGCTTGGAGAATCGCGGGAGTTAATTCCCATAATCTATATAAAGATATAGTTCATACAATATGTATAGATTAAGTGCAGTAGTTTTGGCAGATGGCTGTTTGAGTTTTCAAATTGCAGACGAGCTGAACAATTTCTCGCTTGCCGAAAGATCGCTCAGAAGATCGGCCTCGTTATCCAATTCTCTCGAAGAGGCAGATTTAAACAAACACGTATTTTCCTCGCATTCGATTTCAGTAACCTGGCCATCGACTACTTCAAGAATGATCCGTCCCTCCCGCAGGCCTTCAGCCTTGCGGCGGACAAGATCGAGCCAGTTGGGATTGGCCTCAACCGAGGATGATGCATTCGTGCTGTTTGACATGGCGCGATGAAATAATGGCAATGAGCTTAATCCCCTTAATCTCTATAGGGTTAAAGCTCATAGAATTTATATAGATTAAATGAACGAAGTTTATTTCAGCGTCAAGCGATTATTTTTAGGCTTTTTGACCCATGGAGAATATCATTCTCCTGCTTGCATCGCCGGTCTGTAAAATGCGCAAGACCGAACACGAAACAAAATAAAAAAACCGCCCGGTGGATTTACCACCGGGCGGCCAAACCTCAAGAACTAAACACACAAATCAGCTATCGAAACTGGACTAGTTTAGAACGCGACTTGCAGGCGCATCCGAATCAGATTCATCGCAGTGCTCGGACCACTGAAGTTCGATGTGCCATCGACAGCCGTGTAAGTCTGCCGACCTGTGAAGTAAGCCCGTTCAACCCCGGCGCTAAAGCGAACTCCTGGGCTGACCATCCAATTGAAGCCCAAGTAAACAGAGTAAGCATTGTCAAACAGCGGGCCGTATTGGCCGACGGTGACATGCCCCGTCGCCGATGAAATCGAACCCGAATTATCATTGGGAGCATTCCACAACACACCGTTTTGATCGGTGCCGCGGCCATTGGTGCTCAAGTAGGTGAGGCGACCATCAATATCCCAGTCTTGATTGATTTTGTAAACAGGGATGATGTTGAGACCGTAAGGGGCTGCAGTACTGGTAGTACCCGGAGTGGTCAAGAGCGTAGAGGTGAAGGGAACGGTGCTGCGGCCATTTTGATATACGGATTGGAAGAATTCAGTAAGCAGGCTGAAATCCCCATACCCAAGCTTCAGGTAGGGGTTATAGCCGTACGTGTCATTCGATTGGGCATTCTGGGCAGTTCCACCAGCCGTGCTTGAGCTTGCGATGTGATTCTGGCTATTGCCGTCGCCGGAGTAACCGACGTTGACACCGAAGTCGTAGGTGAGACCCAAATCGTCACTCTTGCCTTTATACCCAGCGCCAGCCCACGCGCCAATTTTGTTCATGCCGCCGACATTAGTGAAGTTGATTTGGCTTTGAATGCCGTTGGTGAGGGCGGCGCTATAGTAAAGTCCTGGAATCTGCGAGACGGTGCCATTCCAAAACAGACCAGTGCGACGTTGCGCAAAGGCCAGACGATAAGCCGTGGGCGAACCATAATATTCGTCAAAATAACGAGTCGCAATAGAACGTTCAATTGCGGGCAACGCGGCCGTGGGGGTCATTTCTTCCTGAATGAAGTTTGTCTTGTCATAGCCGACTTCGAACTGGCCATAGCCAGGCGCTTGCTTAGTGATGGCGATCTTATCGAACATGTTTTGGGAAATGTACTGGATTCCCTGTTGACCACCGGTAGTGGAGGCGGTCGTGGGGAACGCTTGCGGTGACAGGCCCGATTTGGGCTGGTCGGCAATTTGAATCGCAGCAAAGTCCATCATAATTTCGCCACCCCAGTCATTGCCCAAGTCAGCTTTGGCCCCGAGCATGACTCGGCGGAAATACAATTGGTTGGTGGCCGGTGGATTGGAAGGCACGGCTTTGTCGCTCGCCGCCAGATCATCATACTGAGCTTGAATCAGACCTTCGATCTGGATTTTTTGAACGTTGGCCATTCTGGGCACTACCGTGGGAGTGGCGGCAGATTTGGCAACGCCATCGGCGTCTGCTTGGGAGATCACCCCCTTCTTGACTAATAGGTCAAGAGTGGCCTTGTCTTGAGCATGAGCGGTGAGAACACCGAACATAGCGAACCCAGCAAAAATGCTGAGCACTTTTAGAATTTTTGATTTCATGATTTGTAGGTTTAGGAGCGCAGGATGAAGTAATACCCCTGCGAGCGACGGTGTTTTACCGACCTGAGGTTACGGCTTAATGGCACAATTGTTACGTTAAGGTATCATTTTGACCCAGAAACAAATCTGAACGAACTCCACTATTTATGCCGCGTAACACAATTCTCGATGGGAATAGTGGCGGATTCAACATTTACTGAAGAGTTAAATACCATTATCTATATCAAGATTAGGGGATTTAATCTGGCCCATTTTGGTTCATAATAATCAACGTCACTTGCAAAACCATTTAGGTTCTTGCTTGTCATCCTTGCTTAAAGAAATAACGGTGTGTTGCAACTATCGGAAGATTCCGTTGTCAGAAATGGGTCTACTGCCATGAGTAATTCGCCCCAAAGTTTTTAGAGCAATCGGTAAAAAAGCTAAACGCTGCATCGTCATGGCCATCGTCAAATTTGCTCTCAAGCGGCCTTACACGGTGATGTCCTTGCTAGTGTTGGTGTGCCTCCTCGGCTTGGGTGCAGCGGCGCGGATGCCGATTGATATTTTTCCAGAAATTGACATTCCCGTGGCCAGTGTCGTCTGGACTTATGGCGGTATGAGTGCGGAAGAAATTCAGAATCGCATTCTAGTCAAACATGAGCGCCAGATGGCTTCGCTCGTTGATGATATTTCCCGGTTGGAAGCGAACAGCTACAACGGCGTGGGAGTCATTAAAGTCTATTTGCACCCAGGGGCGGACATTAGCCGCGCGGTATCTCAATTGCAAAGTTGCGCAGACACAGTGCTTAAAAGTATGCCGCGCAACATTACGCCGCCGCTCATCCTGCGTTACAGTGCCACCGACGTGCCTATCATTCAATTGAGCATGACGAGCAAAACACTGCCCGACTATCGGATGACCGACTTTGGCCAGCAGGTTTTGCGGCCAGCCCTGGCCGTGGTTCACGGCGCACAAGTTCCCTACCCCTATGGCGGCAAGCCGCGCGTCATCATGGTGGACTTGGACATGGATGCTTTGCGCGCGCACAACTTGGCCCCAAGCGATGTCGTTGACGCCTTGGAGCAGCAAAATCTCCAGGCTCCCTCTGGCGACGTGAAGATCGGCAACACCGATTTCGCCGTGCCGTTGAATAACAGCACACAAACGGTTGCGGCCCTTGGAGACTTCCCCATTAAGACTATCGGCCATACGACCGTCTTCTTGCGGGATGTGGCACAGGTGCGCGACGGATATTCCACGCAAACCAATTCTGTCAGCGTCAATGGCAATCCCGGAACGCTCATCACCATCCGCAAGACCGGCGGCGTATCAACCTTGGCCGTCATCAACGGCATCCACGATGCACTGCCGGACATCGAGACACTTTTGCCTTCGGGCATGAGCATCAAGCCTCTCTTTGACCAATCCATTTTTGTGCGAGCGGCGCTGTTTAGCGTTGTGTTGGGCGGCGCTTTAGCGGCAGGGCTGACGGCGCTGATGATTTTGTTGTTCCTCGGCAACGGACGCTTGACGTTGATCATCCTAGCCTCGATTCCACTGTCCATCATCACGGCGCTACTGGTGATGTATACTGCCCACCAAACGCTCAACACCATGACGCTCGGTGGGTTTGCCCTGGCTGTGGGCATCTTGGTGGACAACGCCACGGTGGTAATCGAAAACATCGAAAGGCATTTGGGCATGCGACGACAACTCGACGATCTGCCGGACGCGATTATTGAAAACCCCAAACACCCACACGGCAAAGTTGACACACTTGAACATTGCATCGTTGACGGGGCTACAGAAATTGGCACCCCGACACTGCTTTCCACCCTCGCCATCTGCATCGTGTTCGTTCCGGTATTTTTATTGCAAGGCACCGCTAAATATCTTTTTTCGCCGATGTCCTTGTCGGTCTGCGTTTCCCTCCTAGCCAGCTTGTTGCTCTCCTTCACGCTGGTTCCGGTGCTCTTCAAATACTTGATGCGTTCTCACGTCATGCACCACGGGCACAAAAAAGGCACCCCCGAGCCCAAGCAAAGCTGGCGCTTCAATCCCTTTTCGCCGGTTCATCGTGCCTTTGATCGCGGGTTCACTGCTTTCCGTGAGACGTATCGTAACACCGTGGCCTGGGCGGTTGCCACCCCGTTGCCCACAGCTTTGTTCTTCATATTACTCATGGGTGCCTCCATCATGTTGTTTCCCCGGCTGGGAATGGATTTCTTCCCTTCCGTTGATGCCGGCCAGATGCGACTCCATGTTCGCGCGCCCGCCGGAACGAAACTGGAAAAGACAGAAGAATATTTCTCCCAAGTTGAAGCAACCATTCGCCAGATTGTCGGCAATGACCAGGTGGAGGATATTCTGGACAATATCGGTTTGCCCTACAGCGGCATCAACATTGCGTTGAGTGACAGCGCGACGGTCGGCCCCATGGACGGTGAAGTGCTTATTGCGCTCAAGAAGGGCCATACACCCACCGCCGAGCATATGGCCGACCTGCGGCGGGAACTACCAAAACGCTTCCCCGATTTGCAGTTTTTCTTCCAGCCAGCAGACATCGTGAACCAAGTTTTGAATTTCGGCCAGCCAGCCCCCATTGATATTCGCGTCAGCGGCCCGCATTATGCCGACGACTACACCACCGCTTTAAAAATCCTCCATGACGTGAGCGCCGTCCCAGGCGTGGTTGACGCGCATATCTTTCAAGTGCCTTTTGCCCCTGCGCAAATGGTTGCGGTTGACCGAACACTTGCGGGCGAATTGGGTTTGTCCCAACGTGACGTTTCCAACAGCGTTCTGACGATGCTGAATTCGAGCGCGATGGTGTCGCCAAATTTTTGGCTCAACCCCAACAACAACGTGACTTATCCTCTTGTAGTGCAGACGCCGCAGTATCGCGTGCAGTCTATGGCTGATCTACTGACAGTGCCGGTGACCCGCAGCAATTCGACTCAGGAGCAATTGTTGATGAATTTTGCGCAAGTGCAGCGCGGAACTGTGCCGATGGTGTTGTCCCAACTCAATATTCGTCCAGTGTTCGATGTTCAGGCGGATAGTCAGGGCCGGGATTTGGGCGGCGTGGCCAAAGACCTGCGCCAAGTGATTGCGGAAGACGCGCCGAGCCAATCCACCGGCATCCACGTTGATCTGGCCGGCCAGGTTGAGACCATGGGCGAAAGTTTTTCTGGCTTGTTTGGCGGCATGGCCTTGTCGGTTGTGTTGGTGTTCTTACTCATGGTGATTCAATTCCAGAGTTGGTCAGACCCAATCATCGTCCTGTTGGCCGTCCCGTTTGCGCTCGCCGGGGTGATTTGGATGCTTTTCCTTACCCAGACCCACATTAGTGTCCCGGCGCTGATGGGAACCTTAATGTGCATCGGCTTGACCACCGCGAACAGCATCCTCGTGGTGACGTTTGCCAACCAACGAATGGCTGCTGGTGACGATGCTTTGACAGCCGCCGTAACGGCGGGCTACACTCGCTTGCGTCCAGTGTTGATGACCGCTGGTGCCATGATTCTAGGTATGATCCCGATGGCGCTAGGCGTCGGAGAAGGCGGCGAACAAAATGCCCCGCTGGCCCGCGCCGTTATCGGCGGTCTCATTTTCGCCACCTTTGCCACTTTGATTTTTGTTCCGGCCATGTATCGTTTACTGCGCCGACAACCCCGCACCGTTACCCAGGAGGAAGCCCGCCATGCCATCGCCTGACTTGAATCCCCGTCAGCAACCTAATGAGACGACCACGGTTCCGCCGTCTGGCCCTCCTTCTATCCTCGTTGACGTGTCCAAGCAGGAACACCAAAAGGTGACCACCAGTTTTGCGCCACATACCGGAATGAAGCTGGCCGTGGGCGCACTTATTGTAGTTGTAGTTCTATCTGGTGCATTTTTTTTAGTGCAATATCGCCGCTCGCGTCGCGAATCTGAATTGCAGGCGGATGCCACTGCCGCTACCCACGCATCCATAACAGTCGATGTTGCCACCGTGAAATATGGGCCGGAAACACAGACATTGACCCAGCCCGGCCACGTTCATGCTTGGTATGAAACTACGATTTACGCGCGAGTCAGCGGATATTTGTCGAATTGGTCAGCGGACATCGGCGACCATGTCGTCAAAGACCAATCGCTGGCAACGATTGCCACACCGGAATTGGATGACCAGCTTTTGGCGGCCCAAGCTAAACTCAAAGTCTCAGAATCAAACGTGACCGTCGCACAGACCGCCACCGAATTCGCCAAAACCACCTATGACCGTTATTGGACTTCACTTAAAGACGAGCCACCCGGCGTTGTATCAGAGCAGGAAAAAGATGAAAAAAAGGCCGAATACGACAGTAGTAAGGCCAAGCTGGAGGCCGCCCAATCGCAGGTTGCTCTGGATGAAGCTGATGTAAAAAGCCTGACGGAACTATCGGGCTTTAAGGAAGTGCGCGCGCCCTTTGACGGGGTTATCACGGCCCGACGCATAGACTTGGGCGACCTGGTTACGGCTGGCAGCACTGCCAGCACCACCTCCCTCTACAGCATTGCCCAGTATGACAAGGTGCGCGTGTTCGTGGATGTGCCGCAAGGCGCGAGCATATCCATGACCGTTAATACGCCGGCTGATATTGTCGCCAGCGAATATCCAGATCGAAAATTCGAAGGCAAAGTGGAACGCACGGCCTCGGCAATTGACCAGACTTCCAAAGAATTGCATGTTGAAGTGGACGTGCCCAATAGCGATTTCGCTTTGCTCCCGGGAATGGACGTGAATGTTAATTTTGCTATCAAAAAAGCACCCCTTTTGCAGGTTCCGGCCAGCGCCTTGATCTTCCGCTCCAATGGCCCGCAAATCGCCGTGGTGGATAATACCGGCCGGGTGAGTTTCCACAGTGTCATCATCGGCAGCGACCATGGAGATTTTGTCGAAATTGCATCTGGACTGTCACCAAACGACCGGGTCGCGTTGAACTTGAGCAGCCAAGTGGCGGCTGGCGATCACGTCACGACCACGGACGCGGACGCGCCCTCTCAATCGCCAGCACCAACACCCACCACCACCGCGTCAGCGAAATAGTATTTATATTTCAATTAGAAACCGTTTGCGATGAAGCCGACAAAAACTCTTGCCATACTTGCCATCGGCGCATGCTTCTCTGGCTGTGCTGTCGGCCCGGATTACCATACACCGGCTACCACGATGCCTGGAAAATTTTCTAATGACCTGACGGCAGCCAATTCAAAAACGGCCATTATTCCGGAGACGAAACCGATTGACGCCGCTCGCTGGTGGGAGTCCTTAAACGATCCAGAATTAAATTCGTTGGTTGAGCGCGCCATCCAAACCAACCCCGACCTTGAAATTGCTCTTGATCGGTTGCAAGAGGCCCGAGCCGAAGAGGCTGTGGCGTGGGGTGGAATTCTGCCCAAAGGCGGAGGTGGTGGTGGCGCGGCTGTCGGCACTGGCACCAATTCGACCAAAGGCCGCGTAGCCGGCCCGCTCAATGCCGCCACCAACACCACTGGGTTTAAACAAATTACCGAAGTAGCAGGTTTTGATGCCAGTTGGGAACTCGACTTTTTCGGAAAGAATCGCCGCGAAATCGAGGCTGTGTATGACGACACCCAAGCCGCTGCCGAGGCACGCAACGCTGTTTTAATTTCCCTAATTTCGGATGTTGTCCGCGCGTATATGGATGCCCGCACTTTGCAGCTTCGATTGGCGATCACCAACGATAACATTCGCACCGAGCAGCAAACTTTCGCCTTCGTCAAAGCCCGCTATGACCGGGGGCTGACTAATGAATTGGACGTAGCGCTCTCCCGGCGGCAATTGGAAAGCGTCGAATCCCAGGTGGCACCGTTGCAGGCCTCTATCTCAGCGACTCAGGATCGCTTGGCGATTTTGCTCGGAAAGTTTCCCGATGAATTGACCGACGAATTGCAAAAAGGTCCGCCTATTCTCCCGCAGATTCCAGGATTAATTCAGCCCGGCATGCCGGTTGATTTGCTTCAAAGACGCCCTGACATCCGCCTGGCCGAACGGCAACTTGCCGCCTCCACTGCGCGCATCGGCGTCGCGACGGCTGATTTGTTCCCTCGGGTGGGTCTAAGCGCTGGTATTGGATTACAGGGCCAAGGTTTTAACAAGGGGCCGGACAAAACCAACTCCATCTGGTCAGCTGGCCCAACCGCATATTGGCCTTTGCTTGATTTTGGCGCTTTAGATGCCGCGATTGAGGCGCAGGATTTTCATACGCAGGCGCTTTTGGTAAATTACAGGAAAACCATTTTGGGCGCGGTTGAGGAAGTTGATAACGCCATCACTAATTACTCGGCGGGACAGGATCGCTTGCAGCATTTGGGGCAGGCCCTCGCGGCGAGCCAGCAGTCCGTCAGCCTTGCCTCGGGTCGCTATAACCGTGGGCTTACTGATTTTCTGAATGTCTTGGATGCGCAGCGGCAGTTGTATGAGTTACAAGACCAGTACGCCAATGCCCAAGAATCTGTGGTCCTGCAATTTGTCGCTCTCTATAAAGGCTTGGGCGGCGGCTGGGAAGGCTATCAATCCGTGCCCCAAATCCGCATGCCCATGCCAGCCATTCTCGCCAGCTTTGAACACCTTGTTTCCACCGATGAGCCGAAAAAGTAAAGTTGTTTGACTGGTAATTTTTTGGCGAGTTCGCTTGCGCTCTTCCCGAATTACGGCTTCTTGTTATCGAGCAAATGCTGTTTTGCCATTTCAGAATATTCCTCAGGGACATCAGCTAAGTCCAATACATGTTTAAAGTCGGTAATGGCTTCGTTGGCCTTCCCTGTTTTCTGGAACAAAACCCCGCGATTGATCAGTGCTTTGGCTGATATTCTCACCGGGACATCCGGCGTGGTAATGGCGATCGTAAAATTATTGATGGCGACAGCTATGTCCCCTTTGGTCGAATGCAACACTCCCAAATTGAATTGAGCGTCGGCGACTTGTGCCGAAGGGGCTTGCGGCAGTGTAATAACGGCGATCCAATCTTGTAGCGCTCGATTAAAGAGCAGAGCTTGTTCCTTGGCGGTGGTTTGGTCTTCAACTCCGATTTGGTAAAAGATGATGCCGCGATTCACCAAGGCTTCAGCCTTTTGCTCGGGAAGCGCTCCTCGCATTTCAATTACACGCGACCAATTTGCAGCGGCAGCCAATGGGTCATGTTCGACAGTATTCACTTTGCCACTGTTGAATAAGGCCTCCGCCACAATAACTGGAGGACTTCCTTTCAAATCTATCGCAAGAGAATAATCCGCCAACGCCTCTTTGAACTTGTTCGCCTGCCAAAGGGCGTCACCCCGATTAACCAAAGCCTTGGCAACGTATTCAGCCGGAGCACCTGGCATGTTAATTATTTGAGACCAGTCCGTAGATGCCGCGACAACTTGCTTGAGGTTGTAACGCAAGAGGCTTCGATTGAATAAAGCCTTGGCCACATCAGCCGGAAGGGCATCCTTCATATTCACCACGCTCGTCCAATCATCCATAGCTTTCACCGTCTTTCCCAACTCGTTATTAGCAAACCCACGATTGATTAAAGCCTTTGCCACCAAATCAGCCGGAGCCATTGGCGTTTTGATAGTTTGGGTCCAGTCTTTAATCGCCTCATCATTCTGCCCCAAGCTTGCGTAAGCTGCGCCTCGATTTAACAACACCTCGGCCTGAAATGCTGGCGGAAGGTTAGGCAACGCAAGAACCGCACTCCAACTTTTTATAGCCTGAGAATAATCATGCCCCGCGTATGCTTTTAATCCTGAATTGAACATAGCATCTGGATTGAATGTGTCGGTTGAGTCCAGCCACACATTGCTATCTAGTCGGGAATTGGACGACTTGATTAAAGCAATATCAGACGGCTCTATGTTGGTCAGGTTGCCATCTATGTGCGCCTTTTTCGAGGCCAAAATGGCCGGCAGTGTCAAGCCAGCTATAGCCTCGATCAATGCCAAGGCAATTATTAATAAGAGGTTCCGTTTAATTGATTTTGGCCACGCCTGCATTGGATGACTCATGTTATAAATTTCTACGCCACTGAACGCGAAAAGCAAAACATTTAACCCCATTCATTTCAGCGCCAACGCCTTCTGTGTTATGCTTTATGAATGTTGAGAACATCTCGATTTAATCGCAACGCGAGTTTTGGTGAGTTATACCTGACAGAACGTGACCTCGAAATACTAAGACAGATCGCTCGACACCGGTTTCTCGATTCACGTCAAATTTGCCTGTTAGTAGGAGGCAGCATGCAACAAGTTTTGCGGCGCTTGCAACGGCTCTTCCATCACGCCTACCTTGACCGCCCGCGCGCCCAAATAAGGCTTTTTGCCGAGGATGGCTCGCGGCCTTTGGTCTATGCGCTTGCGAGCAAGGGTGCTCGGGCAATCGCTGCGTCCGGCCATCGCCGACCGCGCTACGATAACCGTAACTTGAAGCAGCTATACATGCAGCACACGTTGCAGGTGTCCGATGTCATGGTTGCATTCACCCGTGCAACCAAAAACGCCGACACGCCGCGTTTGCTTTTGGAGGAAGACCTTGCGCCGGACAAGTCCCCGAGCAAGGCATTTCAATGGGGAGTGACGGTCAAACATAAAGATGAATCCAAACGGGTCGGCATATTCCCCGACAGGATTTTTGCGTTGGAGTCGCCAGACAACAGCGAGAGGGTGTTTTATTTCGTGGAGGCAGACCAAGCAACCATGCCTATTGTCCGGCGTTCACTTAACTTGTCATCTATCTGGCGCAAGCTACTTGCCTACGAAGCTACATGGTCACAAAAAATCCACGAGTCGCGCTTTGGCGCGAAACGGTTCCGAGTCCTGATTGTGACCACAAGCCAAGAGCGCGTAGATCACCTTGTTGCAGCGTGCTCAAAAATGCCACGAGGACACGGCTTGTTTCTATTTACGACCGTTGATGAAGTGCGCGACACATCCAATGTCCTCACTTTGCCGTGGCACACTGGCTCAAATAAAAGTGAGCGCGTTTGGGCAGCATAGAATTGTCGGCAATTTTGTTTTTACTGGCCTGGGTGATACGATGCCAATGGAAGCGGCTCACCACGAGTCGCTTGTTCTTTATCAAATTGAAAGGACTTCACCGTGCAAAACAATGTTTCCAAAAGTTTAACAACACGCATCCGACAAGTTTCAAGCAGCGCAAAATATATTGCCAAGGAATACAAAGTCATCGCTTTGCGAGAATGCCCACTCCCGGAAACGCTGCATTATTGCGCGACTCCAAACGATGCCGGTGCTTATTGGCGACTTCATGTAGTGACAAATCCGTATTACGACCCTGAAATAGAATGCGCTGCCGTTCTCTTTCTTAATCGCAGGCACAAAGTCAAAGGTCATCAATTCCTCACCATGGGGAGCGTGCATTCCGCAATGATTCATCCCCGTGAGGTGTTTCGCGCGGCGATAGTCGCCTGTGCGTCGAACATTGTCTTGATGCACAATCACCCATCGGGCGACCCATCACCGTCAGAGGCCGACGTAAAGATTACTCGCGAACTGGTAGAAGCCGGAAAGTTACTTGGGATCGAATTGCTAGATCATGTTGTAATCGGCAATCCGAATCAAGCATCATTAAGGGACATGGGCTATTGCATCGGATAGCTTTATTCCACAATCCCTCCTCTTAACCGGGGAGGGGTTTTTGTTTTTAGTGCTCAATGTTATGATGCCAGGAGTAACGGCCCATGTTGGGCCGTTGGTTCATTCCAACCCAATACACCGGAGTCTCCCATGTCTAAAACAATTCGTTTTATTGATTTTCGTGCCTTGAAAGCAGCCGTAAAGATGGAACAGGTTTTGGCCCATTACGGGCTGACCGAGCAATTCAAACGCAGCAACGACAGCTTGAGCGGGCCGTGCCCGATTCATCGCGGCACTCACGCAACGCAGTTTCGAGTCAGCATTTCCAAAAATTGTTGGAATTGCTTTTCCGACTGTCATTGTGGAGGCAACGTCCTCGATTTTGTCGCCAGGATGGAAAAGGTTGATACCAACGAGGCAGCAAATCGCATGGTTGAATGGTTCAACCTCGACATTGAGAAGCTTAACGCCGAATCCGAACGGGCCGAACGCAGGCCAAACCCAAAACGAGGAGCCGAAGCAAAGGCTAGTGCGCCAGCCAAGCCAACGCAAGCACCCGCGCCCAAGCCGACAGCACCCAAAGCCGAGCCAAAGGAGTCAGCGCCTAACAAGCCACTCGGCTTCACCCTCAAATTGGTTGACCAGCATCCGTATTTAACGGAGCGCAGAATAACACCAGAAGCCGTCACAGAATTTGGGCTTGGCTATTGCGACAAGGGCGTCATGTCCGGGCGAATTGCAATCCCGATTCACAATGTCAAAGGCGAGCTTGTTGGTTACGCGGGCCGCTGGCCAGGGCAGCCACCCGAGGAACGGCCAAAGTATCGGTTACCCGATGGATTCAGGAAAGCATCAGAGGTCTATCGCCTCAATCAGGCCATTAAGGAACCGGCCACTCACCCGCTTATTCTCGTTGAAGGATTCTTTGACGTGATGAAGCTCTGGCAATTGGGTTGCCGGAAGTGTGTTGCGCTCATGGGTAGCAGTATGTCAGCCACCCAGGAACAACTCATCGCCAATGCAGTCCAACCGCACGGCACCATCATTGTGATGTTTGACGAGGACGACGCCGGACGAACCGGTCGCGAGGAAGTCTTGCGCCGTCTCGCCACCAAAGCGTTTGTGCGCGTAGTCGTGCTTGAGAAAGAAGGCTTCCAACCCGAATACCTTACTGGCGAACAAGTCGCCAGTCTGCGCTTAATGCCAGATTAAGCAGGGCCATGAGCCTTGCCCCCCCTTTTTAACCGAAGGGGGGTTTTATTTTGGCTTTCCCGTTCTGAGGTAAACTACCTATTAGATTTAATTTTTGAGTCCTTGCCATTGGGATTCTTGAAGGATAAATGCCTAATCCTTATGCTCTTCTCATCCAACCGACCATCCAACGTCATTCTTCATCACTCCTATACTCCTGTAGATAGATTCCAGTTTTCCGCGCAGGAATTCTACGCCGAAGTCGAAAAGGAATTGATCGCCCGACAAGTGCCCGACCTGACCATCTCCCGCGTGGATTTTCACGAGGGCGGTTTTTTTTCGGAAAAGCGGACTTATTTGCGTCTCACCCGCGAACGACTGGCTTTTGATATTTGTGCCGCACCCTTTGGCCGAGTTTTTTTCTTTTCCCTTCGAATCGTGGAGAAGCCGCGTTACGGTTGGTTTGTTCTGCTACTATTCCTTCTTTCGATTTCAGTGATAGTCAATCTATGCGTTTATGCCTTGTTCGTAGCTGGCCGCCAGACATTCACTATAGTCGGGCTGATCGCCGTGGCCGGGACGGTTTATTGGTTTTTTCGGCCACAACAAACAGCGACATCTTCGCCAGCCAATGCCGATCCGAAAATTCCACGGAAGCCAGGAAAAGTGCCAAACTTCTCTACCTTCCTGTTAAATTTACCGGTGATCGGCTTAATCTATGAGCGAATTCGCAAGGATTCCTATTATCGCCTCGACACCCGGATGATGTATTTGACCGTCGTGAAAGAAATCGTGCAAAGGAAAATTGACCTAATTACCGCCGTCAAGGGGGTGAAGCTTATGCGCCGACATGAATACGATCCCATCCTAGGAGCACTTTACAAGAGAGTGCCGATCCGTCCCGGTGAGGAAAATCCCAACGAATAAGCCCATGGCGAACTACCTTGAGGAAGTGAGCGCGCGCTTTCAGCGCTGGGAGCGGCGCACGCGCGGCTGGCAGGTGCATCTCCAACCGGTTGCGCCCGAACCCGTATTCGTGCCTTACAAAATTCCCAATCCGCTTAACCAGCCCATCATTGACGACGCCAAACGCCCAACCGTGGTAAGTTCGTTTATTCGATCCCTGTGGCGTGCGCCGCTGCTGGCGGCCAGCACCCTGGAGGACGAAGAGGAGCCGGAGCCAATCCCCTTTGAGCGGGAAACCCTTACGGAGTTTCCGCTCCTTCTGCGCGATACTTTCCATCCCAAACCGCAGGAGTATGCGCCGTTCCTCAGCAGTGTGGCATTGGCAACTGCGCCGGTTGCCTTTGAATTGATCGGCATACCCGCCTACGTCACGGTGCAACTGGCCGTCAGCCCAGCGGACGAATTGCATCTTAAGCAGCAACTCCGCGCCATTTTCCCGGAAGTTGTAACCGCACCGGCCAAAGGCGAGCTTTCTGCGGCCTGGCACGCCGCCGACGCGAGCGAAACCCTCGTCGTTGAATTCGGACTGGCCCGAGAATCTATGCTGCCGCTGGCCGATGTTCAGCACGACCTTTGCGTTCCCCTCGTTGCCGCCTTGAGCGAGCTTGAAGAAGGCGAGTTTGGACTTTTCCAAGTGCTGTTTGAGCACGTCAAGAACCCGTGGGCTGAAAGCATTGTTGACGCCCTCACCACGGATACCGGTGATGCTTTTTTTGTCAACGTCCCCGAATTGTTAGAAGGGGCCAAGAACAAGGCCGCCCGCCCGCTTTTCGGCGTGGTGGTCCGTATTGCCGTGCGCTCACCAAACATTGACCGGGTCCAGGGCATCGCCCGAAACTTGGCGAGTGCCTTGTCCGCTTTTGCCCAATCCGGCGGGAATGAATTGATTCCATTGCGCAATGACGATTACCCACCCGAGGCGCACTTTGAAGACGTATTGCGCCGCCAGTCGCACCGGAGCGGAATGCTGCTCAATGCCGACGAATTGCTGGGCTTCATCCGGTTTCCCAGCAGCGCAGTGGAATCCCCAAAGCTTCTCCGCCAAAAGCAGAAGACCAAGCTCGCCCCTAGCGATACCACGGCGGGCCGGGGCATCTTGCTGGGTACCAACCACCACGCGGGCGAGACACGCGAGGTGCGACTCACGACCGACCAGCGAGTCCGGCACACGCATATCATTGGCGCATCCGGCACCGGCAAAAGCACCCTACTTTTCAATCTTATTTGCCAAGACATTGAGGCCGGCCAAGGGATCGGGGTAATTGATCCGCACGGCGACCTGATCGATAAAATTCTCGGCATCATCCCCGAGCACCGAATCAAAGATGTTGTGTTGCTTAATCCCTCGGACGAGGAATTTATTGTTGGGTTCAACATTCTATCGGCCCACTCGGAGACGGAAAAGAATTTGTTGGCTTCTGATCTGGTGTCTGTCTTCCGTCGCCTGTCCACGAGTTGGGGCGACCAAATGGGCAGTGTGCTGTCGAATGCCGTGCGCGCATTTTTGGAAAGCTCGCGCGGGGGCACCCTCGCGGACATGCAGCGCTTTTTCTTGGAAACCGCCTATCGCGAGCAATTTCTAGCCACGGTCAATGACCCCGGCGTGGTATATTATTGGCGAAAAAGCTTTCCGCTACTCAGTGGCAACAAGTCCATTGGGCCGATCCTTACGCGCCTCGACACCTTTCTTGGCCCGAAGCTTATCCGCTACATGGTCTCGCAACCAAAAAACCGGCTAGATTTTGGCGGCATCATGGACAGTGGGAAAATTTTTCTTGCCCGAGTTTCCCAAGGAGAAATTGGCCGAGAAAACGCCTACTTGCTGGGCAGTCTGTTGGTCACCAAGTTCCACCAACTGGCCATGAGTCGGCAGCGCCAGGCGGAAGCAGCACGCCGGAATTTTTGGATTTACCTCGACGAGTTTCATAATTTCATCACGCCCTCCATCGCCGAGATTTTGACGGGCGCGCGCAAGTATCACATCGGCCTGACGCTGGCGCACCATGAGTTGCACCAATTACAGCGGGAACCCGAAGTGGCCAGCGCCGTGCTATCCACCCCCTGCACGCGCATTTGCTTTCGGGTTGGAGATCAAGACGCTAGAGCTTTGGAAAGCAACTTTTCATCATTTGAAGCACGCGACCTACAAAACCTCAGCACTGGCGAAGCGGTTTGTCGCATCGAACGGAACGATTGCGATTTTAATTTATCAGTAGCCTTGCCCGATGCGCCCAATGCCGCGACCGCCGCCCAGTGTCGGCAGGAAGTCATTGCGGCATCCCACGAAAAATATGCGACGCCACGCGCGGAAGTGGAGGTTGCCCTCTCCGCCTCGTTGCCATCGGCTCCGCTGACCACGTCCACCACCGCGACAGAGCGAGAACGGCCCAAGGCCGCTAAGCCCGCAGGCCCGGCAGGGGCAACCGACGCGGCCCCTCCCGTTGCCCCAGCCATGCCTGCCCAAGCCGAAGCCCCGACCACACTGGCTAAGGAAGAAAAAATAGTTGTGCCACCGGCAGACCTCGGACGCGGCGGCAAACAGCATCAGGCGATTCAACTTCGCATCAAAGACGCCGCCGAATTGCTCGGGTTCCGCGTGGTAATTGAAAAGCAGATTCTTGACGGTGCAGGCAGCGTGGACTTGGTTTTAGAACGCGACGGGGCCGCTTTCGCATGCGAAATCACTATCACCACAACTATTGACCACGAAGTCGGGAATGTCTCCAAATGCGTGAAAGCAGGCTTTACCCAGATCGCCGTCATTGGCGTCAACGAAGACAAGCTCGCCAAGGTCAAAGGCGCGGTGATGAACAGCCTTGGCTCCGAAGTGGCTACGAACGTCACCTATTTTCTGCCGGATGAATTTATTTCAATGCTTAAGGATTTACCGCCTCCCAAACCTATTCAATCGCCATCGCCGAGTGTAAGGAAAAGCCGTGGCTACACCGTAAATACAACTTATACGAAGCTCTCCCCCGAAGAGTCCAAGGCTCGGGAAATCGCAATGATTAAATTGATCGCGGAATCCATGAAAAAGGTAAAACGAGGGCAGCCAAAGAATCCTTAGTTGGCTGCCCATTTTTTCGCCCATGAACTACTACTACCGCGACCACCAAGGTCTTGAAGTTGGCCCGTTGCCCAAGTCTGAATTGTCGCAATTGCGACAATCCGGTTTGTTATCCAACGAAACCCTTGTGCGCGCCGAGGGCGAATCAGATTGGGCAGAATTCCACACGGTCATGGCCGAACTCGCGTCGGCCGATCCGACGGTTAGCGTCCAAACTGTCGCGATTTCCTCATCAGTGCCTGAAGGTGGCCGTATTGAACGGGCTCGAAAATTTTCTTGGTTGCTGTTTGCCTTCGCCGTGCTTTGCTTTCTTTTGCCGTTTGTGGCAGTGATCAGTTTTCCGCAGCAAACTGTTATTAGCGGACGTTTGCTGGTGACGGGCGGCACTGTCGAATCCATCAATACGTCAACCGGCAGCCACCTAACAAAGACAGTTGTCGCCGACCCGAAGGTAGCCCTTGCTCTCGTCCTGACCCTAGCCGCTATGGCGCTCGCCTTGGCCCGCAAACCCTTTGCTTCCTTGCTCAGCGTAATGAGTGGAGTCGTCGGCATTGTCGCTTTGATTACTTTAAAATCGTCCTTTGAGCAAACCATGGCCGTACGAAGCCAGGAGGCTGTAGCTATGCAAGATGGATTCTGGATCGCTTGCGCACTTTTAAGCAGTGGGGCGGCGGTACAGTTTGCCTTATTTAGGGAGGCCTGCGCTAACAAAAGATGGAGATTTCGCAGACAGCATTACGCGACGTTTGCCTATTTGATTTTAGCCTTGGGCATTTTCTATGCCGCACCGGTTCTCTATGATTCCAGCATCAACACCACGCCATCACAGCAAGCGCTCTTGAGCAGCATCAGTCTTCAGCCGCCATTAACATTCGCCCCTTTCAAACTTGTAACCGTGGACTGCAATTTCACCCAAACGGGTGAAAAGGCATCCGGCAAGGCAAAGCTAACCTTTGCGCTTAACGAACCACTTTTTGCATCAGATGATTTTGCAAAACGCGCCCAGGAGAAGGGTGATGATCCGCAGGCTTATGCTACTGCGATTGAACGGCGAAATGG
>Ga0206869_1042_pt1 | contig 26291 bp, 28 predicted proteins | sample Alteio_BWOrgCont_35_FD_152618 | JGI IMG/M metagenome (GOLD analysis project Ga0206869, IMG submission 152618) | Enriched cells from forest soil in Barre Woods Harvard Forest LTER site, Petersham, Massachusetts, United States -... | ecosystem: Environmental > Terrestrial > Soil > Temperate forest >... | reverse complement strand
TCACAGTATCAAAGCAATTTTATTAACAGGAGAAGGCAAAGGTTTTTGTGCCGGTGCCGACATTAAACAATTACAACCACTCACTGGCATAACAGGTTTAAATTTCGCGCGCTTCGGCCAACAAGTTTTTAAAACATTAGAATTACTGGGTAAACCTTCACTCGCAGCGATACATGGTTTTGCTTTTGGTGGTGGTTGTGAATTAGCAATGTCAGCAAGTTTGCGAATTGCTGCTGAAAATACTGTCTTTGGTCAGCCTGAAATTAAATTAGGTGTGATCCCAGGTTTTGGTGGGACGCAACGTTTGTCACGATTAGTTGGTAAAGGACGTGCACTCGATCTTTGTTTGACAGGTAAACGATTTAAAGCAGAAGAAGCGTTGCAATGGGGATTTTTAAATGAAGTCACGACTGCACCGCAATTACAAGAACGAGCATTCTCAATATTGAATGAAATCATTCAATATAGTTCCACTGCAATTCAAGCGATACTTGCCACAGTGCATCTCGGTTATGATTTACCACACGATGAAGCCATGGAATTAGAAGCAACTCATTTTGGTTTATGCTGTTCGACTGCTGATAAGTTAGAAGGCGTGAGTGCATTCTTAGAAAAAAGAACTGCACAGTTTAGTGGGAATTAATCATCATGATTGAAACAACAGATGTGTTATTTAGTGAAATGGAAGGTGAGGGTGGCAATCTCGGTGTGATTACATTAAATCGTCCTTCAGTACTCAACTCATTAAATCATGACATGGTACTCGCGATGGATGCACAATTGCGAGTATGGTCGAAGGCAAATCATATTAAAGCCATTGTGATTAAAGCTGCAGAAGGGCGTGCATTTTGTGCGGGCGGTGATATCCGTCTCACTTACGAACGTATGCTCACCAAAGATCCTCGCAGTACTGAATTTTTTCATGATGAATATCAGTTAAACCGTTTGATTTTCCATTATCCGAAACCATATATTGCATTGCTTGATGGCATTACGATGGGTGGTGGTGTCGGTATTTCCATTCATGGGTCACATCGCGTTGCAACTGAGCGCTTATTATTTGCGATGCCAGAAACAGGCATTGGATTTTTTCCAGATGTGGGCGGTACTTATTTTTTACCACGACTACCTCACAACATTGGTATTTATTTAGGTCTCACTGGCGCACGAATTAATAGTGCAGATTGTGTTGCGATTGGTCTTGCAACACATTATGTGAAGCAAGCAAGCTTACCTAACATTCTCGCTGCACTTGCACAACAAGATTTATCAAAAGATGCAAAAGCGACAGTGAGTCATGTATTAACTGAGTTTCATGCAGAACCAGAAGCATCGCAACTCATGTCGCATGCACAAGCCATTTCAAAAATATTTTATGCGGATTCGCTGCAAGACATTTTGCAAAACTTACAAAATAATTCCAGCGCATTTACTCAAGATACGCTGAAGATGCTTACTAAAAAATCGCCTATCGCATTAGTTGTAACTTTAGCAGCATTAAAACAAGGTGCTTATTTAAAGTTTGATGAATGTATGAAATTAGAATTTAGATTAGTTTCAAGATTTTTATCAAGCCACGATTTTGCAGAAGGCATTCGCGCAGTCATTATCGATAAAGATCAAACACCGAAATGGCAACCAAAGACATTAGCTGAAATAGATGAGAAAGAAATTGCTGAGTATTTTAAACCTGCTTTAGAAGATTTGATATAATGAATTTTCCCTATAAAAATAGACTATACTGATTATTATAGGGATATAAACAAATACCCAACTTTTAGGTCATCAAGGATAAACAAAAATATATAATTAAAAGAATGAGGAGGTTAGCATGTCTATGTTGCCTGTTCAAATTACTGTTCGTGGTTTTCCCATCACTCCCGCCATTGAAGCACTCACACGAAAAAAGGTTGAAAAATTAGAACAATTTTATGGAAGAATTTGTGCTTGTCGAGTAGTCCTTGATTTTCAACAAAAAAATAAACATCAAGGAAAGTTATTCAGTGCGCATATTGATTTAACTGTTCCTGGAAAAGAATTGGTGGTGACACGAAAATATAATGAAGATATTTATATTGCGATTCGAGATGCATTCCAAGCATTAACACGACAACTTGAAGAACATTCGCGTAAACGTCATGGCCGTGTAAAAACGCACAACAATGTGATGCATGGTTACATCGCAAGAATTGTTCAAGATGAAGGTTATGGCTTTATTGAAGGAATAGATGGGTACGAATATTATTTCAGCATGACTAATGTCAGTTATCCCGAATTTGAGCAATTAACGATAGGCGATGCAGTCGAGTATTTTCCTGAAACATTGCAGCAAGGACGTCAAGCCCAACATGTGATTAAGGAACGCCATCGCGATCATTATCAAGAAGCCATCTAGCATTGAACTCCACAATCAATGAACCTCGTTCGTAACTTCTCTCTGATGTGAGAAGTTACAGCGATATTTGCATTTACCGTTGGTCAATTTCCACTCATTTAAGCTTTCCATAAGAAATATTGTATACAATTTCGTCCTAAATAACGAATCAGCGCAATACGAGACTTATTATGATAAGCAACAGAGAACCAATATCAGAATTGAATGATTTACTTAAATCAATGAAAAATGTTTTATTACACCCAAAAGGCTGCTTTCAATATACAGAAGTGCTTTGTACAAGTTTTCAAAAATTTGCATCGATATTACGCCTCGCAAATTATCCGATTACCCACGACCTCAGTGAGAATGTCAGAACATGTTTTGAAACTATCTTAGAAATAGCTAGAGTATCCTTGCAAAATAATCCAGGATTAGCGTCACAACTCATGATTAATTCCTATATTTTTAGCGTCCATCTTCACCAATGCAATTTTTTGATAAGAGAGGACAAAAATAAACATGATATTGAGGATAATTTTAAAACTGCTTGCCAAATAATTGGCAATCCAATATTCATAGAAAATTACATCAAAAAAAATAATTATCATAAATTTTCTTTTTTAGCTCAGATGTCATTAGACTTTTGTAATTTGCTAAACAAAATTGATACAAAAATGAGTTTCGATTATTATAAAAACGTTCAACAGATTTATAAAAATGCTACGAATATAACATGGCCGAAATCATCTCTACTCAGAAAATTCAAAAATAAATATGATGAAATTGAAGCAATAAAAAAGAAAATTGCTCCTCAAGTTTCTAAGCAACAAATGGCCGAATACGTTAAGCGCACTGAGTCTGTTTATTCTGATATAGCGTTAATAAAGCAAACAATTAGTGATAACTTGAAATTAATTGCAGATTTTAATCTTTCAGATGAGCTGAATATTGGAGAGCTCGCGCATTCAACTTTAAATTTAATTGAAGAAGTAAACTGTCTTACTAGTCAGACTTTAATTCAGGCTACAATTTCTCCGAATAATCTAAAACTAATAAATGAGAGCATTGAGACATTGGCAAAATTAATGGATATTATTTCCTTGAAAGTTGCTAAAGAAATCACCGGTACAGATCATCTTGTCGTACCTGATAATGTCACAATCGAAGAGCTGCGCTCTATTAATAAATCAACAGATGTTGATGAAGTCAAACATGCGATATTTACTTTATTTAGTCGCTCTCCCAATGTAGATGGCAAAACAGTTGCGGTGCAATCATTATCACGTCCAGCGAGTCCATGTGGCGGCATCTCTTCTTAAGATATCAATCAATGAAACCGTACGGCGTACTTGCTTTTAACAGTCTGATGCCCCGATAATTGCCTATCCCAACCGTCTCTGGTTTTTTGATATTGAAGGAGTTCATTATGTCTTTAGTTGCTCGATTAAGCGCCATTATCGAAGAATATCATTTGCTCAAACATACTTTTTACCAAGCTTGGTCAAAAGGTGAACTTAGTAAAGATATTTTACAACAGTATGCAGCGCAGTATTACAGCCAAGTTCAATCATTCCCACGTTTTATTTCTCGCGTCCACACCAATTGTTCTGAAATCGAAGCACGCAAAGTTTTATTAGAAAATTTAGTTGATGAAGAAATTCACGGCACTGATCATCCTGCATTGTGGATGCAATTTGCAAACGGACTCGGCGTCAGTAAAGAAAAAGTAAATCAAGAAATTCCATTAGCTGAAACAGATGCAATGGTTGATACTTTTTATGATTTAGCAGGCCGTGACTGGCGCGATGGTTTATGCGCTTTATATGCGTACGAATCACAAGTGCCAGCTGTTTCCGCTTCTAAGATTGAAGGTTTAAAACAATTTTATGGCATCACTGATGAAAAAACATTGGAATTTTTCACAGCGCATCAAGCTTATGATGTTGGTCATGCTGAACAAGTTGCTACCTTAATTGAAAAATACGTTGATCCAGAACGCGCTGAAAAAGCGACACGTGAAGCAGCAATTGCATTGTGGACATTCTTAGATGGCATGTGCCGAGTAGGACATATTACTTGCTAACATTATTTTCCCTCACGACATGATGTTGTGAGGGATGATTCCACACAATGGAGTGATCATGCCTATGAATAATCGTTTTCTTTTTTTCGTCATCCATATTTTATTTTGTTATTTCATCATGACGTCTCTTCATGCCGCCGCACCAATCGTATTGATGCCGGCGATGAAAATTAAAGGACTGGCTGAAGAAATCAAATTTATCAAATCAAAAACTAAACGCGCTGTGCCATTTCCACATCTTGTTCCAAAATCAGATGAACGATTATTTGCAGTGCAATCAAGTTATGATAGTAAACCGAATTATCGCGAGTATTGGAACATCAGCATCACCACTGATCCTAAGTGTGTTGCAAAAACATGTTTGGTGGGTTCTTTAACCGCATCGAGAACAGATAAATTAGATTTAGATTATATTGAAGCGCCTTTCGACCCAAACTTGAAACCCATACCAAAAGTAAAAATCAAATTGAACCGTGGATTCATCGTCTACTTCACACCAGGGCACGCGGAAGGTGATTGGCATTCACCATCATTAGAATGGCAGCAAGATGGCGTTTTATATCATCTTTCATGGATTATAGCATCGCACGAAAAACAAACTTTAATGGGCATGTTGCGCTCCATCACACGATAAACACACGTTATCCCACAAGTTATCCCCAGAAACTGTGGATAAGTCGAAGGTGTCGTGCTGAAAATCTATCTTAGATTTAAGTTAGGAATATTTTCAAAAGTTAAGGAGTTTAAGTATGTTTTCTCAAACAAAATACGATATAGAAGCAACCCAGGTTAAAAACTTTATTAATAATTCATATGAGTTTAACAAATTAACACAAATCTATAATAACCATAAACCTTCAGACGTTAATGGTGTTATCAAAATAGTTGAAGAAATTAATGAAGCCAAATCCTTTCGTCAGATTTTATGGCCTATTGATCGTTTCAATCCGGACGACCACGAAGGTGCTATAAATGCATTCGAGGTTATAGTTGCACCCCGTTTAGTAAATGCTTTTATGTTTTTTAATGGTTTCGTTGATGATCGAGGAAATGTTGCTTATTATTCTTCAAACTTATACCAAAAGACTGTCAATAAAATGATTGAACTAGGTTATAAATACGACCTACCACTTAGCAATAGAATGAGTTAACTCAACCACACATAATCTAAGCTTGGGGTTGCGTGACAATTCATTCGCGATAGCCTCAAAGTCCTTCTTGAATTGATATTTTGAATATATATACATATACTGTACATATAAATATAGCGAGGGATATCAATATGTCTCAATTAAATATTCATCTCACACCAAGCTTCGAGAAGGATTTGAATAAATTCATGAAGTTGCGTCATATTAATACAAAATCAGAAGCAATTAGAGTTGCTATAAAAGAAGGTATATATCATTCCATGGCCCGTTCTAAAACAGTGAATTTTAAAAATTGGTTAGGAGTTGCAAATCAGGCTCCTACAAATAAAAAAGCTAAGTTTTCTTCAGATGATGATCTTTGGGGATAGATATGGTTGTTGATACATCGGTTATTTTAGCAGTATTTTTTCAAGAGAAATATTCTGAATGGGCTGTTGAACAAATGAATGTACATGCCAGGGAACTGCGCATGAGTACAGTTAATTTGACGGAAACATTAATTCATTTACAAGATAGGCAACCACAATTATTTGTCGAACTAGAAGAAAAATTGCTGTATAGCGGCATTCGATTTGTCGCGCCTGATATTGAACAATCCCGTATCGCTGCAACAGTAAGAATAAAGTTTCCTCTGAATTTAGGTGATTGTTTTGCTTATGCGCTCGCGTCTCAAGAAGATTGTCCAATTCTCACCTTAGACAAAGACTTTCGTGTTTTAAATCACGAGGTCATTCATCCGTTTTAACTATTTCGCGATAACTACTAAGTCTAGTTTCCTTGATAATAGGGAAGATATGATCTATCCTTAAATGTAGCTACAAATTTAAGCTATTGGAGCATGTCATGCAAAATATAAAAACGATAGGAAAACGTGAGTTCATACAACACACTAGTAAATATATCAAATGGGTTGAGGAGCATGGTGCTCAACTAGTGATCACTCATCATAATCATCCCGGGCTAGTTTTAGCAAAGATCAAACGGAAGTCGCTTAAGGATTTGCGAGGGTCTGTTAGTGTGAAAGTACATGGAGATATTAACGAGCCCGTTTTGCAGGGGTATGATGAATGGTAATATTAGATACCTGCGCAATCATTGAAGCATTACAGCCATCACCATCATTTTCAAATAAATCAGCTCGATTAATGGATGCTGGCGCTTATATTATGTCGATTTCATTTGCTGAAATTGCTTGTAAAATTAAAATAGGAAAACTCGAGTTGAGTATTTCTTCCCGTGATTTATTCCAGCAATTTAGTCAAATTGAACATATCGAGATAATCGATATTAGCGTTAGTGAATGGTTAGATTCGATTGAACTGATCTGGGATGAAAATCGAGACCCTGCAGATAGAATTATCACCGCATTTGCCATTAAAAATGAGCTTCCTATCGTGACAACGGATAAAAAGATTGAGAAGTTTTATCGTAAAGTAATCTGGTAGAATTTTTTATTTCGCGACAGCGATGTGTCGCGAAATGATTACTTTCCTCTAACAGATTACCTGACTTTTCTAGCTCTTTTGAACCTCCATATGTCAACGAGTACACATGATTGTGTCGAACATTGAACAATTGTGCAACGAGATCGTTTCTTAACTATTTAATAAACATTAAAATGCTTTTAACAATCGCATGAGCCAATCCATATTTTGTATACTTCGTCGGCCCAAGTTAAGACCCGATTAATATGTATAGAGAATATGAAAAAAAGTTAATGCAATAAAGAAGATGGCAAGGAATCTCAAAATGGATTGTAGACAAATTCTGCCGCTACATCTATATTACAATTATCTAATCGATACAAAAAGGGTAAGAAAATGCATATTGCGACTATTTCATCGAAATTTCAAATTAGCGTACCTAAAAAAATCCGTGAACAATTGCATATTAAACCCGGCCAACAGTTTATTTTTGTGCTTAAGGGCGAATGTTTAGAGCTTGTTCCTAAGCGTGATATTAAAGATATGAAGGGTATTATGCGCGGTGTTAATACTAAAAATATACGTGATAGGGGAGAGCGTGTATGAGGTATCTTGTTGATACCTGCGGATGGATTGAATGGCTCACTGATGGTAAGTTAGCCTCGTTTTTTGAACCTTATTTAAAGAATTCTCAAGAATTAATTGTTCCCACTCTTGTTCAATATGAATTATACAAATGGGTAAGTCGTGAGAAGAGCGTTAACATGGCGCTTGAAATTATTGGTATCACTGAAAGTTCCTTGGTGTCTTCGCTGGATACTGGGCTAGTACTTTATGCAGCTGAACTTTCAAAGGAACACAATTTGGCTATGGCTGATGCTATAGTTTATGCAACTAGCAAAAATAATAATGTATTGTTAATTACATCGGATAAGCATTTTAAGCATTTACCAAACGTAAAATATTTTGAAAAATAGGAATTTCGCAACTATCGATTCTTTCCCACTTCACAGGTTCTCTGATTGCTCGTTGACTTTCAATATCTATACACACTATTATACACATAAGGAGGTGTACTATGCGAACCAATATTGTGTTAGATGAAAAGCTGGTTAAAGAAGCATTGCGTTATGCTCATGTGTCGACTAAAAAAGAGTTAATTGATTTGGCTTTGCGTGAATTTGTAGAAAATCATCGACGAAAAGACGTCCGTGATTTGAAAGGTAAGGTCAAAATTGACGATAAATATGATTACAAATTATTAAGATCACGAAAGAAAAGATAGGAGTTACAGTGTGTACTTGATTGATACTTCAGTATGGATTGATTATTTTCGAGATATTGAAAATGCATCAACCACAAAATTTATTTCAATGTTAGATAGAAATGTACCATTTGGACTTACAGGCATTATTTATCAAGAGGTTTTACAGGGAGCAGTATCGGAAAAAGATTTTAATAATCTAAAAGATTATTTGTCCACCCAACGTTTTTTTTACCCACAAGATGAAATTGCAACTCATGAATCTGCTGCAAAATTGTTTTATTTATGCAGACGGAAGGGGATTACAATACGAAGCACGATAGATTGTCTTGTAGCTCAAATTGCGATTGAAAATAATCTCGCTATTTTACATAACGACCAAGATTATGATCGAATTCAATCGGTTGTTCCAGAATTATTGCTAATGTGAATAAGAATTTTGCGACAGCTACTAAATTTATGGTTTCTAACTCATTTGAAAAATTCACTTATTCTTTAATATGACCTGATAAACCGGTATCATCTCATCATTTTCATCATATTCCTTCTCATACTTCCCACGAGTTTTATTTGCTACAAACAAACTCAAACGATTCGTCACATAATCAATAGGAAAATGACAATATCTTAAAAACGCAACTTGATCTTCTTCATGAACTTTCCGAATCGCTTTTAATTCCACGCCACTCGCTATCTGCTCCCAACGATATTTTTTTTCTTTCCCGCATTTCATTTCAATACTTCTCGCATTAGGCGCATGCATTTTTTCCCATTCAGGATTTTGCAAAAGTGTCCGCATGAATATTTCCATTAATTTTCGATCTTCAGAAGCGGCATAGAACGAAGTCGTAAAAATAACGGATTGATTGTGTGAGAAAGTAGAAATCATTTTTTCAGATAGAAAGCAAATATCATTAGTCGTTTTCAAAGGCATATTGCCAGAATCACCATATGTCCATTGTCTCGTCAAAGAATCATAAGCAATAATCATCGCATGACTGACACTCGTTAAAATGAGAGAAACAGGTTGCTGGAATTTAAAATCGTTATGTGTGAATTGAAAAATTTGCAAATAATCGTGTAACATTTCTTTAGAATAAGCGCCAGAAAATTGTCCTCTATATTCAATATTCTTCGCCGACACGATTTTCGCCGTTTGTTGCGCAGAACGATTATTAGCAAAATAATGATTGCCGGCAAAAATACTACAGCGATTAGGATGTTTTTGATAAAGATAAATGCCGTCAAAAAAAGCGATGATATCAATGTATTTTTGATTGTCCGAGTCACGCAATAAATCTAACGCATGTAAAAAATTTACTTTAAAACTTTGTTGAAATTGATGATCACTTCTTTCAATCATGCCTTCCGGCTTCATTGCTAATAAGGTTTGTTTCTCAATATCAAAATACAACTCAGCAAGAAAAATCAATCGCTCATTAAAAACAGCAGTTTGTCTTGCTGCGATCGCTTGCTTTGCCATATGAGAAAATCCAAAGCAAATCCCTTTGCTGGAAATTTTATAATTTAAAAGTTTTAAAAATAAAATTAAAAAGAATTCATCAAATGCTTTCGGTAATAAATCGGCTATTACTTCTTGTCTCAATAATTTTGCAACCATCCATGGTTGCTCTACTGTGGCATCAACGCCTTGTGTTAACAAGGCTATGACCTTTTCCTTATTTTTAGCGTGAATGGCGTTTATTAAATCTGTCAATCGGATACCTTACAATTTTTGTTAGCCCATTCGTAAGGTTGGTGTAACTTCTGCTTGCAAGTCAGCTTTTAACATTTTCTTTAGTTCATTACCTTGAAGCAATAAATGTTTATATTGATGTTTAGTTAAATTTTGTTTGAGATCTTTTTTTACTGCTTTTAGATCGTGCTTGATTTGCTTCAACTGTTTTAAACTGACTTCTTCTTTATTGTCATTTAATGCCATGATGCTGTTACTTAAATGAGTCATTTTTATCGGGTCAACTTTACCAGCATATTCATTTTTCAAATTGTCCAATTCGATAGGTAATGATAGCGTTTTGTTGTTATTTTTATCATTAATAGAAAATCCTAAACAAAGTGCACCTCCAATGCAAGGTGAAAAAAGTATAAGAAAAGGTAAACAAATTGCGCAAGCGGCTATCACTAGCGCTAAAGCGATCACTATAAGAGGAGACAAAAGTATCGTGCCACAGACAATCCCAGCTATTCTGAGTGGATGCATAAATATTTCCTTATAATTGTAAGGTTGCTATGCTACTTACTTCTGAAATAAAAGAAAAGTATTTAAGAATCGGCATAGCAAATTAGGCTCAAATCCAATTTGTGAATTTGAATATTTCAAGGAGTAATGATGATAATCCATAGATCGAATCATATTAATGCTACATGTGATGAATTAAAAATGATGCTTAAATCTTTTTCCACAAAAATAAATAATGAAAGAATTGCTGGAAAGATACCTAGCGATATTTTCAATATGCCACCGGACTTTGATGACATTGATAAAGCATTTGAAGAGAATGATACATACACAATTACAAAGATGGTTTTAAATGTGTCGAAAACATTTCGCCGTTACTTGGATTTAAATGATGCATCGCAGATCATTGAACTAGCGCTAAAATCACCATTAAAGAATGCAGTTTTCGAGCCCGGTTTGTTCGGTACTTCTAATATCAGTTGCAACAAGAAATTATTTCAAGAGAGTCAATCCATTGATTTTCAATTAGAAACCGTCAAAGATTTAGAACACTGGGAAGAATTAATGACGAAATATAAAGCAAATCGTCGCTAGTTTCTTCAAGGACCAACACATGACAGAATCAGAAATGTATCCTATTACTAAAATTTTCGCAGCTCACACATTGATGAATGAGCAGCAATATCAAACTTTATATTCACAATCGATCAAAGATCCAAACTCTTTTTGGGCTGATCAAGCGCAACAACACTTAACCTGGTTTAAACCTTGGTCTGAAGTTTTAACAGGAAGTTTTTCTGATTTGAATGTGCGTTGGTTTGTCGATGGAAAATTAAATGTTAGCTTTAATTGTTTAGACCGTCATTTAGCAGAACGCGCAAATCAAATCGCCATTATTTGGGAAGGCGATGATCCTGCTCAATCACAACAAATCACTTATCGCGAATTACACGAACAAGTCTGTCGTTTTGCAAATGTATTAAAACAACAAGGTGTAAAAAAAGGCGACCGTGTTTGTATTTACATGCCGATGATTCCTGAAGCCGCTATCGCAATGTTAGCTTGCACGCGCATCGGTGCGATTCATTCCGTCGTGTTCGGTGGATTTTCTGCAGAGTCACTTAAAACCAGAGTGCTTGATGCTGAGTGTTGCATGGTCATTACTGCGAATGAAGGTTTACGCGGTCAGAAAAAAATTCCACTCAAACAAAATGTTGATAAAGCTTTAACAGAATGTCCGAGTGTAAAAAAAGTTGTGATCGTGAAGCGCACGGATCAGCAAATCGCATGGATAGAAAATAGAGATATTTGGTGGCATGAAGCCATGGAAAATATTTCTTCTGAATGCGCACCAGAAGAAATGGATGCGAATGATCCATTATTTATTCTTTATACTTCAGGCTCGACAGGTAAACCTAAAGGAATTTTACACGGAACAGGTGGTTATTTATTACAAGCGGCGATGACGCATCGTTACATCTTTGATTATCGCGATGGCGATATTTTTTGGTGTACTGCTGATGTTGGTTGGATCACCGGCCATACTTACACCGTTTACGGCCCTCTCGTGAATGGCGGCACGACACTCATGTTTGAAGGCGTCCCAAACTATCCGACGCCAGCTCGTTTTTGGGAAGTGATAGACAAACATCAAGTCACTATTTTTTACACCGCGCCAACTGCTATTCGTGCACTGCGTCGCGAAGGTGATCGCTGGGTTCAACAAACCAAACGTAAAAGTTTACGCTTATTGGGAACAGTCGGCGAACCGATCAACCCTGAAGCTTGGAAGTGGTATTACGATGTAGTGGGTGAACAACGATGTCCTATCGTCGATACTTGGTGGCAGACAGAAACGGGCGGCATCATGATTAGTCCTTTGCCAGGTGCTACACCGCTGAAACCAGGCTCTGCTGCTTGGCCATTTTTTGGTGTCGTGCCAGAAATAGTTAATGATCAAGGTCAGCCAGTCGCAGTAAATGTCATGGGAAATTTAATTATCAAACAACCTTGGCCTGGTATGATGCAAACGGTTTATCGAAATCCCGAACGTTTTGAAATGTATTTCGAAACATTTCCAGGAAATTATTTAACCGGTGATCAAGCTCATAAAGATCAAGATGGTTACTTCTGGATTTCTGGTCGCAATGATGATGTTTTGAAAATATCGGGTCATCGTGTTGGTACAGAAGAAGTTGAAAGTGCATTAGTTTCAAATACCAATGTTTCAGAAGCAGCGGTCGTTGGCATTCCCGATGATATTAAAGGCCAAACAATTTATGCGTATGTCACATTAAAATCTGGGATCAAAGGTACAGATGAATTGAAAAAAAATTTAGTTGCAACGGTAAGAGATCAAATCGGTGCGATCGCAACCATTGCTGATATCCAATGGGTTGATGGGTTACCAAAAACACGTTCTGGAAAAATCATGCGACGCTTACTGCGTAAAATTGCGGTGAATGACACATCCGATTTAGGTGATTTATCAACGCTTGCTGATCCATCAGTGATTGATGACATTATCCGACAAAAGAAATAGCTGCGAATCCAAGTAAAATCGTTCCTGATGCAAAATTTAATTTTTTCATTAACGTTTCACTCAGTCTTTGATAAAGCATGGTTTTCATACTAAGGCTGAGTGCAAATTCCCATAAAGTTGAACCTAGCATTAATCCAGTAATCAGAACAAAGACGTGAGTTGCATCATTCTGTCCTTGTGTAGCGAAACCAATGCCAGCAAAAAATGCCATGAAAGAAAAAATAGTAATGGGGTTTGTTAATGTTAAGAAAAATGCAGAGATGAAAGCACGAAACGCTTTTGTTGATGACACACTCACGTTGTGTTGAATCGGTTCGGTTTTACTGAGTATGATTTTAATACCAAGATAAGTTAATGCTAAACCACCGATGAGATGAAGTAACATAGCATAATTTTTTAAAAAATCAGATACGCTACTTAAACCAAAAGCTGCAATTGATCCAAAAATTCCATCAGCAAACGCAGAACCAATCGCCGTACATAAACCAATTTTGATTCCGTGAGCAAGCGTGCGTTGAATGCATAAAATGCTAATAGGTCCCATAGGCATAGAAATGGCTACACCTAAGATCAAACCTTTAAAAAATAATGCCATCATATGATTTAATGTGGGTAAAAGAGTTAGTAAAGATTGGTCTTATACTACCTCTTTTCAAGTGGAATGCAACACGCTCTTCGTTTTATGTCACTTCTATTTATCAAGCAATCATATCTAAATGAGCTTAAGACACTCTTATATTTACGGGCCAAAATAGCAAATAATGTATTGAAGATTTCACATTTATTCTCAACTCAGGTATAAATACCCCTGGAATTTTAAAAGATTTAGCTATTTTAAATCATTAAGTTAGCATGAGGAAGACGCTATGAAATTAAACATCAAACCTTTATTCTATAATTTAATCGTACTTTGGCCACTCGTAAGTTTTGCTTCTGATACGGTAGAACAAGATGCATACGCTGCAATGGTTGCTAAAAAAATTAAAACGGTTATGGCGCAACAACATATACCTGGCATGGCAGTTGAATTAATCATTGATGGCAAAGAGCACGAATATTATTTTGGCGTTGCAAATCGCGAAACCAAAGAACCTGTTACGCGTAAAACAATTTTTGAATTAGGGTCAATTTCTAAAATCATGACTGGTTTACTCGTTGCGCAAGAAATCGATTGGGCGAAAATGAGTTTAAGTGATCCGCTCAAAAAATATTTAAAAGAATTACCAACATCATTTAATGATATTACGTTGCAAGATTTGGCAACGCATACTTCAGGATTACCGCATCAGTTATCTCATGACATACAAAATAAAGAAGAAGCACTGACTTCATTATCAACCTTGAAATCGGAATATGATCCTAAAGAAGAATGGATTTATTCTAATGTTGGCGCAGGATTGTTGGGTTACGCACTCGAAGCAGCAACTGAAAAGTCTTATGACAAACTTTATTATCGTCACATAATGTTGCCATTAGGAATGGTGAATGGTGTTGAAGTTCCACCATCATTACAAAAATATATGGCGCAAGGTTACACTCAAAATAATACATCTGCTTATTCAGTCAATGCGAATTTATTTCCAGCCGCAGATGGTGTAAAAGCGTCTGCATTAGATATGCAAAAATTTTTGAAAGCTGCGATTGGATTACCTGACACACCGATGCGTGTCTTGTATCCAATGCGTTTAACACAATCTGTCTTTGTAAAAATTGGTCATGACTTTCAAGGATTAGGTTGGCAAATCCATCCCATCATTAAAAACAAAACAAGCGCACTTAAAAATGTAACAGATGAAATTGTTCTTGGCCCAGTTGGCATTAGTGAAATTTACGAACGTCCAACTTATGATGGCGATGCTTTAATCGACAAAACGGGAACGACAAATGGTTTTCGTGCATATATTGCAGTGTTACCAAATCGTAAATCAGGGATTGTGATTCTTGCGAATAAAAACGTACCAAATAGTGCGATTGTAAAACCAGCGAGAGAGATATTATTGGGGTTGTGATTTTTAACGAGCGAAGCGAGTCTGTGCCCGGGCCCATGCCGGTTATGTGCCCGTTTTATTTTATTTTAATTTTATGAGGTGATTTATACGCCATTGACTCATCAATATTAGTTTGTAACCAAGCATAGAATTGTTCTGGCGACATGGGTTGGCCAAAATAATATCCTTGAGCGACATCACAGCCTAAGTCTCTTAATATATCGAGAGTCGAGGATGTTTCTATTCCTTCAGCTACAACTTTCAAACCAAAATCATGTCCCAGGTTAATAATAGAACGAACAATAATAAATTCTGGAGTGCCTTTCTTTAAATTTATGATAAATGATTTATCTATCTTTAGCTCATTACAAGGCATACGTTGTAATTCTACAAGCGATGAATATCCTGTGCCAAAATCATCAATCGAAACAGAAAAACCCTTAATACGAAAACGTGTTAATACATCCATGATAGCAGTGGGATTATGCATTGCGGCTGTTTCTGTAATCTCTATACAAATACTTGCAGAACTAATGCCATATTGTTTAGTCATATCAAAAAGCTTATCTGGCAGCATTAAATCGGATAATAATTTTGCAGATAAATTAATTGATACCATGATATTGAGCCCTTTTTTTTGAAAATCAGCACACTGTTTCATGGCTTCGTGATTAACCCAGGTAGATATTCTTCCGATTAGGTTGTTGTCTTCTGCCAGCTGAATGAAAGAATCAGGAGAGAAAATAGTATTCTCTGCCACACGCCAATGCACCAGGGCTTCTACTCCCAATAATTTTCCAGTCGCAATATTTATTTTTGGTTGATAAAAAAGAACTAACTTGTTTTTGTCAATGGCATCAGAAAGTGTTTGCTTTGTGACTTGCGTACATTCATCAATAATTGATTGCAGTAAAGATCGCAAATAAGCTGTGTCTAGCGGTTTAGTTAATGCAGCTAGAATATGTAAATTCTGTGAACGACCTAATGAAGCTACTGAATTAATTGTTTTTTCATCAGAACCACTAATGATGATAATCCTTGAACTACTCTTGATATTCGCCAGCCAACGCAATAACTCGATACCGTCAGTTTTACCAAGATTTAAATCGAGTAATATTACCTCAGGATTTACGTAAGGGTATTTTGCTTGAAAGTCATCAGTAGTCATGGTTGTAGTGACGATAAAACCCGATTTTTCACCAATGATACGTACAGATTCACAAATAGTTGGATCATCATCTACGACCAATAAATTTGGATTTTCCAAAAAAGACTCCTTTGAACATCATGCTTCTTGCTATTAGACGTAAATTTAAAAAACTTACACAAATAATATATTTCATTATAGCTGATTTAAGATAGTTTGAACTGATTTCAGAGGGTCGAATGGGGAGTCTCCCGCTTCCATTCGTAACGCCGTATTCAGACATCATTTCAAAGACTTGCTAATGAAAATTGATGAACTTTTGATGATGTTTGCAATAGTTTGTTATAGGTATGATGTATAATCATTAGAAGTACTAATGTTGATAGTTAAAAGTTGATATCACCTAACTTTAATACAAGGATTCTGGGATGAAGCAACGATACAAGTTATTATCCGCACTAGTCTGTTTATTATTTTTTTTTATAAGCACCACACAGCCAGCTTTTGCTATTGATATATCAGCGAAAATGAAAGCTGCATATATTTATAATTTACTACAGTTTATAACATTCCCGGTTACAGCTCTTCAGAATAATTCTAAATTAAATGTTTGTATCGTTGGTGAAAATAATTTTGGAGGTACATTGGATAAAATTGAAGGCGAATCTACACCACAAGCAAAAATTCATATTGTCTATTTGCCAAATCTTTCAAACAATGATTCATTTAAATCATGCAACGTTCTTTATTTAACACAGTCAGTCAAAAACGATTCGAAAAAAGTGTTAAGTGCTATTGATAATAAAAAAATAGTGACGATTGCTGACTTTTCGCCATTTATTTCTGATGGCGGTTTAATTGAATTATTTAATGAAAAAGAAAATATACACTTTCATATCAATACAGAGTTGCTTAAAGTCTCAAAGTTCCAGATAGACGCGGAATTCGTTATGCTTGGGAGTCATTAAAACATGTCTCAGACTACAGCAAAAATGTCATGGCTACATAAAATTTCGATTCGGAATAAATTAAAATATACTATTCTTGGGTTCTCATTACTGACACTTATTATCTTTACACTGGTAATTACTTTTACTGCTTATGAATATTTTTATGCTAAAACGAGTAGGGATTTAACCATCCTCGCAAATGTGTTTGCTGAAAACGTCAAAGCATCACTTGCATTTGATGATAGTAAATCAGCGACTACCATCTTGTCAGCACTCGGAGAAGATCCACATATTACCAATGCAATTCTATTCAAGCATAAAAAGGTATTTGCTGTTTATCCAGATCAAACTCCCATAACAGAAAAAGAAAATAGTGATCATACGGGTATTTGGCTATCCGATGGAAAATATTATATCTCTGTTCCAATTGTGGTTGCTAATCAGATCATGGGAAAACTTATATTAGTTTCAGATTTGAAAGAATGGGAAGATGTTAAACGCGATCTCTATATTATTTTCTTTAGCATTCTCCTTGTTTTTGGCTTATTAACATCATTGATTTCTGTATGGCTGGAAAAACAAATTACCAATCGGTTATATGATCTTTCAGCGTGGGCTAAGAAGATAACTGAAACAAATAATTTTACAGAGAGAGCGGTTAAAGAGAATGACGATGAAATTGGAGATTTAATCGATAGTCTTAATGCTATGTTATCGTCTCTCTTAGAGCAGGAATCGATTGTTAGTTTGAATAAAAAACTTATGCTCGAAGTAAATGAAAGGAAAGCTGCTGAAAAATCCTTAATCATTCTGCGAGATAATGCTGAAGCTGCAAATCGAGCTAAGAGTGCATTTTTAGCCACTATGAGTCATGAAATCAGGACACCTTTGAATGGTGTCATTGGAATGATTTCGTTAGTATCGGATACTGATTTAACAGCGGAGCAGCGTGAGTATTTACAAATTATCCGAATATCTGGCGAGTCATTATTAAGCGTAATCAATGATATTCTTGATTATTCCAAAATAGAATCCGGACATTTTGAATTAGAGTCTATTGATTTTGATTTATATGCTTTAGTAGAAGAGACTGTTGACATGCTGGCAATGCGGGCCCAAGAAAAAGGTCTTGAGGTCGGTGCTATCATTGATATAGAAGTACCGAGATGGCTAAACGGTGATCCTATCCGTATTCGTCAGGTGCTGATCAATTTATTAAGTAATGCTGTGAAGTTTACTCTCAAGGGTGAGGTGACTGTACACGTATCATTGGACAGAATTAAAGAAACGCCTGAAGAAAAAGATATTACACTTCGTGTTGAAGTCACTGATTCGGGTATTGGTATCTCTCCTGATACTAAAAAAGAATTATTTAAACCATTCACTCAAGCTGATAGTTCTACTTCACGAAAATTCGGAGGAACAGGTCTGGGTCTGGTCATTTCGAAACGCATCGTCCAATACATGCATGGTGAAATTGATGTTGATAGTGTGCCGAACGTGGGCAGTAAATTCTGGTTTACAATGCAACTCACGCGAGCAACATCCGTACAAGAAAATATGGAATATGAGCACACACCTTTATTAGAAGGAATGCATATCTTAATAGTAGACGATAGTAGTATTAATTGCTTGATCGTCAAACAACAAGCGTCTGCATGGAAGATGCGATGTGAAATGGCTGCAAATGGATTGGAAGCTTTGCAAAAATTACAATCAGGAATATCAAATAATGATCCTTATAAATTAATATTATTAGATCAGGTCATGCCATCAATGAGTGGTATTGAATTAGCTCAAAAGATCCATGCAAATCCTGAGTTCGCTCACACAGAAATCATCATGATGACTTCAATAGGAAGAACAGTTGCAACAATGGAATTATATAAAATAGGCATTTCTGCTTGTTTAACCAAACCTGTCAAACCATCGAAATTGTACAATTCTATTATGAACATTATGCATCAGAGTAAATTTAAGCAGCCCCTAAAAAAAATAAATGCTGATCCATCAACTAGCATTGAAGGCTATAAATTTAAACCATCGCGAATATTAATAGCTGAAGATTTTCCTATTAATCAGCAAGTCATTTTAACTCTTTTGAAAAAGTTAGGTCTTACTAAAATCGATACTGCCATTAATGGCGTTGAAGTATTAAAAGCGCTTGAAAAAACTCCTTATGATTTGATTTTGATGGATTGTCAAATGCCAGAAATGGATGGTTACATGGCTACACTTGAGATAAGAAAAATTGAAGCTGCAAAAGGAAAAGCACATATTCCCATTGTTGCAATGACCGCTAATGCGCTTATAGGTGATAGAGAAAAATGTCTGAAAGTTGGTATGGATGATTATATTGCAAAGCCCATCGATAGAAATGAATTAATACGTGTGCTGATGATATGGCTGGGTGATACAGCATCAACTAAGGATAAGGAGCTTCAATCAAAGGTGGACAATCAAAAGACAACACAAAAAGATACATCGGATCTTGTAGTTGATTTAGAGCGGTTACAGTCAATTACAGGTGAAGACCATCATGATAAGGCTCATTTTCTGCAAATATTTATAGATGCCACCCAACCGTTGATGGTTGAGCTTGAACAGGCTATTAAATCTCGTGATCTTGAAACAAGTAAAAAACATTGCCATCGTTTAAAGGGTTCAGCTGGAAATTGTGGCATTAATCAAATGTATGAATTAGCAAAAACACTTGAAAGTAAAATACAATTAAAAGAATGGACTGAAGTTGATATGCTATTTGAAGCTGAACAAAAAGCTTTTGAAGCTGTGAAAGATTTTGTAAGAAAATTTTGATACTTCCTGATGCAAATAAAGGCCATATCCATGGCCTTTTCTACCCGATAAAATTTTTTAGGGACAGAATCTAAGTACCGTTTTCAACAATGTTTAATTGGTTAACCAAATACCGAGTTCTCATCAAAACAATCACCGCACCACTCGCAATTCCAATCGTTAGTCCACACCAAACACCAGCTCCACCCATATTATTAACGATCCCAAAATAATACGCTGATGATAACCCAATTAACCAAAAAGAAATTAATGATGCAATCATTGGAAATGTTGTATCTTTTAAGCCACGCAATGCACCAAATCCAATAATCCGAAAATTATCAAATATTAATAAGATTGCAGCGATGGTAAATAATTTCGTCGCGATCTTTACTAATTCCGCATTCTTCGGATCATTCGGATTAATATCAAAATGCAAAATATAAGTTGGTAAACAAATAAAAATGAAAACGATCAATGCGACAGCAAATAAATCTAAAACCAAGCCAACAATAATGGCTAAACGAATTTGATCTAACGATTGGCTACCAATTGCATGACCAACTCTTACTGTCACAGCTTGCGACATCGCAAACACCATCGTAATCATGAAACCTAAATACTGCATAATGATTTGGTGTGCAGCGAGTGCCGTTGTGCCAAACTTCGCAATCCAAAATGTTGCAATTGTAAACGTGCTGACTTCAATGACGTGCATACAACCAATCGGAAAACCCACACGAATCAATTCAAATAATATTTTTGGATGAAAAGATCCGATAGAAGAAAAAATGTCATAATGTTTCAGTGAGCTTGACCTCAGAAAATGGATGATCATGCCAATTGAAACAAGCGTGTAAGTTGTTGCAAAGCCATAGCCGATACCAGCGACACCAAACGCAGGCATTCCGAATTTTCCAAAGATTAAAACATAGATCAATGGAATTTCGAGTGGCACAATAAGCAAACTAATTCTTAGCACTAATTTCGTGCGATTAATTCCTGCTAAAAATTGTTCTAGTATAATCAGTAAAATCAGCGACGGAATCGTCCACAACAATGCGCGCATGTAAGCCGTTGCCAAAACTTTAACATGCTCCGGTTGATTGGTGAGATTCAAAAATAATGGCATCGTTGATAAAACTGCAATCATGATGACGGAAACAATCGCGCCGAGAATCATCGATTGTCCCATGATCTTGCTGATTGCTTTATGGTCTTCTGCGCCATATGCGTGCGACACAAGCACGCTTACTGCATTGAGTACACCAAAAAACAATACCGATAGACTCATCCAAATGGTTGATACTAATACACTTGCAGCGAGCGCTTCTTCACCCAAATGCGCGACAAGTGCAGTTCCAACAAATCCACTGGTTGCATAAATCAATTGCGATGCAATGAGTGGAATACTGATTGAAAGATTATTACTGACTTCTTTTTTAAAAGAATGCAAAACAGAGTTTGTGTTCATGATCAATGCGCCAAGTGATTAGACTTCTTTCGAAACCATCGTCTTTTGTTTCATTCCTGCGTTGCATTGGTTTCTCCGCTGCTCATTTACGACATGTAAACTCCGCTGCTCGAAACCAATACGCCTTGAACTGAAACAAAATACTTGGTTTCGAAAGAAGTCTATTGTTGTTAAAATAAAAACTACGATGGTGTTTTTTTATTTATGGCGATTGAAGGATTTCATGACGTCGTACCTCGAATGAGACCGATAGTATAATCATATTTCCATAAGCTTAGCAAACTTTTTTATTTCGAAAAAAAATAAAATAAAGTGGCATACAACAGACAATTAAAATGAAAGTAATGAGCAAAGTTTTGAGGTCGAAACTTAAAATCATCCAAAGTGAATAGGCGCAAGCGAGGACGGGAATAAAATTCATTTTCTTTTTAATTAAATGAGAAAAACCAATTAATTTTAATTCGGCGAGCGCGCACAGTAAGTAAGTGAATAATGTCAGGACGCCAGCAAGTAAAATAATCATGTTGAACTGCGTCATTAATTTTGGAGAAATCGTTAAACATAATAATATGGTGATGATTACGCTTGATAATATTTGTCCGGCAACTGGCACATCGTGTTTAGATAATTTTGAAAATATTTTTGGAAATAATCCGTCGCGTGCGGCTGCAAATACGATTTGACCTTGTATTAATGTGCAAGCATTCAAAGCACCAACACCGGAAATGAAGGCACAAATTGCAATGATGACGGCGGCGCCAGTTCCAAATAACATCACGCCAGCTTGTGAAAACGGAAATTGTGAATGCACCAGTTCTTGAGTTGGGATCATTCCCATAATGACAAAGCTGCTTAAGATATAAATGATGCCAGTCACCAGTGTTCCGAATACGGTTGCGATATAAATTGATTTCGCACCTTCTGTATTTTCAGCAGGAACGGTGGCGGTTTCTAAGCCAATATAAGCCCAAAATGTGAGCGTTGCTGCACCACTAATGGCTTGGAATGCATTGCCGTGTGACGCGGTGAGTGGAAAAATATTATCGAGATGAACATGTCCCAAACCAACAACGGTTATTAAAATTAATGGCGTTACTTTAATGATGGTTAAAATTAATTGTGTGACACCTGCTGCATGAATGTCGATCATGTTAATAGCGGCGAACGTCCAAACAATCGCGAGTTCAATTAATAAAACGAGATGAGGTTGATAAGCTATATGATTGGCATCTAATACTGGCGTTAAAAAACCTAAGTAACCAATTGAAGCAACTGCAATGCCAGCAATTGAAACCATATTACTGGCCCAGTATATATACGCAACGATAAAACCGATGAATGGTCCGTATGCTGCTTTACAAAAAGCATAAGGCCCGCCGGTTTTTGTAAAACGTTTATTAAGATGAGCAAACGTTAATGCTAAAAAAACCGCACCAATTGAAGTATAAATCCAAGCAGCGAGCGAAATCGTGCCGTATTGTGCGAGTGATGCTGGCAATAAATAAATGCCGGTGCCGATCATGTTGCCCAAGACTAAAGAAAATAAAATCGGGGTGCTTAATGCTTTTTTATTCATAAGGAAACAACCACTCTCTTTTCGTAATTATTCTGCGATCTACACTGGGCGTGCGTGCCCGCGCCCGTGTGCGTGCCCGCGCCCGTCTTTCCCATCAATTCTAATCTGACGTTTTTGCCATTTTAGTCAACATTGCAACTATTCGCATTAATAATTCACGAGCTTTTGAATAATTTCTTTCTTCGATAATCTGAAGACGATGACAGATATCCAATATTCCGGCACATTCAGTTGCCGATCTTTTAGCCATGCGATAAAACCTGATTTTTTCATTTCTAGAATACTCGCCAGCACCTTCTGCTATGTTGAGTGGAACAGATGCACCAGCACGTTGTAATTGATCAGCCAAGTAGGCTCTACCGCGTGGGAGGTGTTCTACAATAGTATTGATTAAAACAACGAATTCAATAGCGGCTTTATAAACATCGAGCTTTTCATGGTCAAAATATTTCATTTGATCTCCGGAAATGAATTCTAAAAAATATATTAGTGAGACGGATTTCGGTGGAATTTTTTGAGGAAGGGAAAAGACGGGGTCGGGCACGCACGCGGGCGCGGGCACGCACGTTCTGTGTAGATCGCAGAATAAATAACTTCGTTCTATTTTAAAATAATTTTATTTTCGCCCATTCACCCATCATGCCAGAAGTAATGAGTTGCTTGATACTTCTAATATCAGGCGCGAAAAAACGATCTTCATCATAAAATGAAATATGTTTGCGAATGTTTTGATGAATATGTTCTAACTGCGGAGAAGTTTGTAACGGTCTTACAAAATCGATGCCTTGCGCTGCTGCTAATAATTCAATGCCAACAACCGCGGCTGCATTTTCTGACATTTCGATTAAGCGGCGGGCGGCATGTGTTGCCATACTGACATGATCTTCCTGATTTGCAGACGTTGGAATGCTATCGACACTTGCAGGATGCGCAAACATTTTATTTTCACTGACTAAAGCGGCTGCTGTAACTTGGGCGATCATAAAACCAGAATTGATGCCAGGATTTTTAATGAGGAAAGCGGGTAAACCGCTAAAGTGTGGATCGATTAATATTGCTGTGCGACGTTCAGACAAAGATCCGATTTCCGCAATAGCGAGGGCCATATGATCAGCAGCAAACGCAACTGGTTCTGCATGAAAATTTCCACCAGAAAGAATGTCTTTATCTTCACTAAACACAAGTGGATTATCTGAAACCGCATTCGCTTCTATGAGTAAAGTGTCAGCGCTCGTAAGTAATATTTGCAAACAAGCACCCATCACTTGCGGTTGACAACGTAGTGAATAAGGATCTTGTACCTTTTCACAATCTAAATGCGATTCACGAATTTCACTATTCGATAATAAATCTCGTAACATTTTTGCAACTTGAATTTGGCTGTGATGACCGCGCACTTGATGAATGCGATCATCAAATGGCGTGGGACTTGCTTTGGCAGCTTCGACTGATAATGCGCCGGCAATTATTGCTGAAACGAAAATATTTTCAATCGCAAATAAACTATAAAGTGCAAGTGCTGTTGATGCTTGTGTGCCATTCAATAAAGCTAAACCTTCTTTTGGTGCGAGTTGCAATGGCGACAAGCCCGCAATTTTCAAAGCATTTTGTGCGGAAATAATTTTATTTTCATGACGCGCTTCACCTTCACCAATTAAAAGTGCGCTCATATGTGCAAGCGGCGCTAAATCACCTGACGCACCTACAGACCCTTTTGCAGGAATGCATGGATACACTTTCGCATTATAAAGTTTGATGAGTGCTTCAATGGTTTGCAACCGCACGCCAGAAAATCCGCGTGCCAAACTATTAATTTTTAATGCCAACATTAACCGCACGACTTCATCCGATAAATAATCGCCAACACCAGCAGCATGAGATAACACGATACGACGCTGCAAGGTTTCTAAATCTTTACGCTCGATGCGCGTGTTAGCAAGTAAACCAAAACCAGTATTAATACCGTAAACAGTTTGTTGTCGATCTAATATTTCTGTAATGAGATTGGATGATGCCTGTATCGCTTGATGACTATCACTATTAAGAGAAATTTGAGTCGTCTCAGCCATTAATAATTTTATATCCGCGAGTTTTAATTCGCCTGGAGTCAATTTGAAATTCATTTCAAGATACCATTGGTAAATTTAATTGATGTTCGCGAGCGCATTCGATCGCAGTTTCATATCCCGCATCAGCATGTCGCATGACGCCAGTTGCGGGATCATTCGTGAGGACGCGTTGCAATCTTTTGGCAGCAGCATCAGTGCCATCTGCAACAATCACCAAACCAGCGTGTTGAGAAAATCCCATTCCAACACCACCGCCGTGATGAAAGCTAACCCATGTCGCACCACTTGCACAATTAAGTAATGCATTCAGTAATGGCCAATCTGAAACGGCATCTGAACCATCTAACATTGATTCCGTTTCGCGATTTGGGCTTGCAACAGAACCAGAATCGAGATGATCACGACCAATCACAATCGGTGCTTTTACCTCACCTGATTTAACCATTTCATTAAATGCTAAACCTAAACGTGCACGATCACCGAGTCCCACCCAACAAATACGCGCAGGCAAGCCTTGAAAATGAATGCGTTCTCTCGCCATTTCTAACCACTGATGTAAATGTTTATCGTGAGGTAATAATGCTTTTATTTTTTGATCTGCGCGATAAATATCTTCTGGATCACCAGAGAGTGCTGCAAAACGAAATGGCCCTATGCCTTTACAAAATAATGGACGAATATAAGCTGGCACAAATCCTGGAAAATCAAACGCATTGTTCACACCCATTTCCAAAGCCATTTGCCGAATATTATTACCATAATCAAAAGTTGGAATGCCTTGCTTATGAAAATCCAACATGGCTTGCACGTGAATCGCCATCGATTTTTTTGCGTCTTGAATTATTTTTTGTGGATTAGAAATACGTAGTGTAATTGCTTCTTCCAACGTATAACCTTGCGGAAGATAACCATTCAATGGATCATGCGCACTGGTTTGATCGGTCACCATGTCTGGTTTAATGTCATTGCGTTTTACAATCTCTGGAAAAATATCAGCAGCATTACCTAATAAACCGATCGAAATCGGTTGTTTCGTTTGGCAATGATGACGCAATAATTTTAAAGCTTCATGTAAATTGTCAGCTTGAATATCTAAGTATCCAGTTTCTAAACGTCTCGCAATCCGTTTCGGATCACACTCGACAGCTAACATCGAAGCGCCCGCCATGGTTGCAGCGAGCGGTTGCGCACCGCCCATTCCACCTAAACCAGCAGTTAAAATCCATTTACCAAGTAAATCGCCTTGATAA
>Ga0206869_1041_pt1 | contig 26395 bp, 23 predicted proteins | sample Alteio_BWOrgCont_35_FD_152618 | JGI IMG/M metagenome (GOLD analysis project Ga0206869, IMG submission 152618) | Enriched cells from forest soil in Barre Woods Harvard Forest LTER site, Petersham, Massachusetts, United States -... | ecosystem: Environmental > Terrestrial > Soil > Temperate forest >... | reverse complement strand
GGTTATCGCCATTCATCGCGAGACAAACGGAATATACAGGAGTGCACTTACCGGTTGAATCAGAGACGCCGACCGCCCCGCAAAACGCATCCATTGCATGAATCACAAGATCACCGACCAGCACTCTCTGGTAGCCGCTTTCTTTTATTGCTTCGGTGAAACCAGACAAACGACGATTTTTGCGTAGCGTGACAACGCCGTCACGGAAACAGGTTACTACATCGTCATTTGCCTCTGGTGGTCTTTGCACTCGAGTTACGAGCCATTTTGCTCGCGTAACCTTCCATTGATCCGGAATTTGACCAAGCCAAGGCAGGCCAGAGTCTTTATACTTGCAATAGGGCTTAATATCGAATTTCATCGCCTGTCGTCTCCGAGAAATGCGTTCAAGAGCCCCGTTGTGGCTTGTTCGACTCTAAATATATCTTTACGAATATCTGCCAGATCACGAGATTTCGGCAACTTATAAAAATACCGCCCAAAATTTATTTCATAACCAATTTGTGTTTTGGAATGATCTATCCAGGCATCGGGTGCATACGGCAGAATTTCACGCCTACAGAACGCATCAATACCTCCGGGTTCAAGCAAGGGAACCTGCTCCGAATCACGGAGATTGGGATCAGGCTCGAATTCAATCGTAGTTCTGTCGCGTTTTCGAATAACAGGCGGTGCAATTGGAGAGACTCCTCGCTCTTGCAGCAACTGTTTTATTTCTTTCGATGAATACTCATTACGGGGATTTATGCCGGGTATTCGTAGCGGTCGCTCCACGATAACTCGCCAATAACCGAAAGCCTGATTCGGAAAAATACGAGACCGCTCATTGTCTTTAAACGCCATGAACGCGTCAGTAATATGCTGAATATGCTCTTGCAGAAGCTCCGCCGATTTTTTTCCCATTGGCTTGCGAAGACGTTCAAAGCCATCCCTGGCATCGATAATTTGCACCTTCCCTTTTCGGTGAGAGGCTTTGCGATTGCTCAACACCCAGATAAAAGTCGCGATCTCGGTATTGTAGAACATGTTTAAAGGGAGAGCTACAATAGCCTCAAGCCAGTCATTTTCGATTATCCATCGGCGAATGTTGCTTTCACCTTGCCCGGCGTCACCTGTGAAAAGCGTAGAGCCGTTATGGACTTGGACAATTCGGCTACCAAGTTTGGACTTATGTTTCATCTTGGTCAACTTGTTCACGAGGAACAAGAGTTGACCGTCATTTGAACGGGTGAGGAGGGAGTATTCGGGATCGCCGGCGTGCTCGATTATGAAACGCGGGTCTTTGATGCCGTCCTTGCCGCCCATCTTTTCGAGGTCGCCCTTCCAAGACTTTCCATAGGGCGGATTCGAAAGCATGAAGTCGAATTCCGTTCTTGGAAAACCGTCGAGGGAGAGCGTCGACCCGAAGCGGAAGTTTTCGGCTTCCGCACCTTCGCCTTTGAGCAGGAGGTCGGCCTTGGTGATGGCGTAGGTTTCGGGGTTGACTTCCTGGCCGTAGAGGTGAATCGAGGCTTCCTTGCCGTGTTGCTTGGCCAATTCGCGGAGGCGGGCTTCGGCAACGGTGAGCATGCCGCCGGTTCCGCAAGCACCGTCATAGACGGTGTAGGTGGCGTCCTGAATCTGGGCGGCGATCGGAAGGAAGATCAGGTCGGCCATGAGGGCGATGACGTCGCGGGGCGGGAAATGCTCGCCGGCCTCCTCGTTGTTCTCCTCGTTGAAGCGGCGGATCAGTTCTTCGAAGACCGTGCCCATGGCGTGGTTGTCGAGGCCGGGGAGTCGGATGGAGCCGTCGTCGTTCTTGACCGGCAGCGGCGACAGGTTGATGTCGCGGTCGAGCATTTTCCCGATCAGGGCTCCGATCAGGTCGTTTTCGTGAAGCGTGGGGATCTGATTGTGGAACTTGAACTTCTGGAGGATTTCCTTGACGTTGTCGGAGAACCCGTCGAGGTAGGTCTCAAAATCGGCCTTGAGCTGAGCGGCTTTGCCCCGGCTCTTGAGGTCCTTGAGCGTAAAAGGCGAGGCGTTGTAGAAAGCCTGGCCGGCGGCTTTGCGGAGTGCGGCGTCCTGGTTAGCGATCTTCGCCTTGTCCAGATTCGCCTTCATCTTCAGGACGGCATCCTTTGTCGGCTCCAGCACGGCATCCAGGCGTCGGACCACGACCATCGGCAGGATCACGTCGCGGTACTTGCCGCGGACGTAGACATCACGGAGGACATCGTCGGCGATACCCCAGATGAAGTTGGCGATCCAGTTGAGTTGGCCGTTGTCCATGGGTGGCTCGGGGTTGCGGTGAATCTGGGCTTGGCTCGGGGTGATCGCGTCGGGCGTTGATGGCGTCGTGGGCCAAAGAGGGTCGTGGCACTGGGTATTGGCCGATCACTTTGCAGCCGACATCATATCTGATGGGTGCGTCGGACGGGAGTCGGGCGTGCCCGATTGAATAGGGGCGGTGACATGAGGTGGTCAGCGAGCCAAAGAAGCAGAATTGAATCGAGGACAAGTCGTAACCTAACCGTTGGCGACATCCAATGTAATTCGAATTAGCCGTTTCGTTCATTCCAATGCTCCTCATCCCGGAAGGTCTTGATGAACTTATCTCCGGCCAAGAGTGAGGACGCAATTTCGATGCATGAAAGTGATGCCTTTTCAAAATCGGCGTTTGGATAAAGGTATAAATGAACTATATAGCCCTTACTGATTGCCTCCTTTATCTTTTTATTCTTATGCCGTACGGACGCCGCAAGATCTGTTCCATTCTTGTTTTTACCAGTAAGGTGATGTCGCAACCGTTCATCTGTTTCGTCTTCTGATTTTCCAATATAGGCAACTGCGGATTTTTTGCCTTTCGTCAAACTAATGCAGTAGATCCCTCTGAATGTAAAAAGGGCATTCGGTATGTCGAGCAGTTTACCTTTGATATTGTAATTAATTAAGTACCGTTTCGCCTTTTTGGAGGTTGCGTTTAAAACGATCGTCCTCGCGAGAGCGTTACTTAATTCATTGATTTTAGTGACGGTCATTGATGTCACCTTTGATGAGCTTTGGCGATACGTGACGTCCAGCATCATGACCTGAGATGATACCAGTTAGTGACAGCGGAATCTCATTCGAACCCATTCTCCGGTGACCACCGATCACAGCGTCTCTGGTGCGGGCAAGTGCAACAATTCATTTGGGACGGGACGGGGTAGACGATCAGGTTCTGCATGGCGTGGAAGACTTGCCTGACGACTTGGATCGACCGGTGCATCCTCGGGACCGACGGCGTGATCTCGATGGCTTCGACTTTCGGGGTCTTGGCCTTGGTCAGAATCACGAACTGGAGCTTGAGTCTGGCTTCCAACTGCTCGGCGATGTCGGTGCATGCGAATCCGTAGAGCATGAGCTGTTCGGCGTGTTCCTGGGCGGTGTTCACTTTCCACATGGATCTCGCCGTCTTGTAGTCGGTGATGATCAGACTTTTGCCGGTCAGGTCTTCCTCCAGGTGCATCCGGTCCATCTTGATCGCCAGATCGGGCAAGTCGGCGGCGACTGGGGCGTAGATGAGGTCTTCGACGGAGACAATCTGCCCCTGGACCCGGCTGTCGGGTGATTCCAGCCAGGTTTCCAACATTTGGCGGGCGGTTGCGGCCAGGGATTCGGCGGTGTCGCCGGAACTGTATTGGACCGGTGCCTTGGCCGCTTCCCGGTCCCATGTGAGGTAGGCGATTTCCATCATCCCGTCGAGGGCAACCGGTTGCTCGACCAGTTGGGACTCGGTGTGTGCCTGGATCGCCGCGTGGATGACCGAGCCGAGCAGCATGCCGGCATGGACCGACTCCGGGGGTGCCTTGAGAACATAGGTGAAGTACCACTTGAGCGGGCAGGCTTGGAACGTGCTGACCTGGGAGAAGGAGAGATAGGGGCGGCCGGTGAGAGCCGCCGCAATCTCGTTGGGGGTCATCGGGATCTCGTCCTGACCGGCTGCATGGTTGTCGATTACGGGCAGGCTGATCGTTCGGGCAATGTTGTTGGACGCGATCACCGTTGGGCTCCTTGTCCTTGGGCGGTGCCGTTGGTCTGGCCCTTGAGCAGGTCGATCAACTCGCTGGCCTGCCGGATGGTGAGTTGGTTGACGGGGACGCCGAACTCATCGTTGGCACGAGCGTCAGGGTTCTGATCCAACCGGCGGGCAATGGTTTCGATGGCCTTGACTTGGGCGGAGGTGACGCCCCGATGATTCGGTTTGCCGTTGTTGCCTTGAGACGGGGCATTTGTCGGTGCCGGTGCGTTGGACGGAGTGGTCGTGGTGGCCCCAGTTCCGGGGACGGCGGTGCGTGCGGTTTGGGCCTTTGGCTTGGGGGCGGGAGTCGGTGCCGACTTCGCATCGTGGTTCGCGGCCTTGGGTAGGTTCTCGCCGCGGTCGAGACGGATGCGTTCATCGATGATGTCGTCGGCAAGCTGGTAGAGCCTGTTGGACGCGGCGGCGAGTGCGTTGGGGTCGTCGATGACGTTGGCGGGGAACTCGGCTTCGATGTTGAGGGTGTAGCCCTTGGAATTGAAGTCCTTGGACTCCTTGCGGGAAAGGCCGATGTTGATCGTGAGGGGCATGGTGGGTTCTCCATAAAAAGGGGGTGATGAGTGGAGAGACCCGATAGTGAACGTTTTGTTCCTTCAATCCGCCCTTCCGACAACTGGGCGTCCGAAATGCGGTTCCGTTAAATCGGATAACTCAGAAAATAAAACAATTCGTTCTGGACCGATAGGCTGTTTGGTTGGCAACTTGAAGATAAGATAAACTACATTTCTGTCGTACGTGCTTTCCTATCCGAAATGGGGGAGTCCAGAAATGGCATCAAATTGGTTAACTGCGGACCTTGTAGAGCAAATTCACAAAGCTCACCTTCGCGGCAAAGAAACGCATGAGCACGTTGCCGCCTTTTCGAACACCACCCTTGCCGGACTTGTCGAATATGGATGCCTAAAACGGTCAATCCCTGATTTACCGCCTCTTCCCGATGCGGTCGTCAGATCGCCATTGGGCATCGAATTGAACCGAATCACCTCTGAAATCGGGCTGAGATCCTCAGGTCCAAGTGTCCCGACCGGCATTGACCATGCTCCCAGAGAAATTGAATTCGCAGTAGTTCTGAATGACCAAGAGCTCTTGAGCGATCCCATTCAGCTAATGTTCATGCGGATGGCTCAAACTGCGAAACAGTCTGGTTTCTCTGTCCGCACGGCAAATGAGCTACAAGCCGCGATGTGCGAAATGGTGGCCAATGCAATCGAGCACGCTAACCCACCAATTCCGGTTTTGATCGGCTACCACGTCCGCACAAATATCGCGTCATTCATCGTAGCTGATGTTGGACGAGGAGTTTATGAGAGCCTCCGGGAAAATCCTGACCATCGAGATCTTGTTAATGATCATTGTGAGGCCATCAGAAAATCACTCCAAGACGGGGTAAGCCGACACAGAGCAATCCGCGGGAATGGCTTTCGGCCAATCTTTCGTGCAATCATGGAGAATTGGGGAATCCTACGATTTCGCAGTCGAAAAGGATGCGTGACCATGGACGGATCTGAGCTCACCGTAAATCGAGGCGTTAGCCACTTTCCCCCCGAACTCCCGGGGTTTCAGGTTGCCGTGACATGTCGTGCAAGAGGAATTCTCTCTGAAAATCCACTTCTTTGACACTTTTCGCTTGACTCGACCCGTAGATCGTCATATTATTTACCTGTACCTTGTAAACATTATTAGGGTTTGCCATGGACGTAAGAATTGTGATGAACGAATTCGGTACCCACCTGACCACTCGACCAGCAGGTATTCGAGATTTTGGACGAGTTTGCGAACGCCTCGCAAATGTCCGCCCCGGCGATACGGTGCTATTGGATTTCGAACAAGTCGAATACGTAAGTGCCTCTTGGATTGCAGCAATGATGGTCCCGCTAAGTCGACGAGCGTCCGAAGAAGCGAACGATTTTTTCCTTCTTATAGGGCAATTTCCGAATAACTCATTGGATGACCTTCAACTTGTCGCCGAACAGGCCCACATACCGTTCCTGGTCGTGACGGACTTCATGCCAATCCCGTCCAAGGCCAAGCTTCTGGGAATACTTGACTTCGGCCAAAAAGAGACATTAAGCGTCGTGCAGCAAATGGGCGAAGTTACTGGGGCAATGTTGGCTGCCATGCGGCCAGAGTTCAAGGCTTCCGGACCGGCATGGAACAATAGGTTGAAGGATCTTTTCGAGAAGAGGCTGCTTCGGCGACGCAAGCAAGGCCGTGATCAAATCTACAAACTCATCGTATCGGAGGTCATTGTCAATGGGTGATCAATTTCGCAAACAGCAGATTGGCAATGTAAAAAAGGGTCGCGACAAAGCTCAGAAGGAAGCAGATGCACCCACTCTCGGATTTAGACAGGATCATAATAAGACAATTTATCAGGTACAAATTGACCAAGGCAGGGAGCTTGTTGTTGGTGAAAAGCTTCACGTTCACCTTCCGGAACTCAATGGGCCGGTTGTAGTTGCAAGAGCATATGAACGTATCGGCTTCATCGATGGCGAAGCTTCTGAAGTTCTACGAAAAGCCTTGACAGACCCTATGAGCGACAGCATTGCTCAGTTACGCATTTTGTCGATTGAAGAAATCTCCGGCGACGCAAAGGCGGAGATATTGGAGAACTATAACTAATGATCCTGCCCGTCCTACAATCCCAAAACAACGCCACGTTAAACACTTCGTGCGAGCCATGTGTTTTTCTCAAAGCATGTGGAGGATACAGAAACCAAGGGCTGTTCAACTGTTTTCAATTGCACTGCTGCGGCGGTAAGGACGATTGTGACGAAGTCTGTCCCAGAAATAAAGACTTTATCTCCCGAATTGCCGCAATTCATGGTTTACGCTTCGATAATTTAAAACAAATCAAACAAAAACGAGTGAGAACCCCATTGTATGTTCCTCACTTAAACCATCGATACAGTAGAAACTACCCACTCTCCTGGCCCATTGTGTCTCTAACTCCATACGAGCTTTTTCGGATAAGAAAAGGTATTTACACACCAGTGGCAAATACGAAAGACGAATTGCGGTCTCGATTTCATCTTGACGCAAATACTCGAGTGATTCTCAGAGGTACTGATAAAGACAAGCGGCTCGAGTTGTACTGGTCTCACCGGCGGCGGGACCAGGCTCCGCAACATTTGGCAAATCTGGGTATTGAACTTGTAATAGGTCCAAACTTTAGTCATTGTATCGACGTTCCACGGACCGACAATCTTTACAATAGAAAACGACAATTGATCTGCCTTTCAGAAATGCAAGAAGCAGGGCTAAATGTAGCCCCTCATTTGGGCGATGCCGAACATGGGGACTGGGATTTTTGGCGTGGATATATCCGCGACAATCCGTCAATTACGCACGTCGCCAAAGAATTCCAGACGGGCAATAAACCGATTGAGATCGCACGGGATGTATTGGGAAAGATCGATTCGATTCAGCAGCACGTCGGTAGAGCGATTCACCCAATTTTAATTGGCGGATCCCCACTTGTAGAAGATGCATCGAACGTATTTGAGCGATTTACCGTGCTTGATTCCCGACCGTTTATGGGGGCGATTAACCGACAATCATTCCAGGCGAATGGTCGCCGCCCCAAATGGATTAGCGATCCAACATTACCGTCCATTGGGATTGATAATATTTTGATCAATAATATTGGTAAATATGCATCGTGGCTTCAATTTAGATCTAAAACGAGATCCGCTTTGAAGTATCCGCGACATCGGCGAGTTGGATGACGGATGGGGTATCATTACGACATTATAATCACCATCGTTTTTTCGGGATAGGTAACCATATTTGCACAATACGAGCGTAATCCTCCTCAACTTTAAATCGGATGCCTTACGAGACCAAGGACACGTACACCATGATCGACCCTGCACCAACCACCGAAAGTCTTTTGCAACTAGATGAGCTTGTTCGAGCAATTGGCATTAAACGAAATACGCCCCACGCGATGTTCCTTGGTGCGGGTGCTTCAATTTCCTCAGGAGTTCCCTCTGCAGGGCTTTGCATCTGGGAATGGAAGCGAGATATTTTTCTCACAAACAATCCAGGTCTGGAAGATCAGTTTACCGAACTGTCTCTTCCTTCGGTCAAGAGGCGAATCCAAGATTGGTTGGACAGTAGAGGTGAACATCCAGCCGCAGGAACTGATGAGGAATACAGTCATTATATTCAAAAATGCTACCCGCAAGCTGAGAACCGCCGGGCATATTTTCAAGCTAAGATTCAAACGGCCAAACCGCACACCGGATACCAGCTTCTTTGTGCGATGGCGGAAGCAGAAATCATTCGTTCAGTGTGGACCACGAATTTCGACAACATGGTCTCCCGTGCGGCCTCAGGTTTTCAATTGACTTCGATTGAAATTGGTATGAATTCTCATGATCGAGTCTTCCGACAGCCGACCAAAGGAGAACTTATCAACGTCGCACTTCATGGCGACTATCGTTATGACTTGCTAAAAAATACTACCGACGAGTTGCGTGATCAGGAGGCAACATTACGACAGAGACTAATCGATTTGACGCAGGATACTTCTCTAATCATATGTGGATATAGCGGTCGCGATCACTCAGTAATGGATGCATTCGCAGCCGCCTATTCCCAAGCTGGAACTGGCACTCTTTATTGGTGTGGACACGGGAATTCAATTCCCGAATCAGTTCAAAGGCTTCTGAAACTTGCCAAAGAACATGGCCGGACTGCTTTCTTCGTGCCAGGTTTGGGTTTTGATGACTTGATGTCTCGAATGGCTAGATTCTGCCTGACTCCATCCCAGCGAAAGCAATGCGAGGAAATCCTCAGCAAGGCCAGTGAAACGACACGTCTTTCGCGGACACCCTTCTCGGTCGTTCACGCCCCCATCGGCGGAATTATTAAGAGTAATATTTTTGAAATTCGATTTCCAACGGAAGTGCTCTCGCTAGAACTTCAGAAGTGGCCCGCTGAAAAGCCATGGGAATGGATTCGCCAGATCGCCAATACTAGCGGATTCATAGCAGTACCTTATCGCAAGAAGCTAGCGATAACAGACATTCCTGCCGGAAGCGACGGCTATCTGCGTAGAGTTCTGGCGTTTGGCCTCGCTGACAATGTCCGTGCGGCTTTCGCGAGCAATGGCGTCAAAAGCATCGCGAGGACGCCAATTGGTGACAATGACTTACGGCATGAGGATGGTGCAATCATGTCTCTCCTCCTTCGAACGGTCGTTAAGGAAATGGCTGCGAAATATGATTTGGGTACAGATGATCGGAATCGACTCTGGGAGCGTTCAAGCTATGAAGCCAAAATGCGAAGCGGAAGGCGGTACCTCATCTATCGAGCGGTGGTGCTGTTCCTCCGACGAATCGGGGGCAAGTCATTTCTCGTCCTGAAACCGTCCGTTGAGATTCGTAACTCACACGGACAAGAAATTTCTAAGGATGAAAGCCTACCTGTGAAAATGGATGTTTTCGGCTGGCAACATAATCACAAGTTCAATGAGGAATTGGATCGATGGCGAACGAAACTTATTCCAGGCAACCCAACGATCATAGAGTCTCCTCCCAACTGTGCTTCAATGTTTCGTTTTGCGATCAGTCACGCACCGATTCTTGCAGAAATTCGTGACGTCTCGCTATCGCAAAATGCCGTTGATATTTCGAAGTTTGCGAAGAACATTATTTTTTCGGGGACAGTCGTGAAGGAGCCGTCTCTAAGGTTCATAAGAGCAGATGGAAATGCCACTGCGAAAGATCCCCACCCTTTACGCGGCCTCCTCCGAAATCGTCCTTTTGACTATTCGCTTACTCAGAAAGGCATTGCTTCTCGAATTCGCATCGGTGTGATATGCCCCAGAGCCGAATCTCGCATCCTCTCTTCCTATCTACAAAAGAACGCATTGATATCCAAACCGGCGGCGACTGAGGCGGACTATCTTGTGGATTACCCCGGCTTTCAGAAAGCCTTTCATGTTTCACTTGATATTCCAAAAGTAGATGCCGAAGGATGGGAGATATGCCCTGAAATCATCAACTCGTCACCCGAAAAAGGATCACGCGAGTGTGCTGACCATTTGATTCGATGCATCAATCATTTACATGCCGGCTATAACCCCGACGTTGTTCTAGTCTTTATTCCCGAGAGGTGGAAGCAGTTTCGTCGATTTGAAACAAAGACAGAAGCATTCAATCTACATGACTTTGTGAAAGCCTTTTGTATTCAGAAAGGAATGGCCTCGCAATTTCTTGAACAACACACTTTAAATCTGGACCAGCAATGTCGGATTTGGTGGTGGCTGTCGCTGGCACTTTATGTGAAGGCGATGCGTACACCTTGGGTGCTTGATTCTCTTGCCACGGATACGGCGTTTGTGGGCATTGGCCACAGTGTTGACCATCATGCAGAACGCGGAAAGCAGATCACTTTGGGTTGTAGTCACCTATACAATGCCCAAGGAGAGGGATTGCAATTTAGATTGAGCCAAATTGAGTCGCCTACTTGGGTCAATAAGAATCCTCACATGTCGAAAGATGATGCCTATCGTGTCGGTGAGACAATTAGGCAACTTTTTTTTGAAGCGTATCATAGGGTTCCGTCTCGAATTGTTCTGCACAAACTTACTCCGTTTCTCGTCGATGAGCGGGAAGGTTTGCGAGAAGGTCTTAATGGAATCTCGAATATAGATATGGTTGAGATCAATGTTGATGATGCACTTCGATATGTCGCGTCTGTCACCGAAACCCAGGGGACATTGAAGCAAGACACGTATCCTGTTCGTCGTGGGACGGTTATTAAGATGGATGATTTTACTGCACTATTGTGGATTCACGGTGCAACCGGGGCTCTTCAAGGAAATAGGCCGTATTTTCAAGGCAAACGCCGAATTCCAGCACCGGTCCTTGTACGACGCCACGCAGGCACAACCGATCTCGCGGTCCTTGCACAGGAAATCCTAGGCTTGTCAAAAATGAACTTGAATTCGGCCGATTTATATTCGCGACTTCCCGCAACTGTCGACTCTTCGAAACAGATCGCACATTTAGGGGCCTTACTGAACCGATTCGGGCCGATGTCATATGATTACCGGCTGTTCATTTAAGCGTTGCGTTGATTTTGCCGATCTCGCGATCCCCGGTGGTGAAACTTCGAGGCTTCAAAGAATCAAGTAGGGCAAGTAGGGCTGTAACCACAAACGACTGGCGTTCATGTAGACCTGACCCACGGCCAGAAGATAAGCCAGGCCGTCCCTGGGTAGAACCAGACGGTGTGTTGAAATCTGAATCTCCTTGGGGGGACACCACGTGTCAGTGACTGCCAACGGACTTTTACGCCTCCCCACGCCTTCACTCGGGCCGAAGGAACAGGTACAATTGTGATATGAAATTCAAGATCAACCAAATGAATCCCGTGCAAGGCATGACGGCTGTGTTCTATGACGAGGTGGGCCAACCCTATGCCCATCGTGTGCAGTGCATAGCTTTGGTCGAGTTCACTGACGGGAGTACGCGAATGGTGCCGGTCGTATTTCGTAATGGCTCGACCGAAGCCGAACCGCTGGGCGTGGCCGGTCCAGAAAACGACCTCCTAGGCGTCTTTGAGGGTGATTTCAATCCCCGCGATTGGCTTCTTCGTAGTGGTCGCCAGCGTGAGCTGGCTGAGAAGGAAGAGGAGCGGTGCCGTAAGGCAAATGAGGCTGTGTGGCAGGTTGTCAGAGGGTTCGGCGATACAGGTCGTGCCTTCAAATTCAGCGACATCGTGCAGGCTCTGGCAAAGACCCAGACCAAGGTGTCCCAGAAGGACGTCGAATCCGCGTGTAGCACTTTCTTGGCCGCAGGTTTGATTGGGTGCCAAGGCGTACCCACCGTCGAAGGGCCGTTCGTGGTCGTAAAGAAGTGAAGCAAAGTGAATAGGTTGGAAGTAGGCCCTTTTTCAAAAGCGTCAACTGCTTCAAGCCAGCTTCCTCGCCATCAGGGTAGATCATACACAAAGACCTGAACATCCTTGGCCAACAACGTCCTTCGTAGAATCGGTTCTATCTGGTCCCAAGTTCCACCCGCGAGTCCACACCCGATACGGGGCATGTGAACGCTCGCCTGTTTTTCCATGGCGGTTTGGGCAACCAGGGTCAATCCCGCTTCGATGGCCTCATAGCGTATCGGTGGTTGCCGATCCTGATTGCCAGTGCTCCCGTGTTTGATTCCGTGTTGGCCGATAAGATTCGCCACCCGGATTTCCGGCGTGACCTCCACCCACTGGACGGCTCCCAGGCCGAAGTTGTTGCTTCCTCTGTCTTTGTGCCACTGACGATAGGCCGCTTCCGGTTGCGGACAGCGTTTTGAGAGGGCAAGCACAAAGCCCTTGCCCCAGACCCCGATGTCGTTGCAGACGTGGCAGATGATCTTGTTGCCGGGTCCAACCGGAGCGGTGGCATCGCCGATCATGTATTTAACTTCGATCATTGGGAACTTCCTTCGCGTCGGGGCCGAGTGCGACTTATGCCTACGCTTGACACCGGATAGGTTGTCAGGATACATCCCAACCGGGAACGATCACGCGGATTTTGAGATCGCGTTTGTCCGCTTCCGATCTTCCCAGTTTTGATTTCAGGGTTGGGTGGATCTTCTGCGATTTAGGGATTATGCACCAGAGCCGATGCTTCCAACCTAATGCAAGCGGTGTCACGATCTTCCAGGGCTCAGACCGGTATTGTCTGACCAGGTCTTGCTTCCAGGCCAACAGGATCCTCCACTGCTTTTGGTCGAGTCCAGGTCCTTCCGTATTCAATGACGCTTCTTTGCTCAAGTCGAACGCGGTTTCAATGCCGTAGGCGAGCAAAGTCACTATCCCCATCTTGCCGATGACGTTGATGGCCTCTTCAATAAACACACATCGCAGAAACTCGTCGAGCTGATTGCGTGGTATGTCAATGCGGACTCGCTCTGGTGCCGACTCAAAGGACATTTGCAGGATGTCGTGTTTGATTCGTGCCTGCTCCAGGCGGTGAGGCGGCGGCGCCGATTGATCCTTGGCCACACGTCCGAAAGCGAATCGACCCTCGGCGATCGTCTTTTCGAGTTCTTTTGCCGACGTGTTCGAATTCTCCAGCAACAGGATGCAGGGCACGGACGGTTCTGGCTCAGTAACGATTTTCATGTTGTGTTTCGTCAATAGTGGACCCTCGATATTTCACGGGATGAAGTAGGGCTGGAGTCCGGTACGGCTGGAATTCAGGTAAATCTGACCCACGGCCAGGAGATAAGCCAGCCCGTCCCGGGGTAGAACCAGACGGTGTGTTGGAATCTGGATTTCTTCCTTGGGGGACATCTTCCAGACCTTCAGGAAGTCCCCCTGAATCCCCCCGATTTTGAGTAGGTCGATTTCCAGATCGGGGTAGTCCGACGGGATCGTTACGGGAGCACTGCCGGGAGCAAACTGGACACCGGTGTGTCGACCGTCCGGGGTGTAGTCCACGTAGAGGTCGCTCGTCACTCGTCCGTCACTGAGGATTTTTAGGCCGCGTCGCATGCTTCACTCCTAGTTGATGGGCGTCCTGGCCATGGATTCTCCTGCGAGATGCGGTTGATTCTTGCGTGGTAATTCACAGAGGCATCACGAATTCACGACCGATGCCCAGATGGATACGGGGCGTTCCGGGATTTCGCGGGTCTTCCTCCACGGTGATCCGGTAGAGCTCAAAACACCAGCGGTGAGCGGGAACATTGAGACGACGGGCCACCCACTGTTTTTCGCCGATCCTTGGATTGTGTCCCGTCACATGTCGGCGGAACCGAAACCGCTGGCCCTCTTCGGTGAGCAGGTCATTTTGATGCATGGTGGATTTCGCACCTTCCGGTTTCGCGAGCGTCTTGGTCGTCATGTCTGGATTCCTGAGTGAATAGGGCCGGCGAATTCCCGCTGAGGGGATTACCCACGATCGGACGAAGCTGTTCACGATCTCAACTGGTCACTCGGTCGGTTCAGGCTGATCGTCGAACGGGTCTGGGTCGCTGCCGAAAAACTGTATTTTCAATGAGCCTCCAAGTTCAGGTTGATCCTCGGACGGGTCTGGGTCGCAGAAGATGATGCAACCCGGTGGGACACGCGGTTGTTCGATGAGCGGGTTGCCGCAGGTACTCAGGACGATCAGCGAGGTGAGGCGGTTGAATTCCGGTGGAAACGTTTGGATCTGGTTGTGGTCCAGGAACAGGAGCATCAACGATGTGAGTCGTTCGATTTCCGGGGGCAGGGCGGTAAGTCGGTTGTGGCATAGATCGAGGCACGCCAATCGCGGGGCGAGGTCGAAGAGTTCGGGCGGGAGCGATGTCAGTTGGAGCCTGCTCAAATCCAGCTTGTCCTTGGGTTCCCCATGACGCCGCCAATGTTCGATCCGCTGGAGTGCGGGGTCTGGGTAGAGGTCGGTGGGATCGGTTCGTTTCTGGATCATGTTGGTGGGCTCTTTTGTGATTTGAGGCGAGGATTTCATTCACGCCGCGATCAGAACGACGCTCAGGGAGCAGGCTGCTCGTAGAGGTCCAGGCAGGATTTGAGCAGGGTTTTCACTTCTTCCCGCAGTTCCCGAGGCTTGATCACGGTGGCTCCCGGACCCCAGTGCAGCACCCAGAACTTGATTTCGTCGAGGCCCGAGACGGTGGCGTGGAACGTGATGGCACCGTCGGTGTGGGGTTCGATTTCCTGAGTGCCGTGCCATTTCGTCTCCATGACGAGCGGTGCGGTTCTTCGGTCGAATCGAATTTCAACGTGGTATTCCCGGTCGCCGCGGTGGACGGTCCATGCGTTGCCCAGGAATTCGCGGAGACTGAACCCTTCGCAGCCGCATCCGGCGGGCTTGTCGACGATCTTGATGCTGCGGAAACGTGCAAGGCGGTAGAGCTTGTCTTCTCGATCCGCACAGTCGCGGGCCACCAGATACCACGCCTGGCTGCACAGGAAGACGCGGCGGGGTTCGATACGGATGCGTTTGGGCCGGCCTTCGTGGGGCGTGAGGTAGCTGGCGTCGAGTTGCTTGCCGCTCAGCAGGGCTTTTTGGATCGTCAGCATCGCGGATCGGCAGTGTCCGTGTTCCGCCATGCCCAGGCTCAATACATCGAATAGGTCCGAAGCGATCTCGATGAGGTCCTGCTGCTTGCGGGACAGAGTCGAGAACACCTTGTCCCGGACTTCGCTCACGTCATGCAACAGCGGAATGGCTTGGGATTTGGTGATCAGCGTAATGATGGCCAGGTCGAGACAGGCCTGATCGGTCAGGCCAATGTTGGGGAAGAAGAATTCGGGCTTGATGCGGTATCCGCCTCCCTGCCCAAAGTCGGGGTCGTAATAGAAGGGGACGCCGGCGTGTTCGAGGATCTTCAGGTCGCGGTGGATGTTGCGTCGGCCGGTGTCGAAGTACTCCGCCAGCCTCGGTGCATTCCATGAACTCGGACCACGCAGAAGCGCGATGAGCTTGATGAGGCGATGGAGTCGGATGCCACGCATATACCGGTTACTCGAGAGGCCGGTATCCATCCTTGACTTGCCCCTATGACACTAAAGTGGTCATAGGGTTGAAGAAATATTGTTTGTAGGGGTATGGCCACCTTGCCGTCAGACCAACCTGTCCATGATGGACCCCGGTCGAATTCATCCACATTCACCGGAGGAACGTCATGTCCAATCAGCAGCAGCATCGCCTCTTCTTTGACCGCCAATTGGTGGAGGGTTTCGGCAAGTTGGTCGGCCATTTCCCCGCTGAGCAATTCCAGTCGCCGACTCGTTCGACATTGCCGCTTCTTGCCCTGTTGAAGGACGGGACGTGCCAACTCGATTCGTTGCTGGCCGAAATGGGGCTCGATGCAAACGCCGATCTTCATGTCGAATACCAGGTCGAACCGGGTAGGGGTCGTGGAAAACCGTCACATACCGATTTGAAGGCGAAGTCCCCGAACGCAGTGGTCGCCGTAGAAGCCAAATGGACGGAGCCGCCCTATGAGAATGTCTCATCATGGTTGAAGAAGGGCGGCGAAAAACCTGAGAATCGGGCTTTGGTCCTTCAAGGATGGATCGACATGATTCAGCCGTGGGCCGCCAAGCCGATCCTGGCGGACGATTTGGGGGACATGACGTATCAGACGGTCCATAGGGCCGCATCGGCGTGTGCCACGGCTTCCGCGTCGGGAAACGCTAAGCCCCGACTGGCGTATGTTGTCTTCCACCTCCCGGGTGACCCTTTTCAGGTTGGTCCCGAAAGCAACCTCGCGAATCTGGAGCGATTTTACGACCTGCTTGGCCGACCGCCGGAATTCCCGTTCTTCCTGTTCGACGTCGAAATGACGCCCACACCAGCCTTCGAACGCATCGCTGGACTGGCTAAAGGGCGGACTGAAACTGCCGAGATTGTTCGACAGGCACTTTTAAACGAACAGTTGTTTGCGTTCGGATACGTCCGGATGGTGCGGTGGTCCAGCTTTTCCTCTGGTCCATCGAAGTCGTGCGTGAAATAGGGTGACGGGTTCGATTTGCGGTTGGGAATCATTCGACAGATCGGAATTGGGGGCATCCCCATGACACTGTTTTGGAGGAATGCGATGTCCAGGCATCTTTGTGTAAGCGTGTTGCTTGTTTTCACGGTCCTATCTCTTGGCTGGAGCCAATGCTGTTTCGCTGATGATCCGACCACGGTGCCGACGTCCGGGGCCAAGGGTTCCGACAGTTTCGTCCCCGATGCTCATGCGGCGTCGACCTACTTTGTCATTCCCATCCACGATGAGATCGGCGTGGTCACGACGGCGGACATGGTCAAAAAGATGCTGGCCCAGGCTGATAGGGTGATGCCCTCGATCGTCATCCTCGACGTCAACAGCCCCGGCGGGATGGTGTCGGCCTGTGACGACATCACAGATCTGCTCATCAAGTGGCAGACCCATAGTCATGTCCGGGTGGTTTCGTTCGTGTCCAAGTCGGCCTTCTCCGCGGCGGCGGTGATTTCGATGAGTTCGCACGAAATCTACATGGTGCCCAACAGCACCATCGGTGCCGCCATGATCGTGCTGGACCACGCCAAGGGCTGGGACATCTACAACGATCCCAATTGGAATGGCGTCACCGAGAAGATGGCGTCGGCCTACCGGGCTCAGGATAGGGCTGTGGTGGAATTCGGAGGCCACGATCCATTGCTGCTGGAGGGAATGTCCAGCACGAACATCGAACTGTGGATGGCGAAGGACAAGGATGGCAAACCCAAAATCTATCGCGGTCCAGACACCGGCACGTCTCGGCGTTCCAGTCAATTCAACCACACCGACAACGGTCAATCCCCGGACGGTGCACCCTTGCCTCCGGCGAACGCAACGCTGTTCCTCAAACGCGGGAAGATTCTCACGCTGACGGGCGAGGAGGCGGTTGCCTGCGGGTTGGCCAACGGCGAAGTGGACGATTTGCCCATGCTGCTCACCACCCTGGGCCTGTCTGGGGCAACCGAAGCCAGCAACGTCGGCATCAAGCTCATCGATCAACGGTCTCATCAGGTCGATACTCTCCGCAGCGAGTTCCTGCGTCATATTCAGGTCGTCAGCCGGAGCCGGGAGCAGGCTTATTCCGTAGGGAACGATGTGGACCTGTTGAGCCAAAAGCAGCAGGACCTGCAGAAGGTTCTTGCTTCGATCTCACGTATACGGGACCTGGTGCGGCTCAATCCCTGGCTGCTTCGGGAAGATGCGGACAGTTTCGATACTCGGCTGGGTTCCGTGAAGACGTGGGTGGAAAGCACCCTGTCGAGTGACCAGCGGACGATCGACCGTCTCACGGCCTCACATGGACAACAGACGATCATTCATGTCCGTCCCCAACAATAGGCCCCCGCCCCCGGAAATGAAGTCTGGCACCGTAGAGATTGGGACGCAAGCAACTTTACCAGCGAATAGGGGTTTTTCCATGATCGACGACACTTATGAAATCCAAGCCGAGAAGACCCAAATCCGTCTCCATTGGGCCGTGCAACCGCCGAGTGAGGAATTGGAACGCGTGCGTGAAGCCATTCGGGAACGTAGACGGCTCCATGCCCAGGTCACTCAGTTCTGTGAGCGGCTCACTGTCCGGAAACGCATCCGTTTGGCGTCGGGGAACGTTCGTCCTCTGATCTCCAAGGACGAAGAGCGGTGGCTGGAAGAGGTTTTGCTCATGGCCGACGAGGATCTCAAAGCCCAGTTGTGGCAGGCGTTGGACCAGCCGCCAGTTGTCAAGGAACAACCCCAGCCGGTGCAGATTGTCGAGCGTCGCCGGCCAGGGGACATGATCACGATGATGGCCACCCTTCAGGCGTTGAACTACTTTTCACAGCAGAACTTCGATCGGGCACTCAATTCGTTTTCTCCCCCTCACCATCACCGTCATTGACCGCCACGTTTCTGAGGCCGGGCTCGGCCCCCTGAGGCATAGAGGAGCATCGCATGGAATCACCGACTGAACCGTCTCGGATTGCTCCCGACACCCCGCTCCGCGGGCTCAACCGGTTGCTCGGTGACCTGGAACGGATGGAGTTCCATTTGGCCATGGCACGGGAATGGGCCCGTGGGCCGAATCCGGAGAAACTGGCTCGCTGGTTCGACGAGAGCGTAGGGGCATTTGAGCGGTACTCGAACGTCGATGAAGCCCTGGTCGGGGTCGAGCGGACACCGTTGCCTGATATCCGGGGGCGGGGTCGGAGCATGATGGGATTCAGCCGGGCCGTAGAGGTGACGGCGTGCATCAAGGGCCAGGACCGGGTAGAGGTTGTCGGTGAGCCGTCGATGGCGGTGGCGTTTGTCGATCGCGAAGTCGTGCCGGGACGGACGACCGGGTCTGCGGCCGGCCCACCGCCGCATGTCGACCTGTTGCTGCTGCGGAACACCCAGGACCAGACACCCACGGTGTGCGTGGTCAAGGTCGGTGCCGACGGCAACCCGTTCGTAGGGCTGGTGCGGGCCTTGATGTACGCCGCGGAACTGTCGACGGTGTCGCAACAGCGGCGGCTCATGCTCCAGTACCCAGAAGCGTATCGCGGAGCGACATCGCCGCTGGACGTGATCGTCCTGCTGCACGTCCACGCACTGAGCCGGGTCCGGACGGACCTGCTTGGTGCCACCCATGACCTGATCGGGAAGCTTGTTGGCTTCGCCGGGATCCGGCGTCATGTTCGTAGGATCAACCTGGTGGAGGGTGAGATTGTTTCGTCGGGGAACAAAAGCCGGTTCGCACTGCATCGTGTGACGGGGAGATAGAGATCGGGACTGGGAGACATTGAGCGGTTCACGCTCCCATCTCCACGTTCAGTCCTGACTGTGGGTCCTTTGTCGAAAGAGTGGATGGACCCGGTGTAGGTCCCATGACTCCCTGGTCAGTGGGTCAGGATGGCTGTCCATCCCAGCCCCTTACAATATATCGAACCCCTCCACCCTCCCCCGGATCATCATTTCTTTCCGAGCCGACTCCCTAAGAAGAGGGCCCTCTTCCCCAGCTCCTGTGCCCCTAAGACGCTTCGCTTCAAGAGAAGATAAGTGTGGTCGTTTGGAGGGGTACGCCAGAAGGCGTGTGAGTTAAGTTAGAGGTGTGAAGTAGAAGAGTCATAATAATACGCGTCCCTACCAACGAATGAGACCGTAGCAGCACAATATTTCCGGGATTTCCGGGACAATCGTATTGCATTCACATCGTCGGGATGCGTGTGGAACATCACCGATCACGGTTCCGATGTTCGTCGGTTTGTCGATCGTCGACGTCCGATTTGTCTCGATTGGCGGTGTCTCGACCGTCTCATGCGTTGGCACCGACCAGTTCGCTGGCCTTCTCTAATGCCCGGTGCTTGATCGCGGCTTCGTCGCCGTACCAGATCGACTTGAGCGGTTCTTTGTTGCGGAAGATGTAGCTCTCCCGATCCGTTCATTGGGTCACGGCATTCAGGGCGGCCCAGAGGGATCCGCGAACGCCGGGGAGGTCATTCCGATTCCGGTCTCGTAGAGCTCGTGGAGGCAACGATGCCGCTGGCCGACAGTCTCCAGAGCCGTCGCGGGAAGTGTCTTCGGACTTGGTAAGTGTCCAGATCGCCTCGGCGTTGAGGCCCAACCTTTCTTCAATCCAATGCGGCGTATAGCACTCGACTTTTGCTCCGGCCATGGAGAGGATGCGATACAGGATTGTCGCACCGGTGATGTCTACCAATGACCTGACGTACGACCGGATAGCAGTTGATCCGGTCGTACGCCAAGAGGTCAAGTGTGTCCACAAGGGGACTTTGGCATTAAGAACGTGTATCAACGACGCGGTTTGCCGGAATATGCGGCTTACATAGCGTTTCAATTGTACTATAAACGTCGACAGCAGGCGGCGTAAGTGTTGTCCCGCGATAGCCGTGGATTAGGTACACGCCCAACGACATTCCGTTGCAGACGGCCAGTAGAAGACGGAGGAAGTCAAAATCCTGACCGAAGTACTCGGCTTTGTTTTCGTTTACTGAGGTTATTAATGCCTCCAACCATATATGAATGTCGTATTCGTCATACTCATTATGCGAATATTGCGACAAATCGGAATTGATTTGGGCCAACAACTCCTCTTCAGGTCCTTTGAGTAATTTCACGATTTCGGCGGCCTCGTTGTACAATTCCCGTTTCTTTGTTTGAATCCGCTTCCTAATGCCCTCTTCTCCTTGGATCTCAGTGGGTGGGGACGCCGATTTAACTCGTAAGCCCTTGTTTTTATTAGTCTCAGTCACAATGTATCTCCTTCACGGTTAATGAAACACCCCGAGGCAACGTGTCTCGGGTCCTATCAATACCCAATCGCCCGAGTGTTTCATCGCTCGTGGAATACTACGGCATCCCGCCCGTGGATTTCTGATCACAGACCTTACGTACAACGGGATGTCGATAGGGTCCGGCTGGACGTGCATTGGTTGAATTCGCACTACTAATCGTTTTCTCCTGCCGCCCCAAACGACTCTTACTGCTCATATTCACGGCACCCTGGGCCTGACGGGACGGACTACGCGTTGGCACCAACCAGTTCGCTCGCCTTCTCGAACGCCCGGTGCTTGATGGCGGCTCCGTCGCCGAACCAGATCGACTTGAGCGGTTCCTTGTTGCGTGCCGTGTACGACTCGCGGTCCACCCATTGCGTGACGGCGTTGTAGGTGGCCCACAAGCTGCCGCGGACGCCGGGAAGGTCGTTGCCGACGCCGGTCTCGAACAACTCGTAGAGGCGGTTGTGCTTCTGGCGGACGCGTTCGACCTCGATCTCGTTCCTGGGGTCGGGAAGCGGCAGAACGGCCTTGAAGAACTCAAACGGCTTGTCTCCGGTCATCGGAATGTTCACCATCGCTTGCATGGACTTGCCGACCTCGTTGAACGCGGCATTGACGATGCCCATGAGTTGATGGGCTTCTCGGACCCGGACCGCGACGTCCTGGTGGTGCCGGATGGTCAGGCCGGACATGCCGCGGAGAGCGAGGTTGAGGGTGTTCTGGCAGACGACCCGGATAGGGGTCAGGCCGATTCTAACGGCGGAGGTTCCGTCGTGGGAGTTGCTCAGGAGCAGGTATTTCTCGGCGATATCCTCGCCGGTGATGCGGATTTCGCCGGGGAGCTTGGCGAGCAGCCATATCTGGCGTCCACCGCGTAGGGCACCCATGGTGTGGTAGACGGCGGCCTGTTCGCCGACGACGGGATCGAGGAACCCGAATGCTTCACGGTTCTGGAGGGGTTCGTAGTCGGAGCCGACGATTCCAAGCTGACCGCCGTCGGGCTGATCGAGTTTGTCGGTCCGGCAGACGGCGAATCGGTCGGTGATGCGGACGTTGCGTTCAAATCCGGTGTAGAGGGGCTGTTTCTGCACCTCCCAGTCGAGCTTGGCCGCGATGATGGCTTCGCCGGCGGTGGCGGGGTTGTCGAGGCGGGTTCCGAGGCGGTGCCAGGGGACTTGGCCGGAATAGGCGACGGTGTCGATGTTGGCGGGCATGAGGGGCTCCAGAGAAATAGGGGGTTCAGGTTCTCTATGGACCCTCAGATTCCGTTGATGATCGCGTAGCTGTTACAATGGCTTCGAACTGAGCAACGACACTATTCAAAATGCGAAGTTCCGTTGGCCAACAATTAAGTTCTTTTGCGAGACATCTCATGCAACGATACAAGACTCCAGGCAATCGTGAGGATAAGATAAAACATATGGTGAACCAATGGAAGGCGTTTCCCAATATAGGCGTCCTCGCTTCGTATGAGCCATTTTCTCAGATAATCCATCTAAATTCGATTACGCCAATTGAATTTGAAAGGGCATTCAAGGATCGAGTTTACGAATCACGGAGAAAGGTCGTTCCTCTCTATTTTCATGAACTGACGCATTGGGTGGACCATGTCACCACACTATGGGGATTCGAGTTTTTAATTAAGCAGTTTGACGCAATCAACGCGAGATTAGGTGAAAATGTAAACGAGATGTGGCGAATTGTCGAATGGAATAAGACAGTAAGGAGAAATTATTACGGTGACTACTATTCGATAACATATGCTGCGGGATTAGAGCCATCTGACGGGCAGCCATGGGCGTGGGAGCTTACCGCAGGAGCAATATTTGACAGCAAAGGGATTCCCAACGAAAAAGATCCTATCGCATTTACTAAGTTCAAAAACCGTGCCGGAGCGGACCTTTGTAGAGTCCCATTCTCGATCTCATCACTTCTTGAAGCTAATGCAATGGCCATAGAAATGGGTTTTGAAATGCGTTTAATTGACGAACTAACCGGGAACGATAAGGTTGTCGAATTCGCATTGTTTAAAGCAAAGTCTATCAAAACGATTTATGACCCCATGCTGGCTAACTACTCTGCTGCGGCACATTTGCTCGCAAATGTCACGGGTGTTTCTGACATTTTTTCCGCGTATAAGTTCGCGTCGAGAATGGCTGGATTTTGCCTTAATTTCCCCCGTCAGCTTTTCGATAATTTAAGGATACCTGAATCGTTTGCAGCTTGGGGAAATAGAAATGATGCTTTTAAGGCTCAATGCGATCGTGGATACTTGTATATGCTTCTCCTTGCACATGCCAGAGGTTTGGACTTCTCTGATTATGATGCTTGGTTCACAAGCATTTTGGAACGGTCCGGCTTGCCTGGCATTGAGGAAATACGTGTGAGAGCCGATGAGGAAATTAAGGTATTAGTGAAGTCTCATATCCCCGGGAAAGCTTCTGACAGATTATCGCAACTCGTCACAATTGGAAGAAAGTACCAGATTAAAAACGGACTCCGGTTAAATTCGGAGTATGTGGATTTTCCTAAAATCGTCCCCCCTATTCTCTTTTCCGGAGCAATAATTCGGCGAGGTCAAAATATAGTGGATTCTGATGGATTTACTGATCCCTCAGATTGGATTGACGATGCATTTAGGTATTCCAATTTGATTTCGGAATTCCTAGATGCATGTATGCCATAACAAATATTACGACGTACTGCCGTCGGATGATACTTATGTACGTCGGCGGATGCGGGCGGTGACGGGCTCCTCGGCGGACGAGTGCTTCTGGCGGACGCGTTGTGGTGCCGACTCGACGTTGTTCGCGGTCTTGATCGTCTTGATCCGGTCGGACAGTTCGGCCACGGTCAGCCTTGTCGGACCTTCCTTGCCCGGCTCACTGTTGTTTCCGGGGGCGGGGTTGGTGGCGGGGGTGGAGAGGCCGACCTTGAGTTGGTCCCGCAAGCCGGCCAGTTCGGACAGGTAGGTGTCCAGGATGAACGGCTTGCCGAGTCGGGCCTGATAATCGTGGAGCTGAGTTTCGGTGATGGCGAGCTCCTGGCGGATGCGGTCGCACTCGGAGCCGTAGGCATTGGCCAGTCGTTCCAGGGCGTTCATCACGGCTCGTGGGCCTTGATGCTCCCGCGAAAGCGTCCCTTCCCGTATCGCACTGCCTTCGAGATAGACCTCTGGCAGGAATTGTGGGTGGAGGATGACGCCAATACGCAGACCCCGGTATGTGCCGATCGGGATGCGGGTCGTGTCGCGGACGTTCATGGGCAGGCCGTTGAACGTGGCACCCAGAACGTGGAGGATTTCTTCCCGGGCGGGGTACGCTTTTCCCCCGATGACGATAGGGTCATCGACGTGAGCGTTGACGGTGGCCTCGTCGGTCGAGAGCTTGACGAGCCGCTCGGAGAAGCGTGCGATTCTCCCCGGGAGGTCCCGCACATTCCGCCGTGCCACGTACTGCTCGTCCATATGGTTCTTCTTGAGCAGGGCAAGTCGTTGCAGTTCGGCATCGGCTTCGGCAAGGGTGAGGACGGCGGGATTTCCCGACGCGATGGCCTTGACTTCGGCGTAGGAGAGTTCCTGGCCGCCGATGTCCTCGACTCTTCGGGCGGCGTTCTCACCGGTGATGACCTGGGCGATGAACCGGGCCTTGGTCTCCAGGGCCTGCCACATGTAAGCGTCGAATGAACCCTGGGTGACGTACCGGTAGATGCCCACCTCCTTGTTCTCATTGCCCTGGCGGAGGATGCGTCCGTCGCGTTGTTCGACTTCCGCCGGCTTCCAGGGTGCGTCGAGGTGATGTAGAGCCGCAAGACGTTTCTGGACGTTGGTGCCGGTGCCCATCTTCTGGGTGCTGCCGATCAGGACGCGGACCGATCCGTTGCGGACTTTCTCGAACAGGGCTTGTTTCTTGGCGTCGGATTCGGCCTCGCCGATGGCGGCGATCTGGTCGCGGGGGATTCCCTTGTTGATGAGCTTGGAGATGATTTCCTCATAGGGCGAATAGCCCCACGGTGTCGGGTTGACCCCCATGTCGCAGAAGATCATCTGCGTGCCGCGTGTCGGTGCGGTGCGGGTCCAGATGGCCACGACGTATTCCACGAGCCGGTTCACCTTCGATTCCGCCCCCGGAACTGTGGCTTGAGGGGACAGCATCCGTGCGTCGATGGCGAGTTTGCGTCCGTCGGTGGTGATGGCCAGGGCATTGTCTTCCCGGGGGTCGACTCCCCCGTTCCGCAGCCGCTCGTAACGATGTACCAGTTCCTGCTGGAGGGTCTGTTGTTCCCGGGACATCGGGCAGGCGACAATGACGGGCTTGCCGGTTTCCAGGGTAGGACGGGGCAAATTCAGCATCTCGGCGGTCTGCACGTCGGAGAACGCCCTGAACATCTGCTGCAATTCGGGCATGTTCGTGAATCGGGCAAACCGGCTTCGGGACCGAAGGCCGGCACCGTCCGGTGTGATCTCCATCGTCTCGACCACTTCGCCGAACGTCGCCGCCCATGCGTCGAAATGCTCCAATCCCCGGCTGCGGAGACCTTCGGGATCGAGGAATCGCTGCATCGTGTACATCTCCATCATTGTGTTGGAGATGGGTGTGCCGGTGGCGAAGGTCACGCCATGCCCCCTGTGTTGCCGGTCGAGGTAGCGGCACTTCATGTAAACGTCGAACGCCCGCTCCGAGCCGCCGGTCTGGATACCCGCAACGCGGTCCATTTTCGTAGGGGTCTCCAGGTTCTTGAAGTAGTGGGCCTCGTCGATGAAGACATGGTCGACGCCCAGTTCATCGAAGACCAGCCCGTCGTCCTTCTTGTCCTCGGCCAGTAGGTCCTTGAGTCGTTCTTCCCTTGCGGCTTTCTGTTTCTCGATGGTCTTGATGAGGTTCCGACTCGCTCCCTTTTCTTGAGCGTGTTCGCAGAGCAATGTGTTGTACTCGGCGATCTGTTCGCGGAGGAACTTCTCCCGGTAGTCCCTTGACATGCCGATCCGCTCGAAGCTGCTGTGCGTGACGACGATGCCGTCCCACTGTCCGCTGGCAATCTTGGCGGTGAGGAACTTGCGGCGGTCGCGGGTCAAGTCCTCCTTGGCCGCAATCAAGAGTTTTGAATTAGGGTATAGCTGCAAGAACTCACGTCCAAATTGTTCCAACAGGTGATTGGGCACGACGTACATGGGCTTGCGGATCAAACCGGCCTGCTTCATTTTCATTCCGGATGCGGCCATGGTGAATGTTTTCCCGGCACCGACCACATGAGCAAGGAGGGAATTGCCCGAACTCATTCCCCGCCATACCGCGTCCATCTGGTGGGGCCGCAGCGTCAGGGCCTGGTTCATGCCGGGAAAGTCCAGGTGGGAACCATCAAAGATCCGGGGGCGTAGGTTGTTGTAGGTGTCGTTGTAAATCCTGACGAGACGTTCGGTGCGTTCCGGATCGGCGAACACCCATCCCCGGAACTTTTCCTTGATGAGCTTCTGCTTCTCTCTCGCGGCCAGCGTGTCCGACTGATTGACTACGCGTTCTTCCCGATCCCCATGGTCCACGATGTCGTAGATCGTCGGTGTCTTCATGTTCAGGGCCAATTCCAAG